>Ga0315277_10012610_pt1 | contig 10596 bp, 7 predicted proteins | sample YL17G05_15_MG_FD_203695 | JGI IMG/M metagenome (GOLD analysis project Ga0315277, IMG submission 203695) | Sediment microbial communities from Yellowstone Lake, YNP, Wyoming, USA - YL17G05_15 | ecosystem: Environmental > Aquatic > Freshwater > Lake > Sediment | place: USA: Wyoming | collected... | reverse complement strand
CGTATGGGGCGATCACATGACGGGAAGGACCGGATTCGATAACGAGCGCTACTTGGCCCAGCAGACTGAAGCCATCTTGAAGCGGGTCGAGAGGTTCAACAACAAGCTTTACCTCGAGTTCGGGGGCAAGCTTCTCTACGATTACCACGCCGCCCGCGTCCTACCCGGCTATGATCCCAACGTCAAGATGCGGCTGCTTCAGAAGCTCAGAGACCGGGCCGACGTCCTGCTGTGTATTTATGCGGGCGATATCGAGAAGAGGAAGCTCCGGGCGGATTTCGGCATCACCTACGATGTCGATGCGCTCAAACTCATCGACGATTTGGCCGATTGGGGCGTCGGGGTGACCGGTGTGGTGATCACCCGTTTCGATGAACAGGCCTCGGCCAGGATCTTCAAGAACAAGCTGGAGCGCCGGGGGATCCGTGTCTACACTCATCGCTTCACCCGGGGTTACCCCACCGATGTGGACCTCATCGTCAGTGATGAAGGCTACGGCGCCAACGAGCACATCGAGACCCGCCTGCCCTTGGTCATCGTCACGGGGCCCGGCCCGGGGAGCGGCAAGCTGGCCACCTGCCTCTCCCAGCTCTACCATGACCATAAAAAGGGACTCAGGTCCGGGTATGCCAAGTTTGAAACCTTTCCCATCTGGAACCTGCCGCTCAAACACCCGGTGAACATAGCTTACGAAGCGGCCACGGCTGATATCGGGGATTTCAACCTGGTCGACCCGTTCCACCTCGAAGCCTACGGCCAGTCCTCGGTCAACTACAACCGCGATGTCGAGGTTTTTCCCGTCGTCAAGAGGATCCTAGAGAAGATCACGCACGAGCAGTCTCTGTACTTGTCGCCAACGGACATGGGAGTCAACTGCGCCGGGTTTGCCATTACAGATGACGTCCTTATCCGGGAAGCGGCCAAGCAAGAGCTCGTCAGACGGTATTTCCGCTACCGCTGCGAGTACGCGCTCGGGTTTGTCGACAAAGACACCGTCCAGAGGGCGGAGCTCCTGATGAAAGAGCTCGGTGTCGAAGCGGAACACCGTCTCGTGGTCACTCCAGCCAGGCAGGCAGCGGAGGAGGCCCGAGAGAGCGGCAAAGGAAATAACGGAGTCTTTTGCGGGGCGGCGATCGAGCTCCGGGACGGCTCCATCGCTACCGGGAAGAACTCCCCGCTTATGCACGCGGCCTCGAGCCTCATCCTGAACGCCATAAAAAAGCTGGCCGAGGTCCCAGACCGGATCCATCTCCTCTCGCCGGCCATCATCGACTCCATCCGGAACCTCAAGCAGAACATCCTGGGCGCTAAAGCGGTGAGCTTGGATGTCGAGGAAGTGCTGATCTGTCTCAGCATCAACGCTTCTACTAACCCGACCGCCCAGATTGCCCTGGAAAAACTGACTGAAATCAGGGGCTGCGAAGTCCATCTGACCCACATCCCGACTCCCGGGGACGAAATGGGGCTGCGGAGGCTCGGCGTCAACCTGACCAGCGACCCCACTTTCTCGAGTAAGAATCTGTTTGTCCATTGATATAATGAACGGTGTAAAACCTCCATTCTCTGTATTTACGAACGTGGAGTATTAGGCCCGGTGATTGAAGGAGGGGAAGTCATGCCGAGATGCCAGAAAAATGCCTTGGCCGCCCTGGCCGTCCTGTCTATCCTCAGCCTCGGAATCAGCGCCGGTTTGGCGACGTCCGAAAATTCGGACTGCCGGCTCCGTTTCGGTGTTCAGTTTCCCGCCGAGCGGTCGAAAACGCCGCTCGACGGCCGGATGCTCCTGCTCGTCTCGGCGGACGGGTCGGCCGAGCCCCGCTACCAGATCGGCGACGGGCCGAACACCCAGATGGCCTTCGGTCTCGATGTGGACGGGCTCAAGCCCGGAGAGCCGGCCGTCTTTGACCGAACCGCATTCGGCTATCCGCTGAAAAGCCTGGCTGACCTTCCGGCCGGAGAATATTGGGTTCAAGCTGTGCTCAACCGGTACGAGACCTTCCATTTGGCCAACGGGCATACGGTCAAACTCCCTCCCGATAAGGGAGAAGGACAGCGGTGGAGCGCCAAACCGGGAAATCTCTACAGCCAGCCGGTAAAGATGAGCCTGGACCCGGCGAGGGACGAGATCATCCGGGTCGTCATCGACCAGGAGATCCCGCCCATCCCCGACCCGCCGGAGACAAAATATATCAAGCACATCAAGATCCAGAGCGAGAGTCTGACCAAGTTCTGGGGTCGGCCGATGGTCCTCGGCGCCAATGTCCTCGTCCCCGAGGGATTCGACCAGCATCCGGAAGCCCGCTATCCACTGATCATCAACCACGGTCATTTTCCCTATACCTTCGAAGGTTTCCGCGAAACACCACCCGATCCCGACCTCAAGCCGGACTATTCTCCCCGGTTCAGGCTTACTGGCTACAATAAAATTCAGCAGGAATATGCCTACGAGTTTTATAAATACTGGATCGCCAAGGAAACGCCGCGGTTCCTGATCGTCGAAATCCAGCATGCCAACCCCTACTACGATGATTCCTATGCCGTGAACTCGGCCAACCTGGGCCCGTACGGAGACGCCATCACGTACGAACTCATCCCGGCGATCGAGAAGAAATTCCAGGGCATCGGCCAGGGCTGGGCCCGGTTCCTCTACGGCGGGTCCACGGGCGGGTGGGAAGCGCTCGGAGTCCAGGTCTTCTATCCCGATGAATACAACGGTTGCTGGGCAGCCTGCCCGGACCCGATCGACTTCAGGGCTTATACGATTGTCAACATCTACGAGCACAAGAACGCCTACTATGTTGACAGCCGTTGGAAGAAGACTCCACGTCCGGGGCAGCGGAACTACCTGGGCGAAGTGAGCACGACGCTCGAGGACTCCAACCATCGTGAGCTCGTAATAGGAACTCACTCTCGGTCCGGCGACCAGTACGACATCTGGGAGGCCGTCTTTTCACCGGTCGGCGATGACGGCTACCCGAAACGGATCTGGGATAAGATGACCGGTGAGATCGACCCGACCGTCGCCCGGTATTGGCAGGAGAACTATGATCTCCGCTCCATCCTCGAGCGCGACTGGAAGACTCTTGGGCCCAAACTCAGGGGTAAGATCCATATCTACTGCGGCGACATGGACAATTACTACCTCAACAATGCCGTCTACCTGATGGAAGAATTCCTGAAGAACACGAAAGACCCCTATTACGACGGCGAGGTCGATTACGGTGACCGGGCCGAGCACTGTTGGAACGGCGACCATACCCGGCCGAATGCCATCTCGCGGCTGCGCTACCACCAGATGCACATCCCCAAGATCATGGCCCGGATCCAGAAATCGGCGCCGCCGGGCGCAGACCTGACCAGTTGGCAGTATTGAAGACGATGGCCGAACACCGCGCATATTATCGTTCTCCGATCGGAGTCATAGAAATAGTCGGGACCGAGAGGGGCCTGACCGCAGTGAATTTCGTCCGCCGCAGGCCGGGCGGTGCGACCCGGCCGGACCCTGCGCTAAGGGCGGCGGTCGCGCAGATCGACGAATACTTCCGCGGAAAAAGGAGCCGGTTCTCGCTTCCCCTTTCCGCAGCGGGAACGGATTTCCAGCGGGATATTTGGCGGCAGCTTGTCCGGACGCCGTACGGGAAGACCGCCACTTATGCCGAAGTGGCGCGGGCCGTCGGAAGGCCGAAGGCTGTGCGGGCCGTCGGGCAGGCCAACCACCGGAATCCCATTTCCATCATCATTCCCTGTCATAGAGTCATCGGAAGCGACGGCCGTCTGGTCGGATATGGGGGCGGTCTCTGGCGGAAAAAATGGCTTCTCGCCCACGAACGGAAAAACGGTTCTTAAGCGATGGCCTGACGTTAGGAAGGAGGCAAAGACAATGAGGAAAAGAACCTGGATGATCCCGGTTCTTGCCCTGATTGCGGGGCTGATGATGTCGTGCCCCAAGCCTTCCAGGAAAGACCTCGTGCTCAAGAAGTACCCTTGCGACAGCCTGGACGGCCTGGTCCAGCTTTCGGGCATCGAACTCGACGGTCGAGTGATGAGCGAAGGGAAAGGAGCCCTGAAAATCACCATAACCGAGCCCTCGGTCATCCGCCTGTTTGAAACGGGGGACATCGACATCGAGCAGGCCGCTCTTGTCTATCAGGCCAAGCTGCGGACAGAGGGGATTCAAGGCCGGGTCTATTTGGAGATGTGGTGTCATTTCGAGGGCAGGGGAGAGTTCTTCTCCCAAGGCCTCGATTCTCCGCTCAGCGGGACAAACGACTGGACCTTAGCTGAGGTCCCGTTCTTCCTGAAGGCCGGGGAGAACCCTGATGATGTGAAGCTGAACCTCGTCGGCGAGGGCACAGGGACGGTCTGGGTTGACGACATCCGGCTGGTCAAAAGACCGTTATAAGGAGCGATCTAAATCCTCACATCCAACTCCTTGCCCTGGCTCCTCGAACCGGACAACCCCTCGGTCCGCAACTCTACGCTGACTGAGATTATGGGTTTTTCAGACTCCCATCCCGAGGTCGCCGAAGCGAAAGCGGGCGTCATGATAAATGGCCCCATCTCTAAGATCCTGGCCAGACAGAAAAAAGCGGGGTATTGGGAAAAACGAGAAGACTTCTACGTCCGGGCCAAGTATAGGGGGACGGTCTGGCAGGTCATCATCCTTCGGTTCATGAAGATGGCGCGATAATGACCCAATACGATCTATGCTTGGCCTGGAACTGGGAATACGACGCCGATTTCGTGGCCATCCTGGAGGCGGCCTGTTCGACTCGAGGCCTCAGTCTCTGGCAAGTTACTCCGACCGGTCTTTCTGCGGCGCTCGAGTCGCTAGCTGAGGGCGGATCGACATTCTCGGCCTTCCTGGACAGGGCAGCGGAGGCGGATCCCCGTTTCGTCCCCCTGGTCGAATGGGCGGCAGCGCATGGTATCTTTGAGATCAACTCCCACGAACGGGTCCTCCATGCCGTTAACAAGGCCTCGATGCACCTGGTGTTTATCACCGCCGGGATTCACACTCCTCACACCATCATCTTGCCTCCCTACAGCCGGCAGCCCGACCTCTTCCCTCTGGACTTCAGCCCTCTTGGCGAGAAATTCATTGTCAAACCGGCCCACGGCGGGGGTGGGGAAGGGGTCGTCCTGGAGGTCTCAACCGTCGGCCAGGTCCTCGAGGCGAGGCAGGCCCATCCTCAGGACTATTATTTGCTCCAGGCCAACATAACGCCCGTCCATCTGGCCGGACGGCCGGCCTGGTTTCGGGTGCTCTTCTGCGGAGGTCAGATCTATCCCTTCTGGTGGAACACGCTGACTCATATTTATACGCCGGTTGCAGGGGAAGAGGAAAGCCGATTCGGTCTGGAGCCGATCCGGTCAACGACCTTAACTATCGCCCGGGTCTGCGGACTGAATCTTTTCTCAACGGAAATCGCCCTGACCGCGTCCGGCCTCTTCGTAGTCGTGGATTATGTCAACAACCCGATCGACCTACGGCTCCAATCCGCCACACCTGACGGAGTGCCCGACGAGGCTGTCCATGACATCGCCGGGAGAATAGCCGACCTTGTGCTTCAGCCCCGTCTAGCATAGGCTCTGGCTAAAGGCCCACAGGCAATCCACTACATCCTTGTGGTTGAGCGCCGTCCAATCCTGGGGCGAGTCGATGATCCGGTAGTTGAAGAAGGGGCAATTGCCTTCGTACCAGCGATGGGTCAGTGGTTTTCCTTCCACCTCTCGCCTCTGTGCTTCTTTTTGATTGAGGAGTCCGCCTAAGCCACGGAGGTTGACTCCCATTCCGGGGTCAACGCCGAGGATATATCTCTGGCCGCCGAAGTTCGTAACCAGAAGAGAGAAGCCTTTTCTCTGGGAAGATTGGCTCATGTCGCGGCGGGACCATTCCTTAAGCAGGAAGCTTGTCGGATTCCGAACGATCAGACCGTCCACGCGCCGTCGGCCCGGCTGGTCCGAAAGGGGGAGGTTCAGGACGATTTTTTCCGCCCGGTTGAGGTCATCGAGGTACTGAAAATAGTCGTTTTCAACCTTTCTCATGGCCCGCTCGTAGCGGTCGATCCCGGAGAATAGGCGACGGTTCTCCTCGATCTCGTAGCCTTCCTCAGACTTGGCATAAAGAAAGCGCATGAACCTCAGGCCTTCGGCCAGGCGCTCCTGGTTGATCTCGGACTCCTCTTTCCTGGCTCCAGAGAAGAGGGCGCGCAGGATAGAATATGGGGTGGACGACAGCTCGATCTCCTTGGGAAGGGATGCCGAATCGACCAGCCGAGTGTAGCGGGCGATCCTCTCCAGTGAAGGATTGATCCTTTCCGTCTCTAGGAGTTTGAGAGTCAGAAAGATCGCTGCGAGAGAGTCAAAATCGGGCAGCCGGTGGGTGACGATGCGGAGGGGAGGCAAGGAGCCCTGCGGCGCAGATGCTCGAAACGGGCTGAGATGGTCGAGAACGAGCTCCGGATACTTGGCGATGAGAGAGGCTGTGCATTCGGGTTCGGCTTCCGGATGGTGGTGGTCGATAACCCCGGGGACCGTCCTCATCCCCACATCCAGGACGATCGTCGCCGGCCGCGGCTCGAACCGTTCTCCGTAGGGGACGAACTCATAAATGATATCCATTCTCTTCAGCCCATCAATCGGCTGTGGTCCCTTTGGCTGTCGTAAGCCTCTAGAAAACGGACGATCCTGGCGCTTCCGGAAGGAAATGGATAGCTCTTCATGGTCCTGACAGACACCCAGCGATGGGTCCCTCTCTTGAGTTTAGGTGAGCCGGTGAACTCGCATCCAAAGGCAAAAAGGGTCACCTGGAACCGGGTGTAGGAATGGCGGACCCTGAGGAGCTGCTGCCCAATCTTTACTTCAGCGGCGAGCTCTTCTTGGAGTTCCCGGTGCAGCGCGCCGCGAAGGGTCTCTCCCTTTTCTCTCTTTCCGCCAGGGAATTCCCAGAGACCGGCCAACGGGCCTTGAGGAGGTCGCTTCTGGATTAGGTAGCGCCTCCCATGCCGGATAATGCCCACGACGGTCTCGATTTTTTGGCAAGTCCTCCTTTTTGGGGTGGGAATGACCTCCTGCTCGCCCCGCTCAAAGGCCAGACAGAATCGCTGGACCGGACAGACAAGGCAGCTCGGGTTCCTGGGCCTGCAGACCAGGGCTCCGAGTTCCATTATGGCCTGATTGAAATCGCCGCTGTTTCGCTCCGGGAAGATGGCCCTGATCCTGGGCAGGAGGATCCGGTCAATCCGCGGGCTGAGCTGGCTGTGAATCCCAGCCAGCCGCATCACGACCCGCCGAACATTGGCGTCCAGAACCGGAAAGGGCTGTCCATAGGCAATGCTGAGAACGGCCGCCGTAATATAGGGACCACAGCCGGGAAGAGCGATGAGATCTCCGTAGCTGTCCGGGACCATACAGCTGTTCTCCCGGCACATCATTCGGGCAGCCTGATGCAGGTTTATGGAGCGCTGGTAGTACCCGAGTCCTGCCCAGGCTTTAAGGACCTTCTGACTTGAAGCCCGGGCCAGAGCTTGCATGTTAGGAAAGAGGTTGAGCCATTTTTCATAATAGGGGAGCACGGCGGATGTCGTGGTCTGCTGGAGCATGACCTCTGAAATCCAGATCTTGTATGGGTCTTTGGTCTTTCGCCAGGGGAGCTTTCGATGATGGACTCTATACCAACGGAGGAGCGCTTTTCTCAGGGCTCCATCCGCTTCTTTTCCGTGCATCTCAATCTTTCAAGAGTCGGTCCGCGCAAACGCTGTCCCCTCCTATTAAGTTGCAGTGGCAGCGTCAACTTCCGGCCGCGTGCGATGCAAGATAACGGTTGGGCTTACTTTTTGACTTCTTCTTTCTGTTCCGGCGCGGCCGGCTTCCAGTCCTTGCCTTCTTTGGGGAATTCGGCCAAAAAGGCGGAGTCGACGCGGAACAGGTAATCGAGGTTGGGATTCTTCAAGACGACCTGCTTTTTTTCCGGATCCTCTGTCCCAACCAGGACTCGGAATTCCTTCTCTTTTTCTCCGTCCTTGGTCCAGACGGTCACCTCGGCCTGAGGCGGGGCCAGACCATAGGTTTGGAGCTCGGCCGGCAAGTCGATGAACTCCACCGCCTCCAGGCTCTCTATCTTCCGGAGGAAGGTTTCCACCCGGGAGCCGTCCGCTTCCTCTTTGGCGTCACCTTCAAATTGCCACTTGTTATCCTTGTCTTTGGCGACCGTCAGCGTGAGATCGCCCTTCTTGATGCGTACTTTGCTCGCCTCCCAGCTGTTGAAGACAACGACTTGCTTTTCCCTGAGATCGTCGACCTTTTTTTCAATATCGGTCAGCACCTGTCCTTCGGCGGTGACGATCTTGGTAGAGATCGAAGTCGTCGCATAGACAGTCTCGTCCTGCTTATGAAGGGAGAATAGGATTTCCTGGTTCTTGGCGGGCAGGCTCAGGGCAACAGTGTATTCTGGCTCCCTGAGGCCGAATTTGGCAACTTCGGCCTCCTGTTTTTGTTCCGCAACGAACTCCTTGGCCCGCAGGTTGGACAGTGCCCTGAGCACGTCTTCGACCCGGCTCTTTTTGGCCAGCGCTTTCACCGGGCTGTCCAGGAACCATTCGGCCTCTTTTTTCTGGGCTTGCCAGGAGATGTCTTTGGCCTTAAGCATGATGGACCCGACGTCTTCCGGCTCGAACTTAAAGATATCCTTTTGCCGGAAATCGGACGTTTTCTTTTCCAGGTTCGTTTTGAGGAAGCCGGCCAGGAGGACAATCCTTTTGTCGTCTTCCCGCTTGGCGAAGAGCGTGTTGTCGAGGGGATTCTCCATGCCGATAAGAAGCTTCACAGGTTGCGCCTGTCCTTTAAACCAGAGGGTGAGCTCCTTCTTGGGGATCTCGTACTTGGCCGGGTCACCTCCTTCGGCTTCGATGACACGCTCGAACTTGAGGCTGGAGAAGTCTTCGGCCAGCCGGCTGACCTCACTCGAATCGGCCTTGGCCTCGAGCGGCTCGATGATCAGCCATTCGCCCTTGTCGTCCTTTTTAAATGTGATCGTCCCGCCCTCGTTTTTCAAGGTGATCTTCTCAACGTCTGCCGCCGCCAGGTCGACGAGCTTCTTCCCCTTTTCTTCCGTCTCTTTGCGGGCCTTGCTCCTGGATTCAAAGAAGAGGACGGCCGCCAAGAGGACCGCGAATACGACCAGAAGGATAAGGGTTGTCTTGAATTTCATAACGACCTTCTCCTTAGCCAGACGGAAATCCCGAGGACGAGGATGATGAGGGGGAGGATGACGACCGAGACAAAGAAGATCAACCGGCCTTGGGAGGGGGTGAACTGCACGGTCCGCGGCGAGGATGTCCTCGGCTGGATGGAGATCAGGTCAGATTCCTCGGTCAGCCAGTTCACGGCGTTGAGGAAAAAGTTGCCGTTACCGGAAAGGCCATAGTACCTGTTACTGGCAAAATCGGAATCGCCGAAAACGGCCAGACGGCCTTCCTTCTTGGGCTCCGCGACCGGCGCCTCCTCGGGCTTCTTATCTTCGCCCTTCTTATCCTCCGCTTTTTTCTTCTCGGTGAGCTTCTGCGGTTCGGCCTTTTCCCCGGCCGCTATGGGAGTCTCCGCTTTCTTTTCTTCGGGCTTGGCCTGGATCGTTGCAACAACGGCCAGGGGGATAGGTCCCTGCTTGTCTTTATCCTTATCGAACGTCACCTGCTTCTGGTCGAGTTGTCTTTCCGACCAAGAATTGGGGCTTGTCTTGCCCAAGAGCGATATTGTAATACCTTCCGGCTTTGGCTCGACCGGCTCTACGGACCGCGCATAGGGGAAGAAGGTCGCATACCGGAAGTTGCGTGTGATGTCGTGGGTTTCATACTCGGTGATGACCGGCATGAAATAGTCCCCCCCGAAGAGGCGCGAGATCGTATCCACGACGACGTCGTTCTCGAGTTTTATGCCGAAGCCGCTCAGGAAAGGGGCGAGGCCGGGAGCGACCTCCGGATCGGCCATGAAGAAGACGCGCCCGCCTTGGTCGATGTAATTCTTGATCGTCTCGAGCTCATTGGGCAGGAGGTCTTTCTGGGGACCGGGGATGACGAGGAGGGCGCAGTCCTGGGGAAAGGTTTCGGAAAGCGCCAGGGTCAGCTTTTTAGCCTCGTAGCCGAGCTTCTGGAGCTCGTCCTTGGCGAATGAATAGCCGATGTCCTCGGCTTGCTCGATGCTGTGTTCGCCGTGTCCCTCCAGGAAATAGATGACCTTCTTGCTCTCCCGGGTCGCCTTGATGAGGGCGTTGGTGAGGTCTTCTTCGGTCGAGGTCGTGATCCGGTTCTCCTTGCCGCCCGCCTCCAGTATGGTCGTTCCGTCCTGGGTTATGCCGTAGGCCTTGACAAGGCCGGGGTTTTTATCGGGGTCGATGAACTCGTACTTGATCTTCTTAGAGTAATAACCGTAGTTCTTGAGCAGGTCTTCCAGCTTGGAGCGGCCGTAATTGCCGTCCCGGAAAAACCCCTTGATCTGGACATCCTTCTTCAGGTTCTTCAGGACCTGGATGGACTGGTCGGAGAGGCTGTGGAGCTTGGCCTCGGTGAAATCGAGCCGGAAGTTGTGCCGGGAGAGAAA
>Ga0315277_10012608_pt1 | contig 10597 bp, 9 predicted proteins | sample YL17G05_15_MG_FD_203695 | JGI IMG/M metagenome (GOLD analysis project Ga0315277, IMG submission 203695) | Sediment microbial communities from Yellowstone Lake, YNP, Wyoming, USA - YL17G05_15 | ecosystem: Environmental > Aquatic > Freshwater > Lake > Sediment | place: USA: Wyoming | collected... | reverse complement strand
AGATTGCTCATCTTTACTCCTTTCTTTTTGCTCGTCACAAAAAGAATAGAGCATTCTCTTCATTATTTCAACTAGTTATCTTGCTTGTTGCAATATTATCGCAAACTGTGAGTTTTGCAATTGGCTCTCTTGTAAAGTATTTTAGTTACCATTGATTCTGGGCCATGCGAGAGCAGAACAAAATCAACACCTAGAAAGCTTCTTCTCTGTGCCTCGTTCGATTTAACGATCATACCATCTCCTTGTATGGTGTATAACGGAAAGCTCAGCGGGAGTGGCCGGCTTTTGCCACGATCCGCTGCAGCGCCTTGTTCGCCAGTCTTTCATGCCGCTCTCAAAAACCTGTACTCCCAGTCTATTGTGTCTCGCTCAAGAAGGTATCCGTACTTTGTTCTCCACACACCGGTTTGGATGTCATGCTGAAGCCGAGTGAGGCCGTCTTTGATGATGGCGGATTCCGCCAATGCAAATGCCGAGATACATGCCCGCACCTCTGGATCAAGGTACATGTCGGGTCTTCTCCAGCCTGCGGCCATGAAACAGTCGTGCAGATCGTGTGGAACAGGCCACGGGGTATTAGTGACATGTCTGTGTGCGTGGATCTCCAAGAGACGGCATACGTCTTCAATAGGGGGCACGACCTTGAAGGCGCTCTCCCAGATAGCGGGGAAATAGTCATTCAGCCAAGGGGATTCGGCCTGTCTCGGATCGAAGGTGAACCAGACAATGGGACCGGTTGGACAGATGCGAGACATTTCATCCATAGCGGCTGAAAGGGAGGAGAAGTGGTGGGATGCAAGGATGCAGAATACGCCCTCAACAGAAAGGTCAGGAAGGGGAATGTGTTCTGCAATTCCATAATGCCACTCCACGGAATTATGGGTTACTGCCTGACGATGCATCATAGCTGAGGGTTCTACTGCTCGGACGTGAAACCCGCGGTCGGCAATAGCGCTGCTGTAGTTTCCCGTACCGGCGCCTATGTCGGCAAGGACTGCGGGAGGAGACAGACCGAGGAGGCCAACTATTGTCTCAACAATCCGTGAATCCGCACACCGGTATTTAGTATATCCTATGCCGATGTCGTTGTAGACAGGCTCCATTTCTCTACTATGGCGAACGTGGGCATCAGCGGCGCGGCTCCGCCGCGTCCGCCTGGATGCACTGGTTAGCCTTTTGCCAAAAACCCTTTGTGAAATACGACAGTGCCTTGAGGTATTTTTTTATCAAACGGCAAGACAAGAAAGACTTCTTGTGGAATACCTTCATGAATTAAATCTGGAATATTTTTAAAGCCGAGCCGTTTATAGTAGTTTGGGTCACCTACTAGAGCACAGCCTTGGCCACCCATGTCTTTCAGTAAGGATAATCCTTTTAGGATAAGGGATTTTCCAATGCCCTGCTTCTGATATTTTGGCAAGACAGATATAGGGCCAAGGCCATACCAATTAAGGCTGCCATCGGAAATTGCTATAGGCGAGAACGCTATATGGCCTACCACTTTTCCATCAACTTCTGCGACTAGCGAAATGGTCAGCGCATTGGCATCCCGTAATGCATTTATTATGTATTGTTCCGTATGATTACTGATTGCAAGATTCTGGAAGGCGGCAATGGTAACTTTTGATATCGCATCAATATCTGAAATTGTTTCATTCCTTATGATCATTTTAAACTCCATATTCTCACAGGATACTTATTTGGTGGCTAACGGAAAGTTGAGCCGGAGCGTTAGCGATCGGCTCCAACGCTTGGTTGGGCAATGCTTTATGCTGTTTATGCTGTTTGTTGTCACGGGTAGACCCTATTGCCCATCGCCTTCTACTGACTTATTCACTTATCTATGGTCGTCCCTGGTGCCCCCGCAATTTCATATTCCCTGTGACAATACTTCCCTGCGCATATGCTGTTGTTTTTCTTCAAGCCAGGGCCTGTCCTTTACCGTTTGACTGCGGGAGTCTCCACTGTCCACGGCCAAAGAATTGGGGGGCAATACTCTTGCGCATGCTTTCTATCGCCACCGCGATTACACCTGGGAGCAACGTCCAGGATAATTCCACCGCTGTCAGTGACTGGGTGTGGAACACCCTGTTGGCTGCCGGCAGATAGACCACCAGCGCCTGCAACCCAAGGCCTAGCATCATACATACGAGCAGCCACGGGTTGCGAAAGAACCCAAGCTGGAGAACTCCTCTTTCCGGCGAACGTGCCTGGAATGCGAATAGCCATTCAAAGATCACGATACTGGTAAAGGCTACCGTTTGGCGTATTCCATGTGCAGCCGCCGCATCCGACCCTGCGGGCAGCGGCGCATGGTGGAATATCCAGGTAACAAGCAGGCTCATGCACAGTCCCATGAGTCCGATACGAAGAAGCATTCCAGCATAGATCAACCCGACGCGTGGATCGCGGGGCGGCTGACTCAATTCGTTGCCGATCCCGGGCTCCAACCCCAGCGGGATGGCGACCATGGCCCCGGTAACGAGGTTGATCCAGAGAATCTGAATCGGTTCCAGTGGAGATTCCCCGTAGAGGGCGACGCTCAGGAAGAGGGTCATCAGTTCGGCAGTACAGGTCAGCAGAAGAAAAAACGTTACGTTGCGAAGGCGATTGAAAACGATGCGACCCTCCTCTACAGCGGCAACGATGGAGGCGAAGTTGTCGTCGGCAAGCACCATGTCCGCTGCTTCCTTGGCCACGTCGGTGCCTGTGATCCCCATGGCAACCCCGATGCCGGCGGCTTCCAGTGCAGGGGCGTCATTGACTCCGTCACCAGTCATGGCTGCGATGTGGCCGTCACGCTTGAAGGTGTTGACGATTCGCAACTTATGCAACGGTTCGATGCGGGCATAGACATTCCGCGTGCGGCAGTTGACCAGCAGTTGATCATCGTCCATGGCCTCGATCTCGTGGCCGACGAGAGCCGTATCATCCGGCTCGCAGATGCTGAGCTGTGCGGCGATGGCGGCGGCGGTGAGGGGGTTGTCGCCGGTGATCATCGCGACGCGGATTCCGGCCTCCTTGCATGCCTGGATGGCACGGCGGGCTTCTTCCCGCGGTGGATCAATCATCCCCACAAGCCCCAGGAGGATAAGGCGGCCGGTGAGGTTGGCCGGGGCGATCTTGCCCAGCTCAATCGGGTAGGGAGCGACGGCAATGGCCAGCACCCGATGTGCCTGGCCTGCCATGTACGCGTTTGCATCAAGAACAGCGCTCCGTGTGGCAGCATCCATGGGCTGCTCACCCTGCGGAGTCCTGACGCTGGTGCACATGGCAAGCAGCCTTTCCACAGAGCCTTTGACATAGGCCACGCGCTGCCCATCTTCGGCGTGCAGCGTCACCATATATTGTTTCTCGCTTTCGAAAGGGATTTCGCCCAGGCGTGGCTGTTTCTCCTCCATCTCGCCCTTGCGAAGACCCGCCTTGGCAGCGGCGGTGAGCAGTGCGCCCTCGGTGGGATCGCCGAGAATGCCCCATCCCGCAGCGGTCTTGTTCAGTATAGCATCATTGCACAGCGCGGCGACGCGCAAGAGGTGCGTCAACTCTGCATCGTCGCTCGGGTGGACACGGGTACCTTCTTGCTGGAAGTCGCCGGCCGGTTCGTAGCCGCTGCCGGTGACCGTCAACTGCCGGCCCCCAGTCCAGATCCCGCGCACGGTCATCTGGTTGAGCGTAAGAGTACCCGTCTTGTCAGAGCAGATGATTGTAGCAGTGCCCAGTGTTTCCACGGCAGTGAGCTTGCGGATGATGACATTACGTCCAGCCATGCGGTTGACGCAGATGGCCAATACGACAGTGACGGCTGCTGGAAGTCCTTCTGGAATCCCCGAGACGGCAGCCGCTACAGCCAGCAACATGACATCCACCCAGCCCATACCATGGAGTAGCCCTGCGACCGCAAGCATGGCGCAGGCGCCCGCGACGACCCAGATCAGCGAGTGCCCCAGCTTTTCAACGCTTTGTTGCAGCGGCGTCTTTTCCTTCTTTGCGCCGCGGATAGCTTCGGCGATACGGCCGATTTCGGTCTGCATGCCGATTGCGGTGACAACGGCCATGGCACGGCCGTGGCTGACCGTGGTACCCATGAAGACCATGTTCTTGCGGTCGTGAATGGGGGCGTCTGCAGCAACGGCGCGAATGACTTTCTCTACAGGCATGGACTCGCCCGTGAAGGTAGATTCATTGATCCTGAGGTTGGCGACTTCCAGCAGTCGAGCGTCGGCGGCAATGCGGTCGCCTGCTTCAAGAACCAGCAGGTCACCGGGCACCAGTCCGGCGGCATCAATCAGAACCGTGTTACCGTCGCGGCGAACCTTGGCCTTGGGCGCGCTGAGTTGAAGCAATGCAGCCATGGCCTTCCGGGCCTTCATCTCCTGCACGAATCCGATGATGGCCATGAACAACAGTACGGCGCCGATCACGGTAGCGTCCACTGGTCCCTTGAAATAGGCCTTCACGCCCGCAGCCCCGATCAGCATATACACCAGTGGATTGGCAAACTGCTGGAGGAAGAGCATGTACCACGGCTCTATGTCCTTTGTTCTGAGCACGTTCGGTCCCCAATCGATCAGGCGTTGCTGGGCGGACGCTGTGGCCAAACCATCTCGGCGCCCTTCCGCGGCACTGAGTACCTCGTCAGGCGCAAGGGCCCACGGATGTTGTATGGACTGCATAACGATCACATTCTCCTCAGTTTGTCTGCCATACGCCCCGCATGAGCCTCGTCGTGACCGCCGCGGGCACGACGCAGTGCTCCAGGCGATTGTTGGACTTTTTCTTAGTCAGCTCCAGCATCTACCGGAATCAGAACCTCGTTCCGCCGCAAGAACCACGGGGTAAAAGGGGAGTTGTAGCGGGCCCATAGGGGATCGCCCACAATGGTAAGGCCCTTTTCGCGAATCCAGGACTCCAGTGCCAACTTATAGCGGAGGTAGTTTTTCTCACTCCAGAAACCGGAGTAACGAACGGCGGCAATCCGGCGGGCGGGAACCTGACGCAACGTGACCTTGGGGTCCGCTGGCTCTGGAAGGGTTTCCAGAGTGTACGAGGCCGGCATCATGAAGCTTACAGCCCACCTTTCCTGAACACGTTGCTGTCCTACGGGAGCCGTCATTTTGATCTTCTCCCCAACGGGCTCTTGGGATACGGGAGCCGTCATCGCCACTTTGTCGCGCGACCGGTTGTCGCCGGAGATATAGCGAAAGAGCATGTTGAATGCCTTGTTTCCCGCCTCTTCAAGGTCTCCTTCCACGACGGTTTCGGCAAGGATGTGGGGTGTATAATCGCGGATCTCGAACTTGTTGTCTTTTTTCACCACGTTGTACGTAGCCTCTTCGATCGCCATGGCATCCATCGCTCCAATGATTATGACCGCTGCTGCAAGTATGATTCGAATTGAACGTTTCATGATAACCGCCTCTGATGATTTACATACATATTCGCCCAACGGCTGGCTTCACCTGCGCCGCGAAGCGCAGCGGAGCGGCGTCAGGTGCAAGCTGTTGTTGGGCGGCTTTTATAACATCTTTTCACGCTGACTCGTCTGGTTCAGGGGCTCCTGGAGTAACGTCAATAAAAAGGTTCTTCCTGTCGAGATAGCGATGGCGCAGGGTAAGAATCAGGACAAGCGCCACAACAACAATCATCACGTCTTGCATGATCGATATACCCGAACCTGGTTCCCAAGGATAGGGTATATTGCTTAACCAATGCCAGAGAAACATAAGGGGAATACTCCCCTTTGAACCGTTGTAGATAACGGTCATGGTAATAGTGGTGGCAATTCCCCCAATGAATAGTCTGAGCAAGGTGATCACCGTATTGCCCTGCATTGCCTGCGTCATGACCGTTTCGACAAAAAGGCCGGGGACGTGCCACAGCATCCAGAAAAAGCCCAGGATAACGGCAGCGCTCAAGCCGCTGTAACGCCTTTGTAACAATGGCAAGGCAAAACCACGCCAACCAAACTCTTCAAATGGGCCTTCGGTGCCTTTGAGTAAGGCTATCATCATAAAAGCGCCCAGCGAACCTGTTGGTATGACAAGCCACGTGTTGCCGGTAACGTTCATCAAGGCCGCGGCAAGCAAGTTCATGAGGGGAACGCCAAGAAAAACCGCTAGATACCATACCCAACCAACTCGCCAATGAAGGAGGCGTCGAAGATAGGCTCGAATACCAACTTGGCCTTGGGTTATGTAGATAACTGTGAAGGCAGAGATCGCAGGAGCCCAAATTACTAGGTAGGACAGGGGAGAATACTCCTCAAGCGATACTTCAAACGCTCTTGTCAACGCGGATAGCAGGAGTGCCAAACCAGGAATGCCCCAGGAGATTCCATAGGTGGTTAGAAGAAAAACCAATAGACGATGTTGCTTTACAAAATCAAATGAACCCTTTGGCATGATTTCGGCTTCCTTCATACTTGACTTCAATTGGTCGCCCAACCATTAATTAACTGGTAAATTAACTGGTAAATTTGCCTTGATAATATTATATTGAACATATTTACAGGCAAATTTGCCTTGGTCTGTGGTTTTCACCTATGCTACAATATAGATAAAGATTATCTCATGTCAACAACTCAAAAAGACAGAAAATTGCTCGATGAAGTGCATGATGTGATGCGGTTGCTTCATTACTCGATCCATACAGAATGTGACTGGATTAAACAGTATATACGCTTCCACAAAATGATGACCCGCCAAGATTTAGCTGGTGGTGAAGCAAAGATTGAGGCGTTCTTAACATATTTAGCTGTGGAAAAAGCCGTGTTTTATGGTGCCAGGCCTCGGCAATTGACAATTCACTACGCCTTTACTGGATGATTTGTCAATTGCCGAGCCAGGCACCGAATGGTCCTAAACCTCACATCATATCAATCTGTATTTCCATAGCGTTCCAGAAATTTATAGATGGCCTTACTGCCAAAATCCAATGCTTCTACGGGAATTCGTTCATTATCTCCATGCGTGTATTGAGAAAAGTTAAAATCTGGAGGTAAATTCATAGGCAGAAATCCGTAGGTCTGTATTCCTAACCGAGAGAAGTTTCTTCCATCAGTTGCTGCAGGCAAAATCATCGGCATAGGTTTTCCTATCGGGTCTTCTTCTCTCAGTATTTGAGATAACATATCATAAAGGGCCATATCCGGCTCTTCAGGAACAGGTTCGAAAAGCACAATTTCAAAATCAGCTTCTGACAGAAGAAGTTTTCTTAACTCAGTTATTACATCTTCGGGTCTATACCCAGGAAGAATATAGGCTGCCAAATAAACTTCAATCTTATTTGGTATCATAATATTGTCTGTTTGGCCGCCTTCGATCATCAATGCATTGACAGTATTATGAAGTAAAGGATGCAGAGTTCTTCCCTTTTCACCTATTAACCTCAAAACATGATCAGTTAACTTTGGCTTGAGAAGAAGACGTAAGATCTTGTTACTGGGAAAAGGCAGGGCTGAACTCATGGTTTCAATCATCCTATAAGGAATTGGTGTTATATGAACGGGTAGGCATTGTTTGTCTAAATTGACAAGCAGACTACCCAGATTTGCTGTTGCGTTGCCTTTCGGAGGGAGAATACTTCCATACCCATCAGGACCTTTCATTATTACTCTTATCCGAGATCGTTGCTTTTCTGTTACCTGGATCTGATAAAATTTTTGCTTTCCTAGATAAATGGGAAATCCTCCAAATTCTCCAATCGCATACCGAACACCTTCGAACTGCTCAGGATGATTTTCTATAAGGTATTGAGCACCAAGCTTACCACCTGTCTCTTCATCACACAAAACAGCAAGTATAACGTCACCCCTTGGTTTCAACCCATTGGCTTTTGCTCGAAGAAAGGCAGATAACATCATGGCAACACCACCTTTCATATCGAGGGCACCCCTTCCCCATACATAACCCCCTGCGATGTTCCCTTCAAAGGGTGGATACTGCCATTTCTCGTCATTCGTTGGTACTACATCTACATGACCCTGAAGTAACAGTGGCGGTGCATCACCGTTTCCTTCTAAACGAGCCAAAAGGTTAGGGCGAGAAGGATCTCTTGCAAGAATATTGGTTTTAAATCCTGCTATGGTGAGCAGATGATTAATATAAGACACACATTCTCCCTCATTGCCTGGGGGATTTGTCGTGTTGAAACGGATGAGGTTTTGCAACAACTCCACTGGTCGCTGATATATAGTGAGAGGTTCATTTGTTTCATTGGTATTCATTTTTTAACCTCCTTAAGGTCAGCTTTAGTCCATTATAATATTTCCATAATAATATCCCTTGTGAAGAAAACAAGGAGATTAGATGTTGTAAGTTCAAGTTATAACAAAGGATACTATAGATTTCGTGCCAGAGGACACGCTCTGATATGAAGCGCTTTGCTGTGAAGGTCTTACCCACAGATCTTTGGTTTTCAGTCGTTATAAAACCGAGATGAAATCGAAGAAACCTATGGTTAATAGTAAGAGGTTGAGGCAGCCGCTTTATCGCAGGCATATTTACTCTCAGGAGTACAGAATGTGATCATAGGAGACCGTCTCCCAATACTAAGTAAATAGAGATTATAAGAAAATAATTTTATTAATCTGTCTTAAATCTTGTGTTGCCATTTACTTGCCAGCTTATGTGCCTCTATGATTTCTGCCTGTGTCATCTTTTCAGGGGGAACCTTCTTTATCATGATGCATGAATGAATAAGCAAAGTTTTCCCTGTTCCCGGTTTGTTTAATGAAACTGTTCTCTGAGTGTTTTTTTGAGAATTTTGCCTGTCGCTGTTCTCGGCAAGGCATCAGTGAATACCACCTTTTTGGGAATCTTATACTTGGCGAGCTTATTTTTACAAAAATCGATAAGCTCCTGCTCAGTGAGATCCATACCGGGTTTTTTGACAATGACCGCCATGCCAACCTCGCCCCATTTGTCGTCAGGTATACCTATTACCCCGGCATCCGCGACCTTCTCATTTTTCATCAGCACATCTTCTACTTCCGCTGGATAGACATTTTCACCACCGCTTATATACATGTCCTTTTTGCGGTCAACGAGAAAAAGATAACCCTCATCATCAAAATATCCCATATCACCGGATTTGAGCCAGCCATCCACAATGGTGTCAGCCGTCTCTTTGGGTCTCCTCCAGTATTCACGAATGACATTGGGACCTTTTATAAGCACTTCTCCTATATCCCCGCGGGGGCAGTCTTTGCCCTCAAAGTTCAGGACCTTTACATCCGTATGAAAAACCGGTTTTCCGCAGGATCCGGCTTTCTTTGTTGCATCTACTGATTTCAAGGCGGTAATCGCGGTGGCGGTTTCCGTCATGCCATAACCCTGATTGAAGGTCACCCCTTTTTTCAAATAAGAATCAATCAGCGAAGTGGGGCAAGGAGATCCGCCGGCAATAAAAAACTCGACACTTGAGAAATCGGTATTTTCAAAATCCTTATCCAGCATCATGAAAAGGAACATGACTGGTATTCCAAACATTATGTTAACTTTTTCCTTTTCAATGAGCTTTAGTGTTTCATTGGGATTGAAAAATCTTTGTATAATGGTCTTGGCACCGGCATAAAGACCTGGAGTAGCTGATGCATGAAGTGCTCCGATATGAAAGAGGGGGGCTGCGCAAAGTGAAACATAGCCGCTGTTTATACTATAGATATGTATTCCATTGATTGCGTTCCACTGCGTATTTTGCTGCAGGACTACTGCTCCCTTGGGCTTGCCGGTAGTCCCTGATGTGTACATGATGAAATGCGGGTCATCCAAGGTTACATCAACCTTGGGAACCGGTTCCATTTCAGACTTCGATGATATCCATTTTTCGATGAGTGCATCCTCTTGAGCGCCTCCCTCCATTTCACACATGTATTCTTTAATGGATGGCACTTTCCCACGCAGGTCACCGACCAACTGTAGAAATTCCGGGGAATAGATCATCATCATGGGCTCTGAATCATTGAGGATAAATTCGAGTTCAGGTGCAACCAGACGGAAGTTCAGTGGAACCATGATGCCGCCTATCTTTGATAAGGCAAAAAGTATTTCCAGGAAAACATTGCTGTTAGCCATAAGTGCCGCTACGCGGTCCCCCTTCTTTATCCCCCACTCCAGAAAGGCATTCGCAAAGCGGTTAATGCGACTGTTAAATTCTTTTCTGGTCAATAGCAGTTCCCCGTACTTCACATATGGTTCATCGGGATAACGGTCAGACCAGCGTTTTGTCCATTCACCCACGTTCATTGCATACATGGCACCCTCCTTCCTTAAATGCTTCGAAGTGTAGGATTATAACATCCCTTGCACCTGATCCCCACTATCCCTTTACATATTGAAATGCCTTTTTCGCCATATCCGAGAAGTCGGTTGCGGTTGTGTTTTATGTTGCCTGGCCTTGACCTTGTTATGGCATCAAGCCTTTACACTGACTTCGTAGCGTTCTCCTGCAGGCGGCCCGGCAAGAACACCAGCAAGCTTGCCCATCAACTCACGATAAAGAGGGCTGCTCTCAAATGCCGTCAGATCGGCTTCTGCCTCCCAAAAATTGATAGAGATAGCCTTACCTGTGTCGGGCTGGGTAAGGAGAAGCTGACCCT
>Ga0315277_10012606_pt1 | contig 10598 bp, 8 predicted proteins | sample YL17G05_15_MG_FD_203695 | JGI IMG/M metagenome (GOLD analysis project Ga0315277, IMG submission 203695) | Sediment microbial communities from Yellowstone Lake, YNP, Wyoming, USA - YL17G05_15 | ecosystem: Environmental > Aquatic > Freshwater > Lake > Sediment | place: USA: Wyoming | collected... | reverse complement strand
TCAGCCACGCCTGGCTGGGCATCGCCGGCCGCAAGATCACGCCGGCACTGTCTGAGGACCTTAACCTATCGGTGACGAAGGGCGTGTACGTGATCACCGTGGCCCAGAACAGCCCCGCTCAACGGGCAGGCCTTCGCGGTGTCCTGCGGTCGGAGAACGAACTCCTGGATGACAGCTCGCTGCCGGCAGGCGGCGACGTCATCGTGGCCGTAGACGGAGAGGCAGTGACCGACGTCGACGAGCTGGCGGACTATCTGGACAGCCAGAAGCGGGCAGGCGATACCGTGACGCTGGATGTGCTGCACAACGGCCAGCAGACCACAATGGAGGTCACGCTGGCCGAGTGGCCCAGCTAGAGCGAGGCGCCCCACTGGCCTGAAGGCGATGCGAAGAGAGCATCACCCACTGCCTGCTGACCTGCAAACAAACGAGCGGCATCGACACCCCACAAGGTGAACAAGAAGAGGTGAACCAGCCATGAGCAAAAAGGTGAACGAGTACGATGACCTGCTGGACGGCACCGAACATCGCTGGCGTAACCGCCTCATCGGGCTGGTGGTGCTTGCGGCGTTGGTTGCGCTGGGTGCCTACGCACTGTGGGCCATAGTGCTGAGCGACGGGGGCTCCTCAGCGGCGGGAGTCCAGACGGCGACGGTGGAGAAAGGCTCCATCACGAAGACGTTCAGCACCAGCGGCGTCGCCGTCGCGCAGTCAACGGCGAGCCTCTCGTTCGGCCAGGCCGGCGTTGTCTCAGCCGTGAACGCCGCCCTTGGACAAGAGGTTAAGCAAGGAGATATCCTTGCCGAGATCGAGCCAGACGAGCTTGAGAGCGTCGTGACAACCGCGGAAGTGAACCTTGCCTCCGCCCAGGCAAAGCTAGACGACCTCCTGAATGGCCCCACCAAGTCCGACCTCGCATCAGCCGACCAGAGCCTGGCGCAGGCGCAGGGGAACTACGATCAGGCCGAGCGCGCCCTGGAGGATCTGCTGGATGGCCCTTCCGAGAGTGAATTGCGTTCGGCCGAGCAGGCCGTGGCTTCGGCGCAGTCGCAGCTAATCAAGGCGCAGACCTCCAGCACGGACCTGTACTCAGCTAGCGACGACGCAGTGGCCGCCGCCGAAGACGCCGTGACCAAGGCGGAGGATGCGCTGGCGAACGCCAAGCGCACGGCCGCTAACGCCAACGATAGCCTTGTGATGGCCAAGATATCCCTCCTGAGCGCCGCCGCCACCTACTGCGACACGAAGGGCCACCTCTCACTGACACACGTCTGTGGGGACGACATCCACATCCCCCTAACGGACTCGACCGTGCACCAGCTCACCGACTCCATCAGCGATGAGATCACAGCCAGCGGCGAGATCACCGTGGCGGGTGCTGTGAGCGACGACGTGCAGCAGGGCCCCGAACCGACAGCCGAGCCAACAGTCGAGCCAACACCCTCGCCCACACCCGAGCCTACAGCCGAGGCGGCCTCCGGCTCGACGGCCAGCGAGAACATCGTCAAGGCCGCTACCAGCCTCATCTCCGCCAACTCGTCCTACAAGAACGCCCAAGCGTCGAAGAGCAGCGCCGACAACGCCATTGTGTCGGCTGAAGCGGACATCGAAACGTCCAAGAACGATCTGGCGGAGGCAAAGAACGGCCCCAGCAGTGCGGACATCGCCGCGGCCGATGTCGCGGTGGCATCAGCGCAGCTCGCGCTCGATGATGCGAATGCAAAGCTCGCCGAACTCAAGCAAGGGTCGACGCAGGACGACCTCGACGATACCCAGCGCAACCTTGACGCTGCCACCGCCGGCCTCGTCGTGGCGCAGGCGAAGCGGGACGACGTCTACGACGGCGCGGACCCGCAGGACATAGCGCTCCAGCGCGACCAGGTGCGGCAGGCTGAGCTCTCAGTCAAGCAAGCGCAGAAGAACCTCGAGAAGGCGCAGATCATCGCACCGTTCGACGGCACCGTGGCGGCGCTCAACATCGAGGTAGGCGAAGAGGTTGGCGCCAGCGGCGGAGACGCCGCAATCACACTTAACACACCGGACGCGCTCCGCCTTAGACTGACGATCACCGAATCCGACGTGCTGGACGTCGAGGCCGACCAGTCGGGCACTGCCCTCTTCGACGCAGTCGGGGAGAGACCGTTCCCGATCGTGATCGACTCAGTTGGGACGAACCCGACCACAACCCAGGGTGTCATCACATACGAGGCGTGGGCGCGCATCCTGACCGGCCTACCCACTGGCGCCGCAGGGGCACTGCCATCGGGCGCATCGCGTAGAGGCGCAGCGCTGGCTGGCACTCCTGTCCCGGGAGGCACTCCGCCCGCCGGCATCGGTGAACTGCCCGTCGGTGCTGACACTTCAGCAAAGCCGCTGCCGGGCATGAACGCCTCGGTGACGATCATAGTGGACCAGGCCCAGGACGTCCTGGTGGTCCCTGCCCAGGCCATCCAGACCGAAGGGTTCAGGAGCGTGGTCGAGGTCCAGAAAGACGACGGTTCCACCGAGAAGGTGGCCGTTCAGACGGGGCTCACCGATGGGACGAACACGGAGATCACCCAAGGCCTGGAGGAGGGGCAGACGATCGTAATTACCGGCCGCACGGCATCGGCGCAGGCGACCCAGACCGCCGGCTTCCCGCAGGGTGGCTTTGGCTTCCGCGAGGGTGGCTTTGAGTCGGGCGGTGGCAGCATCATCGTGCCAGGCGGGGGAGGCTCGCCGTGATCCGCCTCCGCGGCATCACCAAGGTCTATCGCGCCGGCGACGTGCCCGTGCCCGCGCTCCAGGGCATCGACCTGGACATCGAACGCGGCGAGTTCCTGGCCATCATCGGACCGTCCGGATCGGGCAAGTCAACGCTCATGCACATCCTGGGCTGTCTCGACAGGCCGAGCCGCGGCACCTACGAGCTGGAAGGGCACGACGTGCGCCGGATGAGCGACGCCCAGCTCGCCAGGGTCCGCAGCCGGCGCATTGGCTTCGTGTTCCAGTCGTACAATCTGCTCTCGCGCCTGCCGGCTATTGCCCAGGTTGAGTTGCCGCTCATCTACCGTGGCTCGAACCACCGCCGCAAGCTGGCGATGCGCGCGCTGGCGGAGGTTGGCCTGCTCGATCGCGCTCGCCACCGGCCGACGCAGTTGTCCGGCGGAGAGCAGCAGCGCGTCGCCATCGCCCGGGCGCTGGTGACCAATCCAGCGCTGATCCTCGCCGATGAGCCGACGGGCGCCCTTGACACGAAGACTTCGGCGGAGCTGATGGAGATGTTCGTCCGGCTCAACGCCGAGCGCGGCATGACAATCGTGGTGGTGACCCACGAGCCGGAGGTGGCAGCATACACGCGCCGTGTGATCCAGCTCCGCGACGGCCGCATCGTCTCCGACGCGCCTCCAGAACGCGCCGCTGTCCTCACGTCGCCGCCGACCGACGAGCAGAAGGGAGCGCCAGCATGATCATCTTCGACACGCTCCAGACGGCGCTTGCCCAACTCAGCGCCAACAAGCTCCGCACCGGCCTCACCATGCTGGGCATCGTCATCGGCGTGGGCGCTGTGATCGCCCTCATGGCCGCCGGCCAGGGTGCGCAACAGGGCGTGACCAAGGAGGTTAGCGGGCTCGGCAGCAACCTGCTCTTTGTGGACCCGGGGCAGACTGAGCAGGGCGGCGGCCCCGTCAGGTTCGAAGCTACCACGCTCACGACCGACGACGCCGACGCGATCAAAAGCCTTTCGTACGTGGACGCGGTGATCTCCCAGTTCAAGCTAAATATGGGGAATCAGGTCGTCGGCAACGGGCGCAACACCACGGCGAGCATGACCGCCACCGAGCCGGACTTCACCTACGTCCGTGGCTGGGAGGTCGGTGCCGGCAGGTTCCTCACCGATGACGACGTGCAGCGAAAGACCTTGAACGTCGTCCTCGGCGCGCAGGTGGCCGAGGACCTCTTCGACACGCCGCAGAACGCGATCGGCCAGCAGGTGCGTCTCGACTTCGGGCCGTTTCGCCAGAATCTCACCGTTGTCGGTGTAATGGAGAAACGGGGCGCGGGCGGCAGCGGTGAAGACGACACGCAGATACTCATACCCCTCACCACCTTTCGGGCAAGGGTGCCCTTCGGCCGCAGCGCGACCGGCGAGTCGAATGTCCAGGAAATCGTCGTCAAGGTTACGCAAGGCAACAAAGTTGACAAGACGAAGGACGCGATCTGGCAACTCCTGCTCGAGCGCCACGACTACACTGAGGACTTCACCGTCAGCACCCAGAACGATCTCATGGCCACAGCGAGGAGCGTGAGTCGCACGCTGACGATGCTCCTGGGCGCCATCGCTGGCATCTCGCTGGTGGTCGGCGGCATCGGCATCATGAACATCATGCTGGTGTCCGTGACAGAGCGAACACGCGAGATCGGCATCCGGAAGGCAGTCGGCGCCAGCAGAACCGACATCCTCCTCCAGTTCGTCGTCGAGGCGATCATTGTGACGCTTGTGGGCGGAGCGGTCGGCGTCCTGGCGGGAGTCGCCGCCGCGCGGATCGCCAACGGCCAGGACTTCGGCACCGGTTCGCCGGTGACGACGGTGGTAGCGCCGTGGAGCATCTTCGTCGCCCTCGGCGTATCGGCAATCATCGGCCTTTTCTTCGGCATCTATCCGGCGTTCCGCGCCTCCCGCCTCGACCCCATCGAGGCGCTGCGGACGGAGTGACCGGCTGACGAGTAGGCTATCGCAAGGAGGGAATCCCCCGTGGTGAAGCGAAGATGGCAACTGCGCGCCCTGGTCGCGTTCGTCGCCGCTATAGGAGCTGTCACGATGCTCGCTCAGGCGTGCGGCGGCGGCTCGGCGGGCGAGGATGCGACGCCCCTGGCTACCTCGACCGCGGACAGTGAGACACCCGTCCCGCGCGCGAGTGTCCGCCCCGGCGATGGAGGCCCCACAGGCATGCCCGATTTCACACCTGGGGCGGGCATGCCCCCCATGACACCCGGCGCAGGCCCACCGCCCGGCTCGGGGCCATTCGTTGGAGGCGCCAGCGAGGAGTTCGCCGCGTTTCTGGGCATCTCCCTTGAGCAGCTCGAGTCTGAGCTCAGTGCAGAAGGTGCGACGCCCGCTAGCGTCGCCGAAGCGCACGACCGCACCCGCGAAGAGCTGAAGACCTTCCTCCTGGAACAAACACAAGCGCAGATGAGCGAGGCCATTGCCGCCGGCACCATGTCGCAGGAGGAGGCCGACAACATGATCGAGCGTCAGGCCTCCCGTATCGACGATATCATTGACGGCAAGATGCCATCGGGCGGACCTGGCGGCCCACCGGTCGGGCCGACACCGGAGACCGGATGAGCGAAGAAGCATAATTGAGAGCGGCGAGCCCCGCGAAGACACTTCGCCTGAACCTCCGCTGGGCAACGCTCTCGCGGCACTGCTCGCTCCTACCCTGAGGGCGATGCCTACCACCCGCTGGCGAGCGTATAATGGTGGCGCATGTCTTCCATCGAGGTCATCGATCTCACCAAGAGGTTTGGTCCCCTTACTGCCGTCGACAACATCAGCTTCCAGGTAGGGGACGGCGAGGTATTCGGCTTCCTGGGGCCGAATGGTGCTGGCAAGACCACCACTATCAACGTCCTCTGCACACTGATGCGGCCGACGACGGGCAGTGCGAAGGTCGCTGGCTACGACGTGGCGTCCCAAAGGAACGCCGTCCGCCAGTGCATAGGCCTGGTGTTCCAAGACCCCAGCCTCGATGATCAGCTCACCGCCTACGAAAACCTCCAGTTTCATGCCCACGTGTACAACGTGCCAGGCAGTGAGCGCGCCCAGCGCATCGAAGAGGTACTGCGCGTCGTCGAGCTGTGGGACCGCCGCGATGCCGTTGTTCGCACGTTCTCCGGAGGTATGAAGCGACGCCTGGAGATCGCGCGCGGGATCCTGCATCACCCCCGCGTTCTCTTCTTGGATGAGCCGACCCTTGGGCTGGACCCTCAGACGCGTGAGCACGTCTGGGAGTACGTGCTTGAGCTGCAGCGGGCGCACGAGATCACCATCTTCATGACGACCCACTACATGGACGAGGCGGAGCACTGCGATCGTATCGCCATCATTGACCAGGGGAAGATCGTGGCGCTGGATACGCCCGACGCCCTCAAGCGCATGGTGGGCGTAGACATCGTGACCCTCAAGACCGAGGACGACGAGCAGGCGGCCCGGGAGATCCACGAGCGATACGGCTTGGAACCAAAGAGAGATGACACACGCATCCGCCTGGAGGTCGAGGCTGGCGCCGAATTCATTCCCAGGCTCGTCACTGAGCTGGGGGTCGCCATCAAGTCGGTGGACTTGCACCGACCGACGCTGGACGACGCGTTCCTGAAGCTTACGGGACGCGCAATCCGTGAGGGAGAAGGAGACCCATTGGCTTGGATGCGGCTTCATGGCCGATTGTGGGGAAGAGGACGACGTTAGATGGCCACTACTGCCTGCGGGTCAGCTACCGGCTTGCCCACCCGTAGCCGGTGGGCGGGCCTCATGGCCAACGCTCGCGGCGTTCACATCATCTGGTATCGCGAAGTGCTGCGCTATCGACGGGACCGCGCCCGCCTAATCTCCTCTCTCGGCCAGCCGCTGCTGTTCCTCATCGTCTTCGGCAGCGGTCTGACGGCCTCTCTCGGCGCTGGACTGACTAGAGAGCTGGGCGACGTCTCCTACGTCAGGTTTCTCTTCCCGGGCATTGTTGCCATGGCAGTGCTCTTCACAGCGGTCTTCAGCGCCATTTCCATTGTCTGGGATAGGGAGTTCGGCTTCCTGCGTGAAGTGCTAGTGGCTCCCTTGAGCCGAGCGGCAGTGGTACTGGGGAAAGCTCTCGGCGGCAGCACGGTGGCTATGTGCCAGGGTGCGATCCTGCTGATCCTGGCACCCATCCTCGGCGTATCACTGAACCCGTTGCTTGTCCTCAAGCTGCTGGGGCTGATGTTCCTGACCGCATTCGCTCTCACCTCCATGGGCATCCTCATAGCGGCCCGCCTTCAATCCATGGAAGCGTTCCAGATGATCATGAACTTCCTCATCATGCCTATGTTCTTCCTGAGCGGTGCGTTCTTCCCCTTGAGGGGACTGCCAGCCTGGATGAGCGTTATCACCCGCCTTGACCCTGTGGCCTATGGTGTCGACCCGATGCGCCGTCTCCTCCTTGGCGCTGACCTGGCTCCCGGCATCAAGATTGCCAATCACCATCTGGGGACGGTTGAGGATGCTCTCATCCTCGCTGCCTTTGCCGCCGTCATGATGGTGCTGGCAGTGTGGGCGTTCGAGACCCAAGAATAAGACAGCGACCCGCCGCATGGAAGACATGCCGTCCACTTGCTAGCGCTGAGCTTTTCACCTAGACTCTGTTCGTTCGGTGCTGCCACGCGGGGAGATGGCGTTGAGCGCTAGCAAGGTCCTCCTAAGACGCAACCTGATCGCTCTACTCGACAGGCTGGGAATCTGGACTCCTGGCTCCTTCACGCTGGGAAGATTCCTTCTGGTCGGCACAATCGGCTATCTAGTGAACCAGTTCTCCCTTTTCCTCTTCTACGATACGCATATCCTGTGGTTCCTGCCTGGGAAGGATGTCCAAAAGGACATCGGGGTGCTAACCATAGGCGATTCGCGTCTCCTCATTGCCTCCATCGCGGCCGTCCTTTCCAGCCCTTCCGTCACGGCCCATCGGGTCTCCAAGGGCGGGGCCATCAGTAGGTGTCCAATTGCCACTCACTAGTCCCCGGCAAGAAAGTGCTATGGCTCTTTTGCTATCCGTCGTCGTCCCCACCAAGAACGAGCAGGAGAACGTTGTCCCCCTGGTCGAACGGATTCACGCCGCCCTGCGGGGTCTACCTTACGAGATCGTCTTCGTCGATGATAGCGACGACGAGACCCCGCAGGCGATCCTCGGCCTCGCCGGCTCGTACCCTGTCCGGCTGATCGCCCGCAGTGGGAAGGAGCGGTCCGGCGGGCTAGGCGGGGCAGTGGTGGAAGGCATGAAGCACTCCGAGGGCGAGTATATATGCGTCCTCGACGCAGACCTCCAGCACCCGCCGGACCAGATCCCGGGGCTCCTTACCAAGGCACGGGAGAGCGAGGCGGACATGGTCATCGCGAGCCGCTATAGACAGGGCGGTTCCGTAAAGGGACTCGAGGGCTGGAGACGTAACGCCATATCGCGGGCCTGCAAATGGCTCGCCCATGTTCTGCTGCTGGGCACTGCCCGCCGGCTCAGCGATCCCCTGAGTGGCTTCTTCGTGGTGCGTCGGAGTTTCGTCGCCTCCTCGGACCTCCGGCCCGTCGGTTACAAAATAGGGCTGGAAATACTGGTGCGCCTGCGGCCAAGGCAAGTAGCAGAGGCGCCGTACGAGTTCGCTGTGCGTCATTCTGGCAGGAGCAAGGCGAGCCTCCGAGAAGGCATCGTCTTCCTCGTCCACCTGCTGCGACTGCTCAGGGAGGTGCCGCAGAGCGGCCGTGTCTGGAAGTTCGGGTTCGTGGGGCTGCTGGGAGCAGCGGTGAACCTGGGGCTGTTGTACCTGCTGGGAGTCACCCTTGGCCTCTACGAGGGCCTGGCGTGGTTCCTCGCCGTCGAGGGGTCCATTCTGCACAACTTCGCCTGGCACGAATTGTTCACCTGGAGCGATCGCAGGCAGGCGGGTGGCTTTGCTCTTATCCGCGACGCTGTCGCCTTTCACCTGGCGGTGGCAGGAACGACGCTGATCAACGGTTTGATCTTCGCCGCTCTGTCCCTGGTGGGGGCACCGTTGCTCCTGGCGGGCGGGACAGGGATTGCTGGCGGGACCGTCTTCAACTTCATAACCGCAGACCGCTGGGTGTTTCGGCCAATCCGATAGGGGCCGCTGCTGCCGTGCTGCACGGTATTCGGTCCCGCCCGGGCGGCGGGCTCCACCTAGCTTGTCCTATCACCGAGTCATCGCGACATCTGGGTACTTCCGAATGAAGTAGGGGTGGCGCATCCTTCTGGCGAGCAACCCAGCAAGCAGAAGGAGGACACCACCCCTGACCCATGATGATATGATCCTCCGCTGAGCCTGGTAGCTGGCTGTGCGGCCCCGCCGGCTGGCCGAGGACCTGGCCGCCCGCGGCTGCGCCCGATGAGGCGGCGATGCTTTTGGATCGGGGCTTCACGCCAGGTCGTCACCTCGGGTCTTCCACTTGCTAGCGCTGAACTTTTCACCTAGACTTCGTCTATTCGTTGCTGCCACGGAGGAAAATGGCGTTGAGCGCTAGCAAGCTCCTTCCAAGACGCCGTGTGATCCCTCTACTCGACGGGCTGGGAATCTGGACTCCTGGCTCCTTCACGCTGGGAAGATTTCTTGTGGTTGGGGGCGCCAGCATATAGGCGAAATGGAACATATTAGCTCTATCCGGCCACGACTTTATCGGGCGGCTAATTGGCTCAGGCACGCGCCACAGTGGGGCTCCGTAAGCGAAGAACCCAGTGCCATCTCCTGGCGAGAGCTAATCCCGCTGCTGGGCCTGCTGGTGCCGCTCGTCTTCGTCCGCTTGTGGCTCCTGGAAGAGGCGCCATCCAACGTTACGGGGGACGAGGTTGAATTGCTGAACGATGTCCTTCGAGTACTCCATAAGGGGATGGGCTTCTTCGCTTTGGTCTACGATGGGGCTCAACCCGCCATCTATCTCTACTATATGGCCGGCTTTGTGAAGCTGTTGGGAGAGGACAATGCCATAGTGGCGATGCGGCTTTCCTCCGGTGTCATGAGCCTTGTCGGTATCGTTGCCTTCTACTTCTACCTTCGACTCAAAGCGGAACCTTGGCCCAGCCTGTTGGCGACCGGCCTTCTGGGCACCAATTTCGTCTTCTTGAACTTCTCCCGTGGCTCTTGGACAAACGCTGGGACCATCTCCTTCGGCATCATCTCCTTTTTGCTCCTCGAGCTAGCGCTGGCCAAGAGAAGACTGTGGCTATCGGGAGCCGCCGGTTTCGCCGCAGCATGCGCGGTCTATGGATATGCGGCGGGCAGAGTCTTCCCTCTCGCCTCGCTGGCCTACCTGGGATACCTCTGGCTGCGCAGACGCCTTCACTGGAGAACAGCCCTGGCTCATGGCCTTGTCTTCAATGTCGTCCTACTCCTAGTCTTCTTGCCCCAACTCGTGGCGATCTCGCAAGATTTCGAGCGATATACGTTCCGCGCCCGAACCACCTTCATCGGCGACGAATGGGGCCGCGGTGTCGCCAGTCTTCTCCTTGGCAGGGACTTCAACCAGCCCTACTACGGCGAGACCGACATGAAAGACATTCTCTGGCATCAGGTCACATACTCCACACGCGGCTTCGTCTTCCTGGACCCCGCTGTAGGTGGCGAGGGGCGGGAGAATGCCCGCTACGGTCCCATAAACGAAGCACCGGTGGATGTGGTGACGCGGATTCTCTTCTTCTTGGGGATAGCCGTGGTCCTTTTCGTCCACCGCCGTGATATGGTTCAGCCCACCATCGCCCTTCTCGCTACGATCGTCGGGCTGCAATTCATCGTTACCCTGCCCCCGAATTATGCCCGCGGCCTGTTTCTGCTGCCTTTTGTCTACCTGCTCGTGGGCCTCCTTCTCG
>Ga0315277_10012604_pt1 | contig 10599 bp, 4 predicted proteins | sample YL17G05_15_MG_FD_203695 | JGI IMG/M metagenome (GOLD analysis project Ga0315277, IMG submission 203695) | Sediment microbial communities from Yellowstone Lake, YNP, Wyoming, USA - YL17G05_15 | ecosystem: Environmental > Aquatic > Freshwater > Lake > Sediment | place: USA: Wyoming | collected... | reverse complement strand
ATGGCAAATTCTTTGCGCCGCTGCTCCTGCTCCTCCGGAGGAGCAGGAGCAGCTCATCCTTGCGTCGAGTGCTCAACACTTTGATCTTCACCACAGGGGGGTCACGATCTACCCAGCCTTTCCCAGATTGTGAATAACTGGCGCTTGCCTTCCGGCGCGTTGGGAGTTGGAATGTTTGCGGCGAAGCAATTGAGCACGGGTCCAAGTACCGGTTTGAGATCTTTGTCCGGGGCGTCAGGACTTGTTCGCTAGACGAATCCCAATCCCGCTTGCGGGAGCGCCAATCTCCTTGTGCCACTGCTTCGCCACTTTTATGCCCGCGGCCCTCGAACTGAAACAGGTGTTGACCCGGCAGGTCCTTCGCCAGCTTGCCGGCGATCGCTCCTTTGAACGCGGCGAAGACTACTTCGACAGCGGCCAGGTGCTCAGCCTCGTCGAACACGCGGGCAAGCTCATCGCCACGGTGCAAGGAACGGACGCCTATCAAGTCGTGCTTTCCACCGACGGAGCCGCGCTTGCCTACACTTGCACTTGCCCGGTCGGTGCTGAGCGCAGCTTCTGTAAACACTGCGTCGCCGTGGGCCTCGCTTGGCTGGCCAACACGTTCGAAACATCCGGAGCATCTGGGAAGAAAAAGGCGACCGCGGCGGAAACACCCGTCGTGACGCTAGACGACGTCCGCTCCTGGCTCGAAAAGCAGGACACCAAGGCGCTCGTCGAAATCATCCTCGAACAAGCCACCCAGGACGACCATTTGCGCGAGCGGCTGCTTCTGCAATCCGCCAAAGCCGCCGGCAAAGGCGTCAACATCGCCGCCATCCGCAAGGCCATCCGGCGTGCCACGCGAACCGGCGGGTTTGTTCACTACCGGGAAGCTTACGATTTCACTCGCGGCATTGAGCAAGTCGTCGATTCCATCGCGGACCTGCTTGAGGCGGGCCACGCCACCGAAGTCATTGAGCTGGCCGAATACGCCTTGGGCGAAGTCGAGGACGCCACGATGCACATGGACGACTCGGACGGTTACATGGGCGGCGTCCTGAGCCGGTTGCAGGAACTGCATCTGGCTGCCTGTCGTCAGGTGAAACCCGATCCCGAAGCCCTTGCGGAACGCCTGTTCAACTGGGAGCTGCGCACACAGTTCGACACGTTTTACGGCGCGGCCTCCACTTACCCTGAACTGCTGGGCGAGCACGGCCTCGCCGCCTATCGCCGCTACGCGGAAGCCGTCTGGGCGGACCAGCCGCAGGTTGGGCCGGGCCAGAAAGACCCGGAGGAATTCGGCAAACGCCACCGCATCACGCACATCATGGAGACGCTCGCACGCCAGTCCGGCGACATCGAATCCCTCGTCGCCGTCAAAGCGCGCAACCTAACCAACGCTCACGCGTTCCTCCAGATCGCGGAAATCTACCGCCAGGCTAAACGACACGACCAAGCATTGGATTGGGCCGAGCGCGGGGTGAAAGCCTTCCCGAAGAACACCGACCATCGCCGCGTGAATTTCTAGCCGACGAATACCACCGCCGGAAGCGGCACGATGAAGCCATGCAACTGGTCCGGCTCATCTTCTCTGAGCGCGCCGGTCTGGAAAACTACCAGACCCTCAAAGCCCACGCTGACCGGATCGGCCTGTGGCCCGCGTGGCGAGAAAAGGCCCTGGCCTCCATCCGTTCCGAGATCGCGCGCGAGAAAAAGCTGGCCGCGCAACGACCGAAGCCCTCCTGGGGCTGGGGCGTTTACGCACCCGACCATTCGCTTCTCGTGCAGGTCTTCCTTTGGGAGAAGGACGCGGAAGCCGCGTGGCACGAAGCGCAGACCGGTGGCTGCGACAATCGTCAGTGGATGGAACTGGCTCGCCTGCGTGAGAAGGATTTCCCCGCTGACGCCGTCCCGGTTTACCAGAAGCAAGTCGAGGTGCTCATCAACCAGAAGAACAATAGCAGCTACCCCGAAGCCGTGAAGCTCCTGCGCAAAGTCCGCAAGCTGATGACGCGCCTGAAACAGACCGAGCAATTCACGACCTGTCTCGCCGACGTCCGTGCGACGCACAAACGGAAACGCAACTTCATCAAACTGGCCGAGCGGTTGTAAACCATAGCAACCGAGTTCATGCGCGGTAGTGGAATAAGAGGCAGAAGCCTCAAAATCTTGGACCCATAACGTGGCCGGAAGTAGCGGTTGCAGGCATAAAGTGGCCGAGAGTCCCTGTTTTTGTGGCCAAGAATTGGATCACCTCGCCGTGTTTGAAGCGAATGTCAGCATGTATGGCCTCGTGCAGGTCGGTTCTTGACGAACTCAATCGACGTGGAACACATTGCTGGAAAGGTACTTATTCTTTGCCCCAAAGCCTAGATGCAACACGGCGGCCAAGATATGCTTTAACAGGCGGCCAGTTTATGGCTAAAGTCACACGACTTGTCGGTTCAGCCATGTCTTGGGCAATTCCGACAGGAGACGTCCTCCGCGCCCCTTCTCGCCGACTTGCGTTTGCCGGTTCTGCCCTGCCAAGCGCTCGCATGCGCATCTGCGCGTTCGTATGCCAACGGTCATCCTTAATCTTAGCCAGAGCCTGCAACCGCACGCCACGATCGAATGCCTCGCCGAGCCGCCAAAACAATTGCACACGCCCGAAGAGCATTCTGTTACCAGTGCAGCGAGAGAGTGAAGATCTCATGCGGCCGGCAAATCAGTTTCACCCTGCGGCGGGAAACAGGCAGCGTCTCGGACGGTTCCTCAAGCAAACTTACACGCTGAACCCGTCTCACAGTTCCGGGCAGCAGCATCGTCACGCAATGCGTCTGTCCCCGGGTTTCATAACCACGGACAATCAGTCCCTGCCCGTTTTCGGCCCGCTTGACTGTGGTCAGCAGACAATCCGGTGAACAAGACAGGAAACTCTGCCCCGTCTTCTGGAGGACGGCATCGCCGAAGCCTGCGAGGCTCAGCAGGGGCGTGTTATAGCTCTGGCCCATCTGCGGCAACCCCGCCGCCCGCCAACTTCCTGCGTGTGGAAACAAGGCATATTCAAACTGGTGGGTGCCATGCTCGCGCGCCAGTTCGGTTTGCGTGCTCTGCTCAAAACCCGGCACGCCCTTCCTCCGCCCACTCCGCTGGTAGCCGGTGTAATTGGCCAGGGAGCGCAGCAACACGAGCCCAAGCCCGCCGTCGGCAATCCAGTAGCCGGGCGTGCCCCGATTAAGCAAAGCAACGCCGCGGTGGCCATCGGAACAATCCACCCACGTTTGAGCCGCGAAATGCCCGGCCGGCCGAGGCGTCGCGGCGAACGGCGTTTCATAAACGGTTTGCACGTGCGCCCAATCGAGCCGGGGCGCGAAAGACACGTTGATGAGGACGTCCCCGCCCACGAAGTCTCTCAATGTCGTCCGGAAATCAATTCGCTCCAGTTCCTCGTACAGGACGATTTCGCGTTCCAACAAAAAGTCGGCGAACTGACTGCGGCTGCTCAGGCGGAGCGCGAGGCCATCTTGGGCTGGAAGGACCGAGAGCGCCGCCACTTCGGACGAACGAACCTCTTCGCCGGTCAGGTGGATGTTACCTTCCAAATCCGGATTCTTCTCCTTCGCCGCAACGACCACATTGCTTGGACCTGCGAGGCATTCGCAACCGACCCGTTTGTCGCGCAGGCGCGTGAGATCTCCACTCTCGGGGTCCCATTCCAAACGGAACCGATCGTTCTCCAGGAAGTTTGCGCCGAGCTTGCGGCGGCGCCCGGGTCGTCGCCGAACGCCCGGGACCAGCCGATAGGCCTGATACCCAGCAGCGGGCACTTGACGAGCCACGAATTCGAGCGTCGGTTCTGAGTCCGTTCCGGTAGCGGCATTTACATCAATTACACGAAACGCCACATTCCGACCGGCCGCGTCCTGCAATCTCAGCTGCGACCGCGATGCAAATTGCCCCGCTGGAATGCGCGTCTGGCAGAGTTCGGTGCGCGCGAAGGACAACGGGTTATGCACCGCTAACCATTCCCCCGCAACATGAGGGGCCGGCAGGAGTCGGCGGAGCGAAGTCTGCGCCAGTTCACCTGCTTCTGCGATCACCGATTCCAACCGCTGCATCGCTGCCACGTAAACCGGGTCGGAATGGCTGCCCCCGATAATGTCATGGAAATGGGTGAAAAGGAGTTTCTCCCAAAGCCGTTCGAAAACGGCTTGCGGGTAGCCATGCCCGCCGACAGAGGCCATGGCTGCGAGACATTCTGCGGCGTAGAGAGCTTGCTCAGCCGTCCGGTTCCGCTTCTTCATTTCAATCCGGTTATCGTAAGTGCCGCGAAGATCCTGGGCTCGTTTTGGAGGATTGAAGTCCAGTTTGAGCACCGGCAATTCACGCGGAGTCGCCCGCAGTTTTTCCAGGTACTCCAGTACGCTGGAGACCCGAAGCTGTGGATCATTGATGCCCAGCCTGCCCAACCGTTCCGCCATTTCCCGACGCAGGGCGGAACTATCGTGAGTCGGGCGCGAGACATCCGAGCCGAAAGGCAAGAGCACCTCGGCGGTCCGACTGTGTTCGACTGCCGCGCGCACTTGAGCGTCGTTTGTGGAATACCCGCCCGCCAGCCAATGGGTCAGAATCCGCGAGCCATCGGGGGATTCGTAATAGAAGTCAGCCGGCAGCGAATCCATCGGAAATTCCGGGGGAATGTCCCGCCAGAAGACGTAAGACTCGTAGCCGGCCCGGCGCAGGATCTGCGGGAGTTGCGGGATCTGACCGAAAGTATCAATTAACCAGCCACAACGCGCGCGGATGCCCAAGGTCGCTGCCAGCCATTGCTGGCCGAACAGAATCTGCCGGATCAGAGACTCGCCGCCCGGCTCGGCGACTTCCGGTTGCACATACATGCCGCCTACAATCGCGAGCCTGCCTTTCTTCACCATCTCTTTGAAGAAGTCCCTTTCGTCGTCATTCAGGGTGTCCCAATAGCTCCTCAGCAGCACCACTTGGTCTTGGGTGAACCGGAAGTCCGGGTCCTGCCGAAGCAGTGTCATCGCCTTGTCCAAGATGTCCTTGGTCCACTCCCGGCCGGTGGCGAAGGTCCAATACCACTCCACGTCAATGTGCGAGTGCGGCATGATGTGAAAAGTGCGGTGGGGTTTTCCCGGTTCGCCCCCTTCCTGCCCGGAGTCTGCCGAGAAAGTGGCCGGGGACCTCGCCGCACTTGTGGCGATGGCGCCAAGCGCGGCGCCACAGGATTTCAGAAACGTCCGCCGCGTGACCGGTGGCGCTGTTTCTGACAACTTCGGAAAGACCGCGTTTGACATGGCGAATCCTGCGCCGAGGTGTACGACTTTCGCGCCCTGGCGGCAACGGGGAACGGAGGAGGTGCCGTGGGGATTTCAAAGGCGAACAAAAGCGTGCGAGCAAAGGTGAACAGTTCTGGCGGGCGGTGACCTGCAGCAGGATGGCGGGGTGTTGGCCGGCTTGGGGTTCGTGAGCGAGGACGGTGATGTTGCCGTTGGGGTGGAGGCAGTGAACGACGCGGGTGCCGGGGCTGACGCCAACGCGAAGGCGCTGGGTGTCGACGGGCACGCGACCGTCGGGGCCGACTTTGAGAGCCGTGCGCTGACTCCAGATGTACGGCCACCAAGGGCAGCGCAGAGCGGGGCGCCGGGCGGTGCGGTGTTCGCGTTGGGCGGCGCGGGCGGCGGGCGTTGGGGGTGCGCCCGAGTTCGCGGTGGATTTCGTGGGCGTTACGGTGACGCCGCAGTTCGGGCAGGAGTCCGTTCGCGGCTTCGGGCGTGGTGATGCCGAACGCCGTTTGCGGCGAAAAGGGCGCACATTATGGCGCTGGAAGCGAGCTGCGGCTGACCTCCAACACAGCGGTGCTCTCCGAGCTATTGTAACGCAACGCTTGTTCCCAACCTTGTCGCATCCTGCGAGGCTTTCTCAGGAGCGTGGATGGCCTCGCCCTCCGAGAAGGCTGTTTTGCGGAGGAAACAGGCGGACAAAGCTGCCCGCGCTCCTTGGGTTGCGGCTCCGCTGCCGAATCCGCTTGCAAGCGGAAACGCGAAGTCAGCATAGTTCGCGGGAACTGGAACCCGTTTGATGAAAAAAAAAACAACCGCGGCCACGCCGGCCTCGACGCCCAAAAGCGTGCCCCTGCCGCCGCCGCCTCAAGCCGCGTCGGTTCCGCGATGGCTCCGCTTCTCACCTTTGTACATTACGCTGGCCATCCTTGCGGTTTACTCCACCGTGCTGGGCTTTGATTTCATTGGCTTTGATGATACAGCGATCCTGAGGATTCGGTACTTTATCATTGGCAATCTTTCGAACCTCAAGCTGGCCTTTACCACCGACGCCTTTTTGGGCACTGCAGGAGCCTTTTATCGCCCGCTCCAGACCGTCAGCTTCATGCTGGATGCCTTCGTGGGCGGGCCGGAGCCGTTCATTTACCATTTCACCAATCTGGTTCTGCACATCATCGGAAGCCTCTGCGTGTTTTGGCTCCTGCTCACCCTCGGCTACCAACGGCTGTCCTCGCTGCTGCTTTCGCTCCTCTTTGCGCTGCATCCCATGTTTGTGCCCATGGTGGCCTGGGTTCCAACCCGCGGCGACCTGCTCTTGACCATTTTCGTCATCGTCTCCTTTGGTCTGTTCGTGAAATCATTCCGATCGAACAGTCGCCATGTCGTCATCTGGCACGGCCTCAGTTATTTTCTGGCGCTGCTTTCGAAGGAAACGGCTGTGGCGGTCCCCGTGCTCTGCGTCCTCCACTACCTTTTCGAGCTTCGCAAGACCCCGGCAAGGAAACTGATCAAACTTTACTTCGTTGCGTGGCTGATTGGCGGGGCGGCCTGGTATTATTTGCGCTCTTCGCTTCGGGTGACCACTGGCGATTCGGTTGGCGGTGAGGCCTTCATGCAGAATCTTCGGATCATGCCCGAATTGTTCGGCAAATTCTTTCTGCCGGCCCGCTTTCAACTCGTGCCTCTTTTTAGCTTCGCCGACACCGCCCTGGGCGTGATCGCCGCGGCGTTGTTCGCGTGGCTCATTGTGCGCCTGGGTGAGCGGTCCAACAAACGAGTTCGGTTCGGCCTCTTTTGGGCGCTCTTTTGCATTCTGCCTGTGATGGCCTTCCGGAATTCGGACGCGCAATATTCCTTTGATTACCTGTATCACCGGGCCTATCTGCCGGGCGTCGGCCTCGTGCTGGCGCTGGCAGAATTGTTGAAACGCATCCAACTCCGAAAGGAGAGGTATTCCCAGCGCATCGTTATCGGTGCCGCGCCGTTCCTGGCGTACTGCGGGATCGCATCGTTGCACGAACTGCAGTATTACCGCGATTGCCCCACCTTCTTTACCGAGGCGATAGCAAGGACCCCCCGGAACGCGCTGTGTTACAACAACCGGGCCGCCTATTATGGCGGTGACAAGCACGATCCCGAGGCGGCGATCAAAGATTTTAGCAGAGCCATCGAGCTTTTCCCGGGTTACTTCCTCGCCATTGCCAACCGGGGGGTGAGTTATGCGGAATTGAGCAGGTATGAGGACGCTCTCGCCGACCTTCAACGAGCGCTGGCCTTCAATCCCAATAATGCGGATTTCATCTTCCGAATCGGCAGTCTCCGCTATTTGCTAAATGATTTCGCTGGAGCCGTCGGGGATTACAATCGTCTTCTGGGCTCGGATAAGCTTTATCCACGCATCTATTCGATGCGCGCCGGCAGCAAGGCGATGCTGGGCCAGGCCCAGGAGGCGCTGCGCGACGCCGAACAAGCTCTGCACGTTGATCCGCGCGACGAAGAGGCCTGTAACGCCCGCGGCCTCGCGAACCGGCTCCTGGGCAGGCTGGACGAGGCCGCGAGTGATTTCACCAAGGCCATTGACATCAGAAAGGACTACTCGCGGCCGTACAATAACCGCGGCACGATCCATCTCGCGCAAGGCCATCCGGAGAAGGCGCTGGAAGACTTTGCCAAAGCCATCAAGCTGGACTCGCATTTCGCCGACGCTTACAGCAACCGCGGCTCGGTGGAACATCAACTGGGTCAGGAAGAGGCGGCTTTGAAGGACCTCGACACCGCGGTGCGCCTGAACCCGAAGCTCGCCGACGCCTACCAAAACCGGGGGGTGGTCAAGAATGTTCTCCGGCAGTTTTCCGAGGCCCTGGCCGACTTCAACCGGGCGCTCGCGCTCAACCCCAGCAGCGGCGGAATCTATCTTGGACGCGGCATTTCGAAGCACTATCTCGGTGATAAGGCCGGCGCCTGCGACGACTGGCGGGTCGCCGCCGCCCGGGGCGTCACGAATGCCGCCGCACTCCTCGCCGAGCATTGCAAAAACTAGGCGGCAGGGCGCGGACCGGGGCGACGGAGTGTCGAGCGATCGAGCAACAGGTGGGTCACAAAACCGGCCTCCCTCTCCAAGCCACGAATGCCAGCTAAGGAGGCACCAAGGCGCAGCACGGCGCAGCCGCAACCCCAGGAGCGCGGACAGCGTTGTCCGCCGGTTTCCTCCCCAAGGCAACCTTCTCGCGGACACGGCTGTTCGGGCTCCTGGAACAGCTCCGCAAAACGCGACGAGGTTGGGAAACAAGTCGCGGTGGGACGACGAGCGCTCTGCCAGGGCAGGGGCGTCGCGCTGCGACGGGCCGGCCATGTTCAGCCTGCGGTGCCCTCTCGGATTTCATGATGATTCATCCCCTTCATGCCTCAAAGCGCAAACGGCACGAATGAGCGTTCGCTGAGGCCCGAAAACCGAAGTCGCCTGCGAGGCTGTGGCCCGTAACGCAGGCTTGCAGTCTGCCGCATCGCAGGTTCTCAACCCGCGGGCGGTGCATGGTTGTGCGGCCAGCCGACTTGAAAGTCGGCGATACAGCAGGTTTGGAAACCTGCGCTGCAGCAAGCGCCCGGCCCGATATCGGAATGGGCCTATGCACTTGGAGTCCCCTGAGGGCAATGGCCACGCCAAAGCGTGAACTCCATCCGCCCTAGGCTGGCCATTCTCGTTGCAGTTCAACTTTCAACCTTGAAACCGCAGATGGACTCAGATGGACACAGATAAGACTCAGAAGCCAAAGGCGATGAGCCGAGGCGGGGTTTCCTCTTACGGGTGAAGGTCTCCCTTGTCGCAAGGCCTTGGAATCTGCGTTCATCTGCGTTTATCTGCGGTTCAACTGCCGAATTCAGGTTCAAGCTGACCTGGCTCGCTGCCCTCTCACAATTCGGCTTGAGCGCCAAGAAACGAAGTTGTGCGGACGAGGCCGTCCGCGCTCCGATCAATTTTCGCCTTTCAAGTCAGAACCTCTTGGCCTGGCCGATCTGGCCGTGCTGCTCGGCAAGATGTCGAAAGTGCTGACCGGCAGGTTGGCGGGCAGGGCAGGCTGGCGGCCCGTGCCGCCAGCCAAAAAAAGAGACAACTGAATGCCCCTTCCGGAGCATTCAGTTGTCGTGTCAAGACCGAAACCTGGTCTTCTCAGGTCGCTTTATGGATTTTGTTGGTCGCAGGGCCCAATGAAGCGGCATTCATCAAAGCCTTCGTTGATGGCGCCGGCGGCTCCGGCGATCGTGCTCAGATCCAGGTTGCCGATGGCGGCACCCGTCATCCCGGCCAGCGCACGGTTACACAATGTGAGCACGTCAGCCGCAGTATGGCCAAGGCCAGCTAGCGTCAGCGCATCCAATAGCGTTTGATCGAAGCCGGTGACCGAACCGATGACCTTGCCCTGCTTCGGGCAGCCACCGCCACTGCTATCGGCCTCGAACTTACAGAGATTCGGCCGCAACTGGAAGGTGCCCAGTGCATCTGTGCATTGTGTCGCGGGAATCCTCAGGTTCAGGGCGAGCGCAATCGTCTGACCCAGCAACACGTTGCGGAATCTGTCGCCCTTCTTCTGCAGCGGCAGGACATCGAGCTGGTTGCAGGTTGCATCCAGCCCGTCGCTGGCATCAACTGTGATGTTGCCGATTAACGCGATCGTATCCGCCGGTCCGCCGGCAGGCATCCTGCGAATGACGCACGGCGCCGACCCGACCTGGAACGTAATCGAATGGCCTTCGCTCGTCATGCCGACCGTAATGGGCAGCAGACCATTGATGAACGCAATCCTGGGCGAGCCTTTGCCGCCGTTATTGCCGTAATAACCCTGGGTGAAGCTGCAACGGGCTTGCGCGCAGTCCTTCTCCAGGACTTCGACGCCAACCTGGGCCTCGCAGCCGTTGGAATCCTTCACATAGTTCGTGTGCCAGCCGGCGCTCAGGCCAGAGAATGTCTGGGGCGAAGTCGCCGCAGCATAAGCCCCGCCGTCAATCTTCGTTTGATACGTCGGAGTGCCGCCGCCGAAGGTGACCGACACCGAACCATCGCTAGCTCCGGGGCAGGTCTTGTCCACGTTCTCCGCGGCGATCGTCACCGCGCTGGGCTGCGTGATGTTGATCGTCGTCGCCGCCGTGCACCCGTTGGCGTCCGTGACCGTGAAGCTGTACGTCCCGGCTGTCCGGCTATACGTCCCGGTCCCGGTGTAGGCCGGCGTCCCGCCGCTGGCGCTCACCGTCACCACCGCGCTCCCCCCATTGCACGCAATCGCCGTCGCCGACGAACTCGCTGTCAGCGCGCTCGGCTGCGTGATGTGGATCGTCG
>Ga0315277_10012602_pt1 | contig 10599 bp, 6 predicted proteins | sample YL17G05_15_MG_FD_203695 | JGI IMG/M metagenome (GOLD analysis project Ga0315277, IMG submission 203695) | Sediment microbial communities from Yellowstone Lake, YNP, Wyoming, USA - YL17G05_15 | ecosystem: Environmental > Aquatic > Freshwater > Lake > Sediment | place: USA: Wyoming | collected... | reverse complement strand
TGTCTTCGTGCAGCTTTAAAGAAGAGTTATCTAATGCCTGGGCGAGGTTATCATGCTTACCGGTTGAGAAATTATCAATAACCGTGACCTTGTGATTGTCTTTCAAAAGAGAATCGACAAGATGAGATCCGATATATCCGGCGCCACCCGTTATGAGATAACGCATTAACAATCCTCCGCGAATGACAAAAATACCCCCTCGCCAAAGCATTGGATTATAACATATTGAGAATAAATTGCATCAATCCTCACCCCCATCCACCTCGCCAAGCCTCACCCTCCATCCCCCTCTCCACAAAAAAGTGGAGAGGGGGAGCGAAGGCAGAAAAACGCGTGTTTCCCCTCTCCTGGTTTCAGGAGAGTGGCAAGGGGTGAGGTTTTGACGAGAGAGGTTAAGGGTGAAGTACTCGTATCCGTCTATTGTTGCAGACTATTGCGAAGAGATGGATTGCGTTCGATAATCATCTGTTTACATTTATCGCAGTAGAATTCACCGCCACGGTCGAGGGCATCAAGCGAGATATGAAAACACATGACACAACTGTTTTTGGAACAATGCGGAAGTCCGAATGTATGACCAAGCTCATGACGAGCGAGTTTCCTGAGACGTTCATGAAATAGTGAATCAGCCTTTGCTCCTATTATTCGGGATCCACCATCTGAAACCGGAATTAATCGATGAAGGCTCAGAAGCATTATCAAGCCGCCGACATCAGCTTGACCGAAAATGAAATTGTATCCTTCGGAGTAAATATCATCCTCAGTGATTGCAACCAGCCGGAACGCATCATTGGGGATTCCTTTTCTCTGCTTGAGCCATCGACGAATAGCATCGGCGTTCAACTGGTTTTGACGTCGCTCGATGAAATTGGGAATCGTCTCGGGAGCAAGAATCTCAGCGGGATGACCGTATTGCTCAACGAGGAAAGCGCGAAGGAATTCCTTTGTCTCATCTTTCACAACGCCTATGGGTAATATATAAATCACTTTACCGAGTCCCGGATGCGGACTTATCGCGAGACCCTCGAACGGTCCGCCGCGATTGCGCATCGTGATTATCATAATCATCGCGCCAGCGCAAACCGCGATGATAAAAATTATGACCAGGAAGAATCGATATCCGAATTTTTTATTTTTTACCTTTTTCTCCACCACGATTATTATACAAGCTTTGATACAATGATACAGAAGCAGATTGCTCCACCGGGAGCGCGGACATCCATGTCCGCCATTGATAGAAAGCTGGGAATCTTGCGGACAGGGATGTTCGCGCTCCCAGTGGGGAATGAACCGGTTTTATTATGATGTCAATCACATTCGAAAAAGCTATTGAACTAATCACCTGTGCTGACCTGCATGAGTTGGGACGAATGGCTGATGAAATCAGGCTCGAAAAGCATCCTGATAATGTGGTCACTTATGTTGTCGACAGGAACATCAATTATACAAATGTGTGTGTCTCAGGATGTCGATTCTGCGCGTTTTTTGTACCTCCGAATGATGAAAGAGGTTATGTTTTAAGCATGGAGGAGCTTCACGTGAAGCTTTCTGAAGCTAAGGCTCAGGGAGCGACTCAGATTCTTCTTCAGGGTGGATTGCATCCTAATCTTACACTTGATTTTTTCGAGAGGATGATCAGAGGGATAAAAGACAAGTTCGATATTCACGTTCACGCGTTCAGTCCGCCGGAGATTCAACACATGGCGAATTTCAGCGGACTCACGACGCTCCAGGTTCTTGAAAGACTGAGGGATTCCGGGCTTGATTCGATCCCAGGCGGCGGCGCGGAGATTCTTGCTGATGAGGTCAGAATTGAAAACTCACCGCATAAATGCAGTACAGACCAATGGCTCAAGGTGATGCGCCAAGCTCATTCGCTCGGGATGAAAACCACGGCGACCATGATGTTCGGCTTCGGCGACAAAGAGCATCACAGGATAATGCATCTGATGAAACTCCGGGAGCTCCAGGATGAAACTCATGGATTCACTGCGTTTATCCCATGGACATTCCAGCCGCAGAACACGTCATTGAGTTACCTGCAATCTCCGACTCCGCTGGAGTATCTGAAAATGCTGGCTATCTCGCGGATTGTTCTGACCAACTTTGATAACATACAGGCATCGTGGGTCACACAGGGCGAGAAGATCGGTCAGCTCGCTTTATTCTTCGGCGCCAACGACATGGGTGGCACCATGATGGAGGAAAACGTAGTTAGAGCAGCTGGTTGCGAGAATAGAATTACTGAAAAGAGGCTGAGGGAGATAATTCAAAGAGCAGGATTTATCCCCAAGAAGCGGAATACATTATATGAGATAATTGAATAAATCGGGAAATCGGGGTCAGTCCCCGGTAAAATTTCATCGCAAAGCCAATATTTATCAGCGTTTGCGGAGGTCAAGGCTGGGTCAAAGTTGGGGTCAGTCCCCGATTTTACCCATGTCGAATAGATACACGCGACCCTTGCTGCCCTCCTGGATTGACAGGGTATTCGCGGGCGTGTCGGTGCGAACCAGGAAATAGAACCTTGCCTGCATCTCCTGACCCGGCTTGGCGGTGACATCAATCAGTGCTTCGGCGCGGGTGGCATGAACAAGAGCCTCTTTCCATTTCAGCTCTTCTCCATCTTCCGCAACCAACTTCGGCTTAAATGTAGTCCGTCCGACCTTTCGCTCCTTGACATCCATGTTTTTGATAGAAACGGTCACGACCATGAATCGATATCCCGCGGTGGGCTTCTCCTTGAGGATAGGTTGGTCTGTATAAGCGACGCTCATGACTTTCAAATTATTGAAACCGAGCGGGTAGTATGTTTCAAACTGCGATGGGACCTCGGTAAGCGCGGTCGAGCCGGTGGTATCGGATGTATCTACGAATGGCGCCACAAGAGGTTTGACTTTGTCCTTGAGATCGAAGCGTACTACCGGATTGTTACTCCCCCGCTGGACAATCAGTTTAGGGATTACGCCCTCCGCTGGCACGCGAATGTAGGTGTATGTATCGATCCTCTGAGCTGGTTTCAATTTCAAGTTCAGCGATGTCGAATCTTTTTCCTGGGCGACTTTCTTCGAATACTCGCAGCTGTTATCTGATGCATCTATAGCTGTAAAGTTAAATGTGTTCCAGGTCGCTTGCTGTGCGGTCTTCTGCGGATTGTGGATTGTAAAGTGCAGCACGAGGAACTTCTCGGATGCAAGCGGAAAGAAAACCTCTTTACCAATCCGCACCTGGGCGACTGTGAACTCCGCACTGTTCAGAGAGAAGTTCATCGGACTGGTGCCGCCGATTGTGTACTCCTTGCCGAGCTCGCCCCATACACCGGGCATCTGATCTGTCCCTTGCGATGCGGACACTCCTCCAAGCGAGATGATAAAGAATGTTAGCGTAGCGATTATCACAACAGTTTGTCTACCCATTTTCGAACCTCCGATGGAGTTTTGGGGAATATAACAGATCACGAATGTTACAGCACTTGCCAGGGATGCGTCAAGTTGGATTAGGTGAAATTGGGGTCAGTCCCCGGTAAAATTTCATCGCAAAGCCAATACTAATCAGCGTTTGCGGAGGTTGAAGTTGGGGTCAGTCCCCAATTAATTCACCCTTTCCACTTTTATCCAGTTGATGCGCGAGCCATGACCGATGGTCAGGCATTGCAGCAGATATGAGGGTATTAGAACGAAACCGGGGACAGTTCCCGGTTCCGAACTGTTTACTAATCCTCATCATCTCCGTCAGCTATGTAATAGAGCACATCCAGTTTGCCATAGTAATACGGGAATGTGTAATCGAAACCGTCTTCGTAGGTTTTACGTACGATATAGGTTTCGAAGGCGTTGCCATCGATAACACTCTGGCAGGCGATGCCGGGATAAGAGCTGGCTCCCATTGAACTGTCCACGGTGCCAATATCATCGGTAATGTTGAAGACTTGATCCAATGCGTTCCAACCGATTCCTTCTGTGGTGTAAGCACGAGTTATGGATTGAAGAGTATCATCCGATGAGTCGTAGAGGCTGTAGGAAACAATATAAAACATCTTATGTGATTTTGTCATAACTATTCCAACGGAGGGATCGGTAAGGGTTCGAGTGCCAGTTGAGAACTCGATTTGCTGGTCGATATCGCTGTAATAGGTATTGATATGAATACGACATACGGCATTTGAGGAGCCGTCTGGCTGGCTTAAATAAGCGATGGCGGTAATTTCAGAATAGCAGGCAAGCGATGGGGAGTATTCATCGATGTTCTCGGCGGTGTGAAGAATATTACCATCAGGATACCAGGTAAGAGTGTCAGATGAGGAGGCCATGTAGAGGTCCGTGCCGAGAGTGCTTTCATCGCGTTCATCCTCCCAAACAACCTCCATATTTCCCACCGAGGTTTTCATTGCAGCGGAGGGATTATATTGCTTTGTGGCGGTATCCTCAATAAATTTATGGTTGCCCCATGTATCGGCGTAATCGGTTGAGCGGAAGGAGGCAATTCTTGAGTAAGGCGGATCTGAGATCTTGGTTTCCTGGAAAATAAGGTAAAACTCATCCTCCCAGAAATCGAAAAGCAGACAAGGTTGTGTTTGAAATTCAGTGGCTGGAACTGTTTCTTCATATGACGGATCCAGACCAGTACCATCAAGATTGACTCTGTTTGTTTGAATATGGAAAGTGGCTGTATGTTCGACCCATGCGAGATAGACACCTTCACCATATCCGCTTTCGTTAATTGCGATAGCAGGTTGAATGTTATTTGAATCGGTGGTTATCTGAGTAGTGCCAAGCAATTCACCTGCTTTATATCGTGCAAGATAGATATTCTCAGTCTTCCCGACATATGCGACATAAAAAGTATCGTCATACAGTGCCACCGCATTGGAGCGTTTTTCACTCGTTGTGGTTGTTATGCCGGTATCGTCGATTCTTCTTTCGTCAGCCAGGCCCGGACCATAGGCTGGCATTTCGTAAATATATTCTCTGGGTGGGACCGAATTCGTTCGCACTCTGAGAGCCACGTTTCTCTTCCCCGGAGTTGAGAGGTCGAGCCACGGGCTGGGAAGACCGCCGCCCTCATTGTTAAATGTTACGCCATCATAGCTGAAGTCCCATCGATACTGGAACATTTTTCTGCTCTCATCCATGAAGAATTCGCAGTCTATATTGGTTCCCGATTGGTCAAAAAGCGTGGTTTGATCAAGCCATAATTCGCCATCATACTCCAAATAAAACTCTGAAGGATCATTAATCTTAATCACACCGTAATATGAATAATCTCGAATATCGCTGGTGGCATAGGGGAAACTGGATGGTGATTCAGGAATGGGCATTCGTCCCGATGGGGAAACCGCGCCATCGAGCTCATCTCTAATTGCCACATAACCTGTGATTATCGGGTCGTCACATTCAAGCTCGTTTGTGATTGTCACTCGATACTGAAGTGGAGATGATGGTGTTCCATTGCCGGATTCCGGAGTTGTGACGATTATTGGATTGGTCATCATGCATGGGATATGTACTTCCACGGATGCAACCTTGCTGGATTCACGCAATCCGCCAAGGTTTGCAGGATTCGGGAAGGCTGGATCGACTGCAGCGTTATGCTGCCAATCGAAGACCTGGATCACAAGATCCGCGGTTGAGGTTTCATCGTCGTATACAAGGTTATTATTTTCAATCCAGTATTCCATTCGCCATGGTTCGGTTCTGTTAAAAGCGGGAAGGTAATACTGGGGATTGGTTCTGTTCGCAAGGACAGCGGATTGCCCATATGCCACATCAGCAACTATATATAGACCGATCATGTCCGATGATTCGCCCGAAATTACAACTGTGCGTTCATAGATAGTCTGTCCGACAGGCATGACATTGTAACCGGTTGGATTTTGAGGATCGAAAGTACCCATGGACCAGGATTCGAAAAATCTCAAATAAGGATTCAGGTTAGCGGGGGCATCCTCCGAACTGACGAAATACCTTGTATCATCGATAAGTTCATCGTAATGGCTCGTGTAACCCTCAGCGTTCAGGATTGAGCCCATCGAAATTCTCGCGTCTTCCTGAGTTCCATCCAGTGTGGTGACTTGCATTGGGACAGTTGTGAAATCGGAGCCTGGAACAATGAAAATCGCGCGGACATCAAATCCATGCAGGTCCGGACGAGTAGTCCTGTTTGTAAAGGGATGTCGCATCCTGAGTTTAAGATAAATATTTTTTTCAGGAGATACCTGAATTCCGGCTATGGAAAGACAGTTTTCGCAAGGTGAGACAGTGAGAAACTGCGACAGGTCTGCATCGAAGCAATCACCAATTTTCGCGGCGTTACGGGCTGGGATGATTTCAGCGGTCATATTTTTTGTGTCAATTAAAACCTTCCATGCCCCTAACATACCGGGATATGTTCTGTCGCTTTGAGATAACGTTGAGATATCATGCGATTCTCCGGGTACAACTGGATTCCTGCTATCTGAGCATCCGACAAACAGGAGCATCATTGACAACATTAAAATCAGGATTGACAGCTTTCTCATTGATGTCGCCTCACAATGAAAAGAGGAACTGAATAATTGCTACAGTATATCACTTGCTATGAAATGGCGGAAAAGAAGAAACACACATGGGGGATAGTCCGTTCCCCGCTTCCAAATTTGGGGTCAGTCCCCGGTAAAATTTCATCGCAAAACCAATTCTGATGAGCCTTTCAGAAGGGATAAGTTGAGGTCAGTCCCCAAAGCGAGCTGATTATACATCGGCATCCCCGACTTCGTATGAGCTCTTATTAACTCAACTTCACCGTCTTTTTGATATTGGTTAATGTTTTCAATCCAATTTTCTCTATCGAAATCCCATATCTTAAAATCCACTACACCTTTTACATCCTGACCGATTATATGGGCGGATGCGCTTGACCAGGGATATTGCCATGCATAATTCACGATCCCAGCCCGAACTGGATTCTGTTCTACATAAACCAAAGCTGCAAACAGATGTCGATCATCGAGCACACAGGAATGATAACGGCTATGCCACAGATGACCGATGCGGTTGTACTTGTAATTGAATAATTTTGTGTACGACATATGGCCGATTCTGATTACCTTCTCTATCGAATCTTTACGCGTTGGCACTCCTATAATATGGACATGGTTACTCATCAAGCAATAGCCCATTATATTCAGCTTGTATTTCTCCGAATATTTCTTCAGGATTTTTAAATAAAGCTCTCGATCAGTGTCGGACCTGAAGATATTTTCTCTATTATTACCTCTGTGAGTTATGTGATGGGGTGCTCCCGGAACAATGATTCTATCCATTCGTGGCATTTTTTTTCTCCTTTGGTAGATAAATTCTTATAATCAATGAGATAGACGACACCAAGGCTGAAAATTACGCACGAAAAGCAAAAAAAACGAAAAAACCGGGGTCAGTCCCCGGTAAAATTTCATCGCAAAACCAATTCTGATGAGCCTTTCAGAAGGGATAATTTGGGGTCAGTCCCCAACTAACACCAGTTAAAAACTCCTCTTAATCAATGTTTATATGTCACCGAGGGTGAAAATCTTGCAGGAAAAGAGAAAAAAATGAAAAAAATCGGGGTCAGTCCCCGGTAAAATTTCATCGCAAAACCAATTCTGATGAGCCTTTCAGAAGGGATAATTTGGGGTCAGTCCCCAACTAACACCAACTAACAACTAATCGACTCGTTCTACTTTTACCCAGTTTATTCGCCAGCCGTGACCGATGGTCAGGTATGGAAGCAGGTAGGAGGGTAAGTCGCTTTCGGGACATTCATCGCCAGCCATGTCGGGATCGCATGTGCCTATTACGAATCCCACCCTGACCTTCTGTCCCGCGTAATACGAAGAGATGAAATATTGATTTTCGACCCAGTTATCCGAAAATCCCACATGACCCTCGAAATCGCATAACGGATCATTTTGATTATTCTTGTCGCTTATGATGCCATAGGAGGGCCCATTTAAAACTGGAAGAGGACGTTTCGGATGGTTCCATTCGATAAGATCATCTTCATAACAGAAATCCTGCCATTCGATTGTTTGAGGATCTTCTACCGATAAAATTACGCATCCGCCATCAAGGTAGTGCGTGCCGAGATATGTCGCGAATGTGAAGTTGAATTTGTGTTGAATTGTGACAATCGCTCCTCTTGTTGGGACCACAAATTCAGGAGTGTATGCTATTGTCGCGCGATTCTGAAAAGTCTCATCGGGATCGTCAGTTGGAATCGCCTTGCCGTTATCATTGAGGAATTTAGATTCGCCATCACTGCATTGAGTGGAATTATCGGTGATACCCCATAGCGCATTGGTGTCCTTGCAGCAGTTACCGAGCGTGTTGCAGTAATAGGCATCGCCGATAATGCCTGTCACGCCCCAGTCGTTTGGCATCGATCCTCCTGATGTTGTCTCGAAATCCTCGAATAGAATTGTTGGATCGGGAAGGGTCGGATAGATAATGAACCATGCGTTATCCGTGTCTGTCTCAGCCGGATTGCCATTATCGGTCACTCTGAAACAGACCTTGACAAGGATTGCGGTATCGCCGCTGTTATTGAATTGATGCGATACAGGATTGCCGAAATTCAGGTCGCTCGCGTTTTGCACCTCATCAGGATTGAATCGCGCTCCATCGTAATCGAAATCGTATTCGTATTTGATAATGGTACCATCGGGGTCGATTGTTAATGGTCCCGGCTGGAACGTGATTGTTTCACCATTGTCGAGTTCGCTGTCAGGTGAATTATGATTAAGATCAGCGATGGGCGGAATATTCGGACCATGGACATCAACTTTAAAAATCTGATACACGGATAAATCCGTGAATTTTGCAGGAGTAGCATCAGCATTGGCAATACCATATGGCACGTTTTCCGAGCCTTCGAGATTGTCTCTCACCGCGATAAGTCCGGTATATTCGCCTTTCGGGGCTAAAGCCTCATTCGCGAAAGATAATTTCCATGTATAGGGATCCCAGAAAGAGCCGGTGCCTCCGGCGCGTTTAGCCAATTCCGATAACACAGGCGCATTTAATATACCGGGGATATCGAATATGATGTCGCCTACATCCGATTTGTTTTTTATTGCTGTGATAGGTGATTTCCAGAAATCCCATCCGGTTTGAGCGTTCAAGCCAGCCTGCCAGTCCGCGGCCGAGATTTGCAGCTCTGCCGATGATAGAGGAGACATCTCCCACAAGTCGTTTCTTGTAATCTCCGCCTTCACGTAAAGGGCTTCCTTTCGATGAAACTCCGGAAGAAAATATCTCGGCTGCTTTCGAGTTGATTTGATTGCGGAGTGTCCATAGCTTGCTTCGAGTATAAGTTGAAAGTTAAAACTTGTACTTTCTTGTGCATTCAAATAGAGGACGCCTGTTGAAAGCGGATCGGAAAATTCGCTTCCCATCGGGAATACATTGTGTCCCGTTGGATGCTCTATATCGGTAAATCCAAGGTCTGGAGCAGCAGAGGGATCATAGTTGCTTCCCTGTCCCGGCGTCATCGATGGATTAACCCATAGATTAACAAAAGGACAGATATTTCCGCTTGTGAATTTAAGAAGATACGGCTCGATTACAACATCATAAAAAGATGTATAGCCATCGGCATTGACCAGAAAACTGAAATTGCCCCATGCAGGAGATTCATAAGTGCCATCGCCATTAAGATCGATTTTGACATTGTCAAAGGTTTCAAGGTTACGATCAGTTACGATGATTGCTCGCAGGTCGAACAGATGGAGGTCGTAGCGGTTAACCGGTTTGAAAGGATGTCTTGTTTGGATGCGCAATTCGATGTAGCCCTGCCCTGTCAGCCCTATTGATTGAATTATCAAACAGTCTTTGCATGGTTCTACCGTGAGGAACGGCGTAAGGTTGATATCGAAACTGTCACCAAGAGCGCTGGAAATGCGCAATGGATTTATTGTCCCCGACATACTGACGGGATCGATTTGAATATCATAGATACCGAGTATCAATGAGTTGTGCGATTGCGAGTTATAATCCGCGATTGGCACATCGCTGAGATAAGCGTTGGTGGGATCGGTCTGATAGTTGGCGATGTCGGAACATCCAAATATGAAAAATAAAAGAATCAAAAAGATGGGGATATAATTTCTATGCATTTTATTATTCCATGAATCTGATGATTTACCGCACTTGGTAATTATATCAGTTATCCTATTATTCGGCAAACGACATTGTGGCATAAGCATCCTGCCTGTGTTTTTTATCGGCATAACGAACATCCTTATGAATGTTTTAAAAGTGATTATGTGAACGCAGGGGCGGGTTTTTTTCGATGACAGATTTTCTCCCATATATGAATTATTTCAGGCTGCACAAATACTTCTGAATACGAACGAAACCCGCCCTGTATTTGTGCGCGACAGGGATAAGGGGTGGGTTTCTTCGTTAACCGATTTGATGACACACATATAATTTTTCTATTATTCAAGTTGAGTACTACGCCCGAACCGTAAACCCTGATTATGTGAATGTAGATACTATGTTCGCAGATCAAAGTCAAGGTTAGTGTTCACAGTATAATTCATAAAAAGGCAGACCATGTTTTTGTACACCGTAAGCGATCCTT
>Ga0315277_10012600_pt1 | contig 10600 bp, 6 predicted proteins | sample YL17G05_15_MG_FD_203695 | JGI IMG/M metagenome (GOLD analysis project Ga0315277, IMG submission 203695) | Sediment microbial communities from Yellowstone Lake, YNP, Wyoming, USA - YL17G05_15 | ecosystem: Environmental > Aquatic > Freshwater > Lake > Sediment | place: USA: Wyoming | collected... | reverse complement strand
ACGAGCTCAGGGAGCCCCGTCCTGGCACCCCCAACCGCTTTGACCTCTCCTTCGTGGGGTATCCCGGCTTCCCCATGGACCTGGACAAGGACGGCAAGACCAACGAGGGCGCCATCTACTTGCAGGAGGAACTCCAGGCCATCAACTTGATGGACCCCGATTTCGTGGTCTTCACCGGAGACTCCGTATTCACCCAGAAGAACTTCAGCACCTATCCCAAGGACACGAGTGTCTGGGGGGACGTGAACGGAGAGCTGGGCACGGAGTACCGCTTCGAGTACACCTGGTGGTACGACGAGCTCCTGGCCTTGAACGTGCCTATCTTCTGCGTGCCCGGCAACCACGACAGCTACTGCTGGGATGGGCATGCCGTGGCCCACGACGATGGCCAGGAGATATGGCAGGACCTCTTCGGGCCTCTCTACTACTCCTGGGATTACGGGGACGCGACCTTCCTCGCTTTGAACAGCATGGACTGGGATAAGATGGATGCCAACGGCCCTGAGCCTTTCACGCCCGAGGGTGTCAACCCCATCGTGTGGGGCATCGCTACCGGCCTCTACCCGGAGATCGCCCAGGACTACGACGACCGCAACGGCTTCCTGGTGGACCTCACCAATATCTTCCTTCCCCTGAAGGTCATCTTCCCACACAAGTGGCACGGCCAGTTGAGGGGAGGGGGAGACCCCTGGAAATGGCAGCCCTGGCCCTGGGGCCCCGATCCCGGGGGCGACGGCTTCACCGGGCAGCTCGCCTGGACCGCAGGCGAGCTGGCGCGGGCGGAGTCGGAAGGGAAGAAGCTCAAGGGTGCTTTCATCCACCACGACCCCTTACGGTCGGCGGGTTCGCCGCCCGAGGCCTTCGATAACGCCGAGCAGTTCGGCCTCCTGCCCATGCCGGCTGGCGAAGGCGAGGGTTCCCAGGCTCTCACCTACCTGCTGCGCAAGTACGAGGCGGACTTCGTGGCCTCCGGCCACACCCACAACGACGCTATCAACAAGGTAGACTGGGCGCCGTATGGGGATTCCCCCGGACAGGTGGTGTCCATCAATACCTGTGGCGCGGAGCCGCCGGTGGACGGCAAGTCCCTGCTCCTGGACAGGACCTCCGAGGACTATGGCGGATACCGCCTCATCACCGTAGAGGACGGGGAGCTCGCCGGGTGGGGCTTCCCGGGTGCCGCGGGAGATCCGAACGGTAGGTGGTCGATCCCGGGATGGTCCGGCCTGCAGGTGGGCGCCGGAGCGGTGAACGATTATACGAGGTATCGCTCCAACCGCCCGGTGCTGCAGTGGATGGAGCAGGACGGCTCCGCCGACCCGGCTTACCTGCGGCCGCCCATAACGAACGGGGAGGGGGCCTTCAGCCAGGCGCTGCCCCTCAACAAGACCGGCCCCTTCAGCGACGTCACCTGTAAGGTGAAGAACACTTTGAGCCAGCTCGGCGCCGTGCTCGGCCTCTTCGGCTGTCGCCTCGAGTTCCCCATGAAGAAACTGAGCGGAAGGCGCTATTACGCGGTGCAGAACGGCTCCATACTCGAGCAGTACGACACCGATTCTGGCGAGCGCATGGTGGTGGTGACGGCGGATGTGGCCGGCGGGACCACCTTGCCGGTCAGAGTATACGTGGCCGGAACGGACACTGCAAAGCCGGTCATCGACGAGGCCAAGATAGACGGCGGAGCGAAGGTCGCCCCCAGCCTGGACGTAAACCTCACACTTAGGGCCCACGACGACGGCGCCGGCCTCATGGACTTCCGGGTATGTAATACGAACGACTTCGCGGGCGCGCAATGGATGCCCTGCGATGACGGTCAGGCCATCACCTTGCCCTGGAAGCTCGTGGACGGACCTGCCGGCCCGCGCCAGGTATACGTGCAATTCCGCGACGCCGCCATGCCCGGCAACGTCATCACCAAGAAACTGACCGTCAGATATACACCCGCCGCTCCATGATGCTGCGGTCCTTGCGGTAGGGGGCGTGCCTCAGGCACGTGTCCGGGCCTGACCCCCAGGCCTATGGCCAGACACATAGAGCATATACGAAGTCAATGACGATTGGCGCTCAGCCGGGAGCCGAGATTTCCGATACTTAATAAGAAGTAGCCGGTTTTCTTTGGCGTGAGGCAGGGTGAGGGAGATGCGTATCGTCGGTCATGACCTCGAGGAGAGCGGGAGCGTATCAGTCAGCAGGGTGGACGAAGATCACGAATGGTCTGGCTCGGGTGGCCGTGACGGCCGCGGCGGCGACAAGAATGGGCACACGAGCGGCAAGGGCGCGTCGACCCGCAACAGGATGAAGAAGGTCCTGCTCGGAAACGTCTACATCGTCGGCCTCATCTCGCTCGTATGGCTGCTCATCCGTTCCGGGCGCAAGCCCTCCCGCCTGAGCTATCCCTGCCAGCAGGCCGCTCTCTTGAATACCACCGTTCTCTTAGGCGGCAGCGTGATGCCGGTTGCCGTGCGCATCGGCAGCTTCGCACATGCCAAGGCGACCGGGCGGGTATCACCCAAACCCTCACGCGTCCTGCGCGTGGCCGAGACAGCGGCCTTCCTGCTCCTGGCCGGGCTACTCGCGTTCTCCCTCTTTGGCGGTCTGGGGGGGCCCGGCCTCACCAGTGAGATGCGGGCGGCGGCTGTGGCACTGGCGCTGCCGGAGCTGCGCTCCTCATCGCCGAACGCCTCGGATATCTTCGTAGCGGAGAACATCCCGGTTAACTCGGAGCGCGGCGTGGACACCCTCATAGATGTCATGGATGGGGGCGGCCTGGACTTCTTCAAGAGCACGGGTGCTTACAAGGCGGCGAGCCCCGACGGCATCGTCGGGTCCAACGACATCGTGCTCATCAAGGTCAACGGCGAGTGGCGCGCCCGGGGCGGCACCAATAGCGACGTGGTCAAGGGCCTTGTGAATGCCATTGTCAACCACCCGGACGGTTTCACCGGCGAGGTGGTCATCGTGGAGAACGGGCAATGGGCTTCCTACATGGACAACCTGCCCAACAACCGCAACCCGTCATCCTGCAACGCCGAGGACCACGGCCAATCCTACAACGACGTGGCCATGATGTTCGCCGGCAATCACCGCGTCTCGGTATACGACTGGACCGCCGTCCAGACCCTGTCCGTCGGAGAGTTCAACGCGGGGGACATGCGCGACGGCTACGTCTATGTGCCCGAGATACAGGAAGGGTACCCCAAGTTCACCACCGTCTACGGCACCAGCATATCCCTGCGTTACGGCCAGTGGACGGGTGGGGGTTACGATAACGCCCGGGTGAAGTTCTTCAACGTGCCCGTGCTCAAGGACCACAGCGGCGCCGGTGTGACCGCCTGCGTCAAGCATTTCATGGGGGTGCAGGACCTCTGGCAGGGCACCCAGAACCCGCCCCACGACCCCATGCGCACCGAGGGCATCTTCGGCAAGCTCATGCTCGTCGCCCGCTACCCCGACCTGAATATCGTGGACGCCATCTGGGTCACCCCGTCAGGTGGGCCCAACGGCCCCTACGAGAACGCGGTGAGGTTGGACCGTCTCCTGGCCAGCCGTGACCCCATCGCCCTGGACTATTACTGCGGCAAGTACGTGCTCATGCCCGTGTCCGGCAATCCCAGGCACGACCCCAATAGCCTGAACACCGCGAACGAGTACAACTTCTTCCACCAGATGCTGGTGAGCACCATGAACGTGCTCGCGGGCGGCGGCAAACAGGTGACCATGGACGAGGCCATGATGAACGTATACAAGGGCACGACCCCCGACGTGCCGCCCGACACTCCCTTCGAGTCTTTCCTGGCCGAGGGTTGCACGGACTACGGCTTCGAGACCTGGCTGCTGGTGACCAATCCCAACGATGCGGACACCCGGGTGAGCGTCTCCTACTATACCGAGGAGGGACCCCGCAACGCCGATCCGGTGACCGTGCCCGCCCACTCCCGCATGACCATGAACGCCAGCAGCACCATCTGGGCCAAGAGCTCAGGCATCCGGGTGGGTTCGGACCAACCGGTGTTCGTGGAGCGGGCTATGTATTGGAGCGACAGGATCGAAGGCCATACGGCCACCGGTACGGCCTCGGGCTCGCGGGTATGGTACCTGGCGGAGGGGTGCACCGACTTCGGCTTCGAGACCTGGATAACCATCCTCAACCCGGGGAATGTCGGTACCCTGGTGGACGTGCGTTTCCTCACCGAGAGCGGCGGGGAGCGGACCGGCACGGTCGCGGTGCCTGCGCTCTCCCGCACCAACGTGAGGGTGAACGACTGGGTGTCCGCCGCCAACGTATCCACGCTGCTCACCTCGCAGGACCCGGTGGTGGCCGAGGTCTCCATGTACGGCACGCGGCGCCGCTCCGGCACCTGCTCCATGGGAGCGAAGACGCCCGCGCAGACATGGTATCTCGCTGAGGGCGCCACTCATTCAGGTTTCGACACCTGGCTGCTCCTCTTCAACCCACAGCCGAACCAGGCTAAGGTAACGGTTAATGTGGATTCCCAGGGGACCGGGCTTGCACCCATCGAGATGGTGCTCGCGCCGGGCAGCCGCAAGACCCTGCACCTCAACGAGGTGTTGCCGGGCCGGGATATATCCATGAACGTAACGTCAGACTTACCCATCGTGGTATCGCGCTCCATGTACTGGGCGGTGCCGGGGGGAAGGGCCGGGCAAGAGTGCCACGGCCTCACCACGCCGTCCAAGGAGTCTTTTCTACCCGAGGGGTGCACGGACTACGGCTTCGACACCTGGCTGCTGTTATATAACCCGGGCGACGCGGACACCGCGGTGACGGTGTATGCGATGACCACCGAGGGTGAGAGGGAGATAGGCAGGACAAAGGTGCCGGCTCACACCCGCTCAACCATGAAGGTGGACGACTACTACGACGGCTCGTTGTCGCTGCGGGTATTGTCCGACACGGCCATCTGCTGCGAGCGGGCTACCTATTGGAACAACCGCTCGGGAGGCACCTGCTCCACCGGCTACGGCCGTTAGAGCAAAGTAGCGTCATCGCGAGCGCCCGCCCGGTGCCCGTCATTGCGAGTCAGGCTGACCCCCGGCTTTGCTGAAGGCCTCGCACATTATTCTCGGTCAGCCTGGAGCGGAACGAACATAAGCGAGTGGAGTGAAGCAATCTCATACGGACCATGATCAACATCCGGAGGAGATTGCCGCGTCGGCGCAGACGCCCCCTCGCAATGACAGAAAAATGGCTTATCGCAATGGCATACTAACAGTAGCTCTACAGTTTATTTATGACTTCGCGGGCGAAGTCCCTGGCGCGCTGCAGGCGCGCTTCGTCGGGCTGGCCGATGGTCTCCGGGCGGTGTTCCCCGAAGGACTGCATCATGGGATCATCGCTCTTCATCAAGGCTTCGGCTATCGCCTCCGACAGCTCCCCCTGGCAATCGAAGAATCCGACGAGGTCGGAAGAGGCGGCTGCCTTCCTGCATCTGTCCAGCCATTCGCCCACGTCATCCTGGTCCTCGGGTGCGGCATGGGTGATGAACAGCGCCACCTTCTTGCCGGCGGCGTGCTGCTCCAGGAACTCCTTCCCATCCTTGGCCGGCCCAAAGGCGATGATGGGGAAGCCGATGAAGGAGAGGTTATAACCCTCCAGGCTCTCGACCTCGCTCAATTCCTTGAGTTCTTTTTCACCTTCGATGCTCTCGAAGATGGCCTCGGCGACCATTTTCGTTTTTCCGGTCTGGCTGAAATAGGCTACCAGGGTCTTCATGCGTGTACCTCCTTTTCGACTGGCCATGCCCCTTGATTCTATCACCTGGTTCTACTGCGGGCTGAACTTTGTGACCCGGTCGTAGAGGAGCTCGAACCAGAACGGCCCGGTTTTCGTCTCCTTCTCGAGATAGATGCGGTAGCCGAGTAAGGCCTGCACGTCCAGCGGTATGCCATAGGCGCCGGGCCCCGTGGGTATTTCCACGCAAGCGGGGTCCCCGGCGGCATCGCGCGCTACCTTACAGACATAGAGGTACTGGGCGGCGGGATTATCCGGCAGGTACTCCTCGGCGGTTCCCGCCAGCGTGGCGTTCTCCCTGCCGGCTATCCCGTTCATGATGTCGGCACCGTATATACTGAAGTTGTTGTAGGTGCACTTTCCAAGGGCGGCATGGTTCACGCCATAGACGATGAGGAACTCCTGGGGATCGTCACCCAGGGTGAACTGGTCGGTACGGAGATAGACGGTATCGTTGTTGTCGCCGAGCGCATCGGTCCCCGTCTGGATGGCGTTATAACCTTGCAGCAGCCATGGGCTCGTCTCGAGCTCCGTCGCCCGCAGGTTACCATATTTCGCCAGGATAGCCTGGCGCAGCTCCTCCAGCGCTCCTATGAGGTCCAGCTCGGCCGTGTCTCCGGTCCCCCGCACCCGCAGCTCCGGCACCTCGAATGGTTCGAGCTGCGTGTCTCCACCGGGCGTGAGGCGGAACACCGTTCCCTGTTCGCTTGCCATGTAGTCCTCGCCCGCCTGCTCGTCCGTGAAGAAGGCCAAACGGTGAAGGAGGATGAAAGTGTCATCCTCGGCGTCCAGGCCCATCTTCACCAGGCCGGGTGGGATGACGTCAGTGTTCACGATGTCCATGGAATATCCCGCCGATGCCAGGGAGTCCCGCACCCGCCCGTCTATCCCTTTATCCGCGGTGCATATGATCACGGTATTTTGCCCGAAGACATCGCCCTCCTCCCCATTGGGAGTCCCCTCGGTGCCGATGGTCATATTGTTCAGGGGGTCGCCCAGGCTGCCGAATACCCGCCTGGCCTGGCCTTCGTCGGGATAGTACCTCACCGCGATGTAGTTGCAGTAGCTGAAATAGCTGCACTCGGGCGGAGTCATGCCGATGAAGACGATAGCCTCGTCGGGGCGCAGACGGTAGTCCGCCCACAGGCCCGCGTTCTCGGGTTTTATCGGTGAATCCGAGACGGTATTGTTCGTCGTCTGGCCGGGTGCCACGGGGAGTTTGTAACACATGTAGGGAGCCTGGGCGTTGTTGCCGTAACAGCTGGGGATGAGGCCGGCATTGTACATGGCGATGACATCGAAGGTCTCCAGTTTTCCCTCCTGCACGGTGAAGCCGTCCGCCTCGAGGGCCGCCTGGAAGGCCTCGATATCTCCGACCTTGGGTCCGCTTTCGTCCGCTTTGTCCCCGCAGGACATGACGGCAAGGCAGCTAATCAATAGCAGCAGGCCGACAAAGACAGGAAGGAAACGCATTGTTCTCACAAGAAATACCTCCTCGCTATGCCAGTTCTTTCTTCATCACCGCGAAAAACTCTTCCCTGGCGTGTTTCTCGTACCAGGGATGATGCCCGCATTTCTCCAACAGCACGAACCGGAAGTCGCGGATGACTTCTGCGAGGGGCGTCCTTATCCCTTCCCAGGGGTGGGGGTCGAAGTCCCCGTGTATGGCCACCACGGGGCAGGTTATGCGCCTGCCCATCTCCAGGAGCTCGCCGCCGCTTCGCAATACCTCCGCGTCTTTCCAGACGGCTTCGAAGATGTCGTGCTGGAATGTTATTACTTCGCTGTCGTGTGGCAGTGAGTCGTAGGAGTCCGCCTTGGATATCAGCTCTCCCATCTCGGCGAAGGGGACGTCCTTGTCCCCTGTTGAGGAGTCGTTCAAGACCTGCAGCAACGCGTCCATGCGCGTCCTCTCCCGCTCCGAGAGGCGGCTCAAGCGGTTCTTCTTGATCCTTCTGATGTATGTGTCCGAGAAGACGCCGCTGCTCACCAGGATCAGTTTCCTCACACAGGCGGGATTATCGGCAGTGAAGATGAAGGACAGGATAGCCCCCCAGGAGTACCCGATCAGGGTGACCGGGAGATCAGCATGATCTTCCAGGAGGGACTTGAGCTCCTTGACCTGCTCCGCGAGGGACGCCCGTGTCTGCAGAGGCTCCAGCACGCCGCGGGTCCTGGAGAGCTCGCGGGCTACGGGCGCCATCTCCCCGGGCGCGCCGGGGCCGCCATGCACCACGGCAGTGTCGTAGGGAGCCTTACCGTATATGCGCGGGTTTTCCATGTCTCCACCATCTAATCTTTATCGATCGAACAGTTTGCCCCATGTGGATGCCTGGCCTGATCGCCACGGCGCTCCGCTCCTCGCGACAAGCGTGTCGATTGAACGGCTGACCCCATTACAGGTTGGGGAATTGTTCGGGGAAGAGCAGTTTCGCTATATTGATGAAGATGAGCATCGCTTCCTGGGACGAGTTGGTGGATTTATTCGTGAGCACGACTATAGTGGCGTCGTCCTCCGGCAGGTAGAGGACGGTGCTGTTGAACCCGAAAATAGCCCCGTTGTGTCCCTGGAATCCGCCCAGGGACATGATGCCCAGGCCGTATTTGCCGTCCACGTTTTCCAGCCCCGGCATGTTTAACCACCCGAGCTGTTCCTGGTGCATCTCATCGCTCAGCAGTTCGCCGGTGGCCAGGGCCTTGGCCCACACCCTCAAGTCCTCCAGGTTGGAGATCATGGCGCCGCCCGCCCAGGGCACCGAGGGCTCCACACGGGTATAGTCCTCGAGCTGTCCATCAGCCCCCAGGACGTAACCCTTGGCAGACCCCTCCGGCATGTCCGGGGTGGTGGGGAAGGAGGTGTTTGCAAGCCCCAGGGGCTCGATGATGCGTTGCTGCACCTCGTCCTCGATGGCGTTGCCGGTGACCTGCTCCACGATCATCCCCAACACCTCGTAATTGGTGTCTGAGTAGTGCCAGCCCTGGCCGGGCGGGAAGTCGGGGGGATGCGTCAGTGCTATGTCCAGGCCGTCCCGGGGCTGCATCTTCATGAGGGGGTCGGCGGTGAAGGCCTCGAGGAAGCCCTCGTCCTCGGTGAAGCTGAAGATGCCCGCGGACATATTGAGCAAGCTGCGGATGGTGATCTGGTCCCCGTAGGGCACGCCGGGAATATACATCTCCAGGGGGTCATCGAGGCTGAGCTTGCCCTCGTCCGCCAGCTGCAGCACCAGGGTGGCCATGAAGGTCTTGGTGTTGCTGGCGATGCGCACCTTGTCCGATACCTCCACGGGTTGCCCGGTGTCTATATCCGCCTCACCGAGAGCCGCGACCCATTCGCCCATGTCGGGGACCCAGACCCCTACGATGGCGCCGGGAATACTCGCCTGTTGCATGAGTTCCTCCGTCGATTCTTGCATCTGCTGCTGCAGGTCCTCACTGAAGGCAGGTGGGGGTTCCGAGCCCCCACCACATGAAGCCAGGGAAAGGAGCGTGAAGACCAGGGCCAGGCTGGCCATCAACCGCAGCGGTCGAGATAACAAAGAACTCACAGGACCCTTACGCATCTTCTATAGCCTCCCCGTTACATCACGCGCGTCTTGCGCATCACTTCTTACGGCCATCGCATAGACTATCGGGAACCTCCGCCCGCATATTAACCACGCATCAATGCTCTTATGGAGGCGTGTAGAGCGGGGCATGGAATACGCCCCGCTCATGCCCGCAAACCGGGATCACCACCAGCAGCAAAGACTGGCATACTCGGCCTGGACTCTTATTTATATCCGTGATGACGCTCTCATCGCACGCTCAATACTGCGAAGGCTCCTGCGAGATGCCCAGCATCTCCCTTGCCTGTGCCGGGGTGGCGATCTCCCGGTTCATCTCCCTGGCGATACGCGCGATGCGGGCCACGGCCTCGGCGTTGCTTGCGAGCTTTCTCCCCCGGGCATAGTAGAGGTTGTCCTCCATCCCCACCCGCACGTGGCCGCCCAGCATGATGGCCAACACGTTCATGGGGAGCTGGTAGTGCCCGACCCCGATCACGAAGAACAGCGACTGCGGCGGCAGCTCGTTGATGAGCGCGAGCACGTTGGCCGGGGTGGGGAAGGAGCTGGTCTGGAAACCCATGACGTACTGGATATCGTAAGGGGGGTCGATCAATCCCTCCATCATCAGGTCCTGGACCACCCAGTACATGCCGGGATGGTAGAGCTCCATCTCGGGCTTGATACCCTTCTCTTTCATGGCCCTGGCGAAGGTCTCTACGTCGCCGTAACTGCAGGGGACGCAGCGCTCGGCGGTAATCTCCGGCCGCGGGCTGGGGAGGGGTTCGGCGCGTTCGCCCAGGGTGACCTTGAGCACGAAGGGGCCCAGGTTGAGGGAGCACAGCTCAGGGTTGGCGTAGATGGAGGCCATGCGTTGCTCCATGGTCAGCTCCGGCCCTCCCCCCGTGGTGTTGTTGATGATGATGTCCGGGCACTTGGCGCGGATGAGGGCGTTGACCTTGAGGTAATCGTCGGGGTTGCTGGTGGTCAGCCACCACACCTCGGGGTTGCGGACGTGCACGTGCACGATGCTCGCTCCGGCCTCGTAGGCCTCTTTGGTCTGCTCCGTCTGTTCCTCCGGGGTCTCGGGCAGGTTCTCGTTCATCTCCTTACCCTGCACGCCGCCGGTAATGGCCGCAGAGATGATCAGCGGCGGCAGCCCCTCCCTGACCTTCTGCATCCATGCGTAGGGGTCGCGGTAGTCCCAGATGTAACCCTCCATGCCTCCTCCTTTCCATGGTGCACGACAAGCACCCACGATACCCATCGATCTGGCCGGAAGAGTATCGCTGTGCTTGAAGAGCCG
>Ga0315277_10012599_pt1 | contig 10600 bp, 7 predicted proteins | sample YL17G05_15_MG_FD_203695 | JGI IMG/M metagenome (GOLD analysis project Ga0315277, IMG submission 203695) | Sediment microbial communities from Yellowstone Lake, YNP, Wyoming, USA - YL17G05_15 | ecosystem: Environmental > Aquatic > Freshwater > Lake > Sediment | place: USA: Wyoming | collected... | reverse complement strand
AACGGCGGCAGCTGAGCTTTCCACTCCCTACATAACAGCAAGGCGGGGAGATTGAGCGAGAAAAATCCACGGGCAGTCGCTCTTCGCAACATGCCTAAAGCACTCTCAGGTGCGCTAGCCCTGCCCATTACCCATAGATAATACTGAACAATGTTCCTGATATCATGCACAATCGCGGCATGATCACACAAAACCAAGTGAAGAGAACATTGTCGTTACCTAAAACCATAGGTTATGTCTGCGAGTTACTCCGTGGCAACCGGTTTAAGACCAAAACTAAATGTGAAATTCTCTGATCCCTGCCAGACCCGAGAGCCAGTTCCGCGGCTGGTAGCGAAGACCGAGCACGAGACCCACGAAGCGCTCAGGGGTGGATTGCCACAAAGCGAGAATCGCAACCCTGTCATCAAACAGGCATTGCCTGCCCGTCCGGCTGGGTGCGTCCCCTGGCTTCTGCTTCCATCTGTTCCACAACGTCTCCACCGCTCGAGCCAGAGCTTCCTGCACCGGCTCGGGATTGCCGGCGGATCCCACCCAACTGCTTGCTTGTTGGGAGAAGTACAGATACGAGGCGTGATCCAGTTGCCAGCGCGCCGTACGCAAACCTGCTTCGATAGCCGCCGATTCTCGTTTCAGGTCATTTGATAGACCAAGTTCGGCCAGGACAGAGCATCGTGCATGCCTTGCCAACAGATCTGCCGGGATCCCTCCCAAGGTCACAGACTGTATCCGACCAAGTTGGTCGTACAAATCGAGCGCCGACTGATGTTGGCCCGCCTTGCGAAGGTTCCGTGCCCATCGCAGCAACGCCCCAGCCCGAACCGCAACATTCAAAGACGAAGAAAGCTCCCGGCAACGGATGATCGCGGCCTGATAATTCCGATCATGAAACTCATACTCCTCGGCCTGCCGGAACAGGCCATCAGGCGCCTCACGCCATTCCGGCAGCACGGGGTAGTAGAGGAGGCGGTTGGGCGGAGTGACCTCAATAGAGCTGGAGAGGAACACGACGCGCAGAGCATCGTCTGTGGGATCCCAGGCCTGCGGATTGCGAAGATGTGTTTCTGTTGCTGTGAGTGCCTGCTCAAGGCTCCTCACCACCCGGTCGGCAGCGCTTTCCCGCAGTTCCGTGAGTCGCTGGCTTTCGAGCGCCCTGTCCTGCTGCAGGAAACGCAAACCGAGCACCAGCAGAAACAGAAGCAGAAGGTCGCGTGGAGCACGCAACCAGGCGTGTAATGGCTGCATGTCAAACAATTTCTATCACGGCTTTATGGTAGGTCCGTCGAAATTGTGTCTAGATTCGGTCAAGGTAAGCCAACTTGTGTGACTGTGTCCCATTACAGTTAACCCGTTCTTGACATTTTTCTGACAACTCAATTCAACAGCCGGAATAGAATATGCGCAAGTGACTTTCACCTCTGAGGGCGCTGCTATGGCTCAAGGCCGCAGGTTGCTCGTGATCCATCTGGTGGCTGTGCTGCTGCCTTGCATCATCATCGGTTTGGTTGGATACAAGTGGTTGCGGCTGGAGGAGGACGTACAAGCCCGGCGGAGCAAAGATGCGGCCGAGATCGAGGCGGCACAGCTTCGCCAGGATTTGAGCCAATATCTACGGTCCGTTAACCAGGAAATCCTGGCGGCATACAGCCGGGCGCAGGAAAGCGAGCCTCCATTCCGCACTCCACCAGGGATCCCACATGTCGTCACCTCCGCACACCTGTTCAGCGCAAAGGGCGCCTTGCTTTATCCCGATTACGACGCCGCTCTTGAACGGGCAGTTCGCGATTATGAGTCGTCCGTTTCTTCGCGCCGGGAATGGCAGCAGTCGCTCGCCCGCGCAGAATCGTTGGAGACACAGGGGAAATCAGCAGAGGCAGAGCGTGTGATTCAGGAAGCCATGAAACCCGAAGCATCGCCCAGCCTGCAGGCAGCACAGTTGCTCCATCTGGGCCGCCTTACGCTGGCGGCCCACCGTTACGACCTTGCTGAGTCCCGCGCAGTCCGGATTTTCCAATGCTGTGCCGCGACTCGGGATGAATACGGTCTTTCGTTCGTGCTTTACGCTGCTGCGCAGCTCGTTGCCACCTGGGAAGCCCGGGGGCGGTCACAAAAGGAATGGCCGCCGCTTGCAGAGCGTCTGCGCGAGATGCTGCGCAAGGGAATCATCGGCCACCCTCAGGACGCACATGATATCTTCGAGCTCGCTCTTCCCTTCCGCGACCAGCCGATCTCTTCCTCCTTGCTCGATGAAGCAGAGCAAACTGCCGATCGCATCCGCAAGCAAACCGAAACCGGCAGGCTCCTGGAAAAATGGATCGCGAGCGTCAGACCTGACAGCAAATCTGCGAGCCTGCAATTCATTCTTTCGACATTTCGGAGCGAGGGATCTCCGCAGCTTGCGGGAGTATATGCTGTTGAGGATGGCCGCATGCTGGTCGCGCTTTATCCGCAGGAAGAACTGACGCTCTGGCTCCAAACATGGGCTCAGGAGAGGGGCCATTTCGACGTATCCCTGCTTCAGGACAGCCAGCGCCGGCAAGGGAATACTCCCTGGAACTCCGGTCTTTCTCCAGAGGCGCCGGAGTTCAGGTTGACGCTGCAGGCCCGGGAGAGCGACCCTTCCACGCAGGAGCGCCGGCGCGCGCTGTTTGCTGTCGCGCTTGGGGCGGCAATCCTACTGACCGTCATCGTTGGTTACTACTCTCTCCGGGACGCGTCGCGGGAGCTGAAGACGGCTTCGCTGCGCTCCAGCTTTATTACAGGCGTTACTCACGAGCTGAAGACGCCGCTCACTTCCCTCCGCCTCCTGGCCGAAACGCTCCGGCTCAAACGCGCCCGCGATCCGGCTACGGCGGATGAGTTGCTCGACGCCATGGTGGTTGAGTCGGAACGGCTTACCCGGCTGATAGACAACGTCCTGAGCTTCTCCCGCATCGAACGCGGAACGCGTACTTACCGCAAAGTGGAAATCGACCTGTCTGAAGCGGTAATGGAGGCCATCGAACGCACACATCACATCATCAAGCAAGCCGGTTTCAGCTTGCTCGAGGAACGGAGCGAGGAGCGGCTGCAGGTCTGCGCCGATCCGGAAGCGCTGACCCAGGCGTTGTCCAACCTGCTCGGCAATGCCGTCAAGTACTCGGGCCGCTCCCGCGAGATCCGGCTCGGCGTCCATAGACGCGGCCGGGAAGCGGAAATCCAAATCACGGACCGCGGTATCGGAATTTCCAAATCCGATCAGAAACGTATTTTCGAGAGCTATTATCGCGCCCCCGAGGCTGCCGCAGAGGCGGCCGGCGCAGGGCTGGGGCTGGCTCTCGTCCGACATTTCGCGGAAGCGCACGGCGGCCGAGTAACTGTGGCAAGCGAGCCCGGAAAAGGAAGCACATTTTCGCTTTGGCTGCCGTTGTCATCGTCCGTCGAAAAATCCTCGGCGCGCGAATCCGGGTTCGCGGGTCTCTCAGGAAGGCAGGATGGCTAAGATTCTGATCGTGGAGGACGATCCGGCAATTCTTCTTGCGCTGAAAGAAAACCTCTCCTACGAAGGTTATACGGTCAGGGAGGCGCGGCGCGGTGATGAGGCGTTGAACTGTCTGGGGGCCTTCAAGCCCGACCTGCTGATCCTCGACATTATGCTGCCGGGTATCAACGGGCTCGAAGTCTGCCGTCGTATCCGCAAAACCGACCGCAGGCTCCCCGTCCTGATGGTGACGGCGAGGGGCGACGAAACCGACAAGGTTTCGGGCCTCGATGTCGGCGCTGACGATTATTTGACGAAGCCGTTCAGCTTGCCCGAACTGCTGGCTCGCGTTCGGGCGTTGCTCCGTCGTGCATCGTCCGCACAGGAATTGGAGTTGCCTGAGACATTGGAGTTCGACGATGTACGACTGGACTTCGTTCGCTATGAGGCCACTCGAAAGGGGAAAGCGGTGCACCTGACCGCGAAGGAGTTTGCCCTTCTCCGGCACCTGGCTGCCCACGAAGGAGAAGCCATCCGGCGCGACCTCCTGATTGACTGTGTGTGGGGCGAGGATGTCTATCCGACAAACCGGACGGTGGATACTCACATTCTGTCTTTGCGCAACAAGCTCGAAGGCGATCCTGGCCGCCCCCGTCATATCCTGACCGTGCATGGGGTAGGGTACAAGTTTGTGGGCGGATCTTGACGTTCTCATGACATCTCCCAACGAAATACGAACGATCAATTCATGATCATTTGATGTATGCAAAAAGAGAGTGTGACAACTGGCACATGTGTTTTGGGGCATGTTGCTCTGGCGGGCGCTGAAGGAGAACACGCCCGGACAGAAGGAGGTTGCCCATGAAGAAACAAAGCTTGGCAGGGTTTGCAGTAATCGTAGGAATAGGCTTGATTCTCGGCGCCGGGACTGCCTTCGCACAAAAGGTCACAGCAGAGGCTCTCTTCCGCGAGGGCCTCGTCAAGGAGCGGGCGGAGGGGAAGCTGCGGGAGGCGATCTTCCGCTACGAGCGCGTCATGGCGGAGTTTCCCAAAGAACGCAAGATCGCCGCGCAGGCCATGTACCAGCTGACGCTGGCGTATGAAAAGCTGGGCGATCCTCGAGTCAAATTGTTGTTGACTCGCCTCAGTCGCGATTACGCGGGCGTCGAGCCATACGCCGGCCGCGCTCGGGCCAGGCTCGCTCAGCTGACAACCACGTCCCAGGCGCTCTTCCCGGAAGTTGCGGTTGACAAGAGCCACGAGCTGGGCTCGCCCGATGGCAGGTTTGTCATCTATCACAAGGATCTGAAGGCTCCTGGGGACGACTGGGGACGACTGTATCTGAAAGAGTTGGCGACCGGCAATGAACGGCTGCTCCTGGATCATCCCGGGAAAAGCGTAAGCAACTTTGCCTGGTCTCCCGACAGCCGGCAGCTCGCATTCAACTTAATCGATAACGAGGCGAAGATTAACGACATTCGAGTTGTCCAGGTGGCAACAGGTGAGATCGTTTCACTCGGGGTTCGTGGATACCCCATTGCCTGCACAGACGCCGGGGAAATCTTCTTTTACATTCCTAATTATTCGGCCGGTGGGATCGACTATTCGCTTGTTCCGGCCAGCGGCGGAGCAGCGCGCAAGATTTTCTTTTCCTCTACAAACGACGGATGCTGCCCGATTATCACGCCCGACGCTACTCGCCTGATCACGCCTCGGTCCAAGAAGCTATTTCTGGTCGATCTCACCAGCAAAGAAGAGCGCCCGGTCACGAACGGAGCCGGAGAGGAAACCCGCGCTCAGCTCTCGCCCGACGGTCGCCTGCTCGCCTTCGCAGCTAATTACGACGGGAATTGGGCGTTCTATGTGGCCCCACTCGACCAGGGCCGCCCGGTGAAAAACCCTCTGAGGATCGCACGAGTCGCAGAACCCGGCGAGGGATTCGGCTGGATAGGCCGCCAGTGGTGGACGCGTGACGGCCAGCTGACTTTCGGAATTGAGCATTCAGAGAGCAATATCTATCGCGTGGACGTGGATCCGCTCACGGGCCGCGCCATCGATTCGCCGCGACGGCTGACGCAGGACAATCCGGACAATATTTTGCCTGCCGTTGCTCCCGACGGAAAGCATATCGCCTACATGTTCCGGAACGGAACCCGCTCGGGCATCGCAGTCATGGATGAGAGCGGCCTCAACGAACGGCCGCTATTTGAACAGAGTGTTGTTCTCGACCTGTCCTGGCGCTCGCCTGAAGAGATCCTCTTCTATCTTGGCAAGCCCAAGCCAGGAGAGAGGTCTTCCATTCAGTCGCTCAATATCAATACCGGGGTGTTAGAAAGGGTGGCGGAGGTTGAAGGGCTTTACTGGAGGTATGTCCCGGGCCGGAACGAAATCCTGCACCTCTATCCCGGGGGCGGAGGGCCGCGCCAGGGAGCGGTCTTGAAGGCCTTCTCACTGAAGGAAGGAAAGGATCGCATCGTCACCACCATTGACTATCTTGGACATAAGTTGATAATTTCCCCCGATTCCAGGCGGATCGCATACTTCACAGGCCGCCCTATCCAAGGGTCGAACAAGTGGATGTATGCGCTCTCGCTGATGTCCATCCAGGGAGAGCCGGAAGGGAACTTAATCCCGGAACAACAAGAAGCGGCTGTCCCGGTTTCGTGGTCGCCCGACGGGAAATACATTCTTTACATGAGCACAAACGGTCCAAGAATCCTGAACGTCCAAACCCGGGAATCATGGCCGCTGCACGAAGAGTTGGCCAAGCCCAACTGGCGGTCGGGAAGCTGGTCTCCGACCGGCAACTTCATTGTGGTTGATGATTTTGCAAGGCGCAGCGATCGGATCGCGTGGCAAGGCGTCACGACCGAAGCGGTATCTCGGCTCATGAATCCCAAGTAAGAGGCGCACTGTAAGAGTCGGGGAGAGGCTACGCTTTCACCAATTTATGGAGTCTCGCCAGATACTATGAGAAATCAAGATGCGTAGGGGCACGGCGCGCCGTGCCCCTACCGCCGAACCGTTGTATGCTTTGCGAAACTCGTTGGATAGAGTCGCAATGGAAGAAAGCAATGGACTCGCCGAAACTGGTGAAAGCGTTGCCTGTCACTGAATTTATCTGCGAAGTTGTTTCCCTTCGTTACCTCGCAGCTCGATGTGCGAGGAGGAAGTTCTCCATTACCCAGACTTCGGTCTTGGACTCTCCGGCGTTGAAAGCGAGCCGTCGCCCGTCGGGATGAACGCTTATCTGGGACACGGACTGCATTGCCAGCCCCATCCTCTGGGGCGCTCCGCCTTCCGCGGAAATGAGCCACAGCTCGAATTTGCTCGCGTTGAAATCCCTTCTCACGAAGAGCAGCTGGCGTCCGTCCGGCGTCCATGCGATCACCCCGAAGTCTTCCGGGTGCTTCAGTCGAAGCAGTTCGCGGGGGCTACCGCCTGTAGCCGGCATGACGTTCAGTGCCGATTCCTTCCCTTCCAGGTCAAACGAGGAAAAGGCCAACCACCGGCCATCCCAACCGCGATAGAGTTCCTTCTCCTGGCCGGTTTCAAGATCCCGAACTACAAGCGGCCGGGCATTCTTTATCGGATCGTTCATCGCATAGACAATCGCCTTCCCATCGCGGGACCACTCGGCCCAGTACGCGCCTAATACGGTCGCAAGCACCTCGCCCGTTCTAGGATTGATCGGGTACACGCCAACGCGATTCTGGGTGTCGTAGCCCCGCACAAGAATGGAGCGCCCATCAGGGGACCAGCGAAGGTTGTAACCCAAGATGTTCATTTTGGGCGACAGCTCACGCTCCTCACCGGTTTCCACGGAACGGATGGAGACGATTTGTGACCCGGGTCTTGCAGGCAGAGAGGCGGGCCGTGAAACGTAAGCGAGGTACTTGCCGTCAGGCGACCAGTCGGGTGCGGAATTGTCGCCTAGCCTCGATTTCCACGGTACTGGAAATGACTAACGCGCCGCGGCTGGAAGAGGATCTCAAGCGAAGCGGATTGCCAGCTGCTTGTTTCCGCACCACGGCATGGGTGTAAGGACATCCGCAAGCCCTGAGGCAACAAGATAGGGGTTATGAGCGCGTTTGTCGAGCGTAACGATGAGTTGGTCATCGTTAATGACGACGGTTGCCGACACGTCCAGGAGGTTGCGGAAAATCTTCTTTGCCTGAGCCCTCTCATACTCCCTGCCAATCTTGCCAGCCATGAGACGATAGAGCGAAGCGGCCATCAGCGTGATCTGCAGATCAAAGTCGATCTTCAGGCCGATCATCGACGAGAGCGCGTCGAGATGAAAGAACTGGATAGCGTCAGAGATACCATTTTCGATAAGCATCCTCTGCGCGTAGCGCGTCACCAGGGCCGGACATTTGATCGAGAAGTTGTTGGTAAGGACGATGGTGGGTTCCTCGTGCCCCAGATCGGTGACCGTGACCTGACGAAGATCGCCCTGGTAGCCTTCGAGCCGGATGCGTTCGTCGAGAACCCTCGGGGTTCGGAACGTGCGGGTTAATGAGTTCAATGTAATCCGGCGCCATGCGGAAGCGGGCCGGCTGAAGATCTCGCCCAGCATTTTCCTGGACCGGCGCCGCAGCGTCATGAACAGGATCCCTTGCCGGTTCAGTTCGTTCAGGTGCTTGTAGGTGGTCAGTTGGGAGTCAAACACGAGCTCTGCAGGAAGAGTGCCCGTGTGGTTATGCCAGAAATCAACAAAACGGAGGATCTCGCTGGCCTGCTCCGCCTCGGTGACTCCCGCATTGGAGTAACACAAAACCCGCTCCGTCGCATCCCGGGCGAGAAAGACCAGGATGCCCTTCTGACTTCGGCTCCGGCTGGAGACGTAGTGTTTTTCGAGCGGTTCTTCCTCACTGTTGGCAGGAACGGTGTGAAAGTCGAGATCGATCGAGGAGCCCCGTTTAAGGCCCGCTTTTTGTACCTCCTCGAACCACTCTCCCATCAATTCGAGGTTGGTCCGATGGCCCACGCGCGAGCTGTATCCGGCCAGGTAAGCGCGCTTGGGAACTACGTTAAGGCCGGCAAACAACGCAATCCCCTCGTCGAAGACAAGATCCATCACATGACTCTTCCGTTCCTTGCCAATCAGTTTCAACGCCAGCAGAGTGCGCACCGCCTGCTCGGCCGGGATCATACCCGAACCGGGCAGATCGACCTTGCCCAATACGCTCCTCAGGTTGATGCCTGCCATCAGCGGCACAAACAAGAAGAGTCCACCCACCCGGGTGCGGAAAGAGCGCGGCGACAGATCGAGATCATTGACATTGGCGATGGCCGCAGCTTCCGGTTTGACCGTGACCGGTCGCTCGTCATCCCGGCGCCTCGGAAGACGCTCGAATCCCTCCTCGCGCATGAGAACGGACAAGGCATTGATGCTGATCCTGTGACCACCAGCAGCCAGTTCGTGCTGAATGTCATACACGGACAGGTTCCTTTTGCGCATAGCGACGGCCAAGTCTCTCAGGCGGTCGCGCACAGGGGCAGTCTGAGGCCCGTGCTTCACATGCTGAAAGAAGGAATCCCTTTTATCGGGATCGTGCCGAAACTCATGACAGAGGACGCGAAAGGCACCGGGGGTATAACCGAACCGGCGTGCGACCTCATGGGAAGGGCCACCCTCGACGAAGAAGGCACGCAGGGCTTCGTACTGCCGGTGCAGGGGTTTATCAGGGGCCAGGAAGAAGCGTGCCTCGGGAGATTCTGTTATCTCATTACGATGAGTGATAGTCATAAATAGATAATGCTATATTTACTACCAAATGTCAATATCTTGTGTGGTTCGGCGTCGATGCCTACAACATGTTGGGCCAATGAAGCAGGTTTGTTGAGAATCAAAGGAAGCAGGCTGTCAGGGATGTAACGGTAACGGATCAATGATAGCTATACAAACACTGGCAATATGGTACTCGATATCTCTAACGCTTGGAACGGGCCCAACTGCTCCAGACAACATCTCCCGGAGCAACCCGCCTCGGCGCGTTAGTCATTTCCAGTACCGTGGAAATCGAGGCTAGGAAACGCCGGCTAACCGCTGCCGGTGGAGTCAGGATTCTGCCCTGCGCCAGGTCGACCGTGGCGATGTATATCTCCTGCATCGCGATGGAGAGGCTATAGTAGAAGGAACCTTTTTGGGTGAACCCGAGCGATGTGATTCGCCCAATATCTTTCTTGACCAGCTCAGACGATCCCGGGGAGTTGCCTCCAACGATCTGCACACGCCAAACATCCCAGGTTCCCGTGCGGTCACTGGCAAAGAGGAGACTCTTCCCATCCGGTGCCCACCCGAGCACGATGTCATCAGCCGGGTGTTGAACCAAAGGCGTTTCGCGACTTCCGTCCACCGGCAGCAGGAGAATATCGCGCTCTTTCAGGTCATCCTTCGGTGGAAAGTCGTAGGCGATGTAGCGTGCATCTGGAGAAAAGCTCATCTTCCCTAGGGCGCGCAGGCCCAGCGTTTTGAGAACGCGTACAGAGCCGGCCGGCACCGAGACCAACGCAATCTGCTTGGTTCCGTCCTCTCTGGTGAGGAGTATCAGGACGTTTTTCCCGTCCGGGGACCAGGCGTCAGGCCGGCCATCCGCCCTGTTAGCCCCTTCCTCAAGGCGATAGAGAACCCGAGGGTTGGAACCGTCGATCCCGATGAGACGCAGTTCCGTAAGCCAGCCCTTCTGCCAGAGGTAATTGATAGTAATTCGCTTTTCTGGGTGGGGGTAGGACCGCAGCGATAATCATCTGGAATTATCCCGGCAACTGGGTGAGATGGGGGGATTTTCCCTCGCTTTGAGGCAAACAATGAAAATTGAGGGGAAAAGGGTGAGGATAAGCATCCCCCAACGTCGGGGGACGCTTATCCTCAGACGCTGGAGTTGGTGCCAGGGCACACCTTCCCCCTTTCAGCTCGGGTTCCATCGTGTGATGGCAAGCGGCACGATCTGCGGCCGGCTTCAGTCGATTCCATCGAAAAGCCGGCCGGCAGCCTCGGCGGCGAGGAAATCAGCATCATAATCTAGGGTTCTGGAAGCTCGAGGCGGAGGCGGGCGCTCGGGCGGATCCCAGAGCTTGAGGTGGCGAAGAATTTTCTCGATGACCGACGGGTCTTCGATGCAACTGATGATGCGT
>Ga0315277_10012598_pt1 | contig 10601 bp, 8 predicted proteins | sample YL17G05_15_MG_FD_203695 | JGI IMG/M metagenome (GOLD analysis project Ga0315277, IMG submission 203695) | Sediment microbial communities from Yellowstone Lake, YNP, Wyoming, USA - YL17G05_15 | ecosystem: Environmental > Aquatic > Freshwater > Lake > Sediment | place: USA: Wyoming | collected... | reverse complement strand
GGGTCTGATTGCCGCGGGTGTTGCGGGCCCGCTCGGACCGCCTCGAAAAAACTATACGTTGGCTCGGGGGCCAATGAGCGCCGCGTGCGAAGCACTGGGTGGCTTGGCTAAAGCCCGGCCGGGGCGCCCCCTGGGCCGGGCGCCCCCGGCCTGAAGGCCGCACTCCCGGAGTTTCAGAATTCGAACTTCAGCGCGAACTGAAGGTCGCGGTTGTCCGAGTTGGTCGAGGTGATCTGCCCCACGGTCGGCGACCCGATACTCGCGTTCGGGAAGCCAAAGTACGGCGTGTTGGTCAGGTTGAAGGCGTCCAACCGGAACTGGACGTTGTAGCGCTCCTTGAACTTGTTGTTCTTCACGAACGAAGCGTCGAGGCTCAACTGCCCCGGACCGTAAAGCACGCCGCGCGAGACGTTGCCGTAGGTGTTCGGCGGCGGGGCCGCGAAGTCGCTCGGGTTGAACCAAAGCTGACGATCCGGGTTATCCAGCTTTCCGTTGCCGATCCGGTTGGGCCAACTGGGGGCGCCATTGTTCACGCCCGTGGAAAGACCGACGCTGAAAGGACGCCCGGTCTGGAGAGTTGTGATGCCGCTCAGCGTCCAACCGCCCGCGACCCATCGCGCAGGTCCGTTCGCGGCCCAGCGTTTACCTTGCCCGAAGGGCAGCTCGTACAGGTAGTTGGCGACGAAACGGTGCTTCACGTCGAAGCCCGACGGCCCGCGGGCCGCCCGGATCTGGGTGATGGTCTGAGGGCCGCCGACCGAACCGCCGCCGCTGGCCGCCGAACCGCCGTAGTCCAGGTTCTTCGCGAAGGTGTAACCGGCCATGAACTGCAATCCCGACGAGAACCTCTTCTCCAGCTTGGTGGAAAGCCCATTGTAGATCGAGGAGTTTCTCGGGTCGTAGATTGTGATGCTGCTGATGTTGTTGATTGGCTGCAACAGGCGGCGCGACTGCACGGAGCCGGTGCCAGGCTGAAGCTCGTTCGGGTTGTAACCGAACAGGAGGTGCGTGCCGTGGCTTCCGGCGTAAGCAATTTCGGCCATCATGCTGTTCCCGAGCTGCCGCTCGATGTTGAAGTTCCAGGTCATCATCGAGGGAGTCTCGTTGCGGAACCCGTGTCCCAAAATCGCGATCGGGTTCGCGTTGAGCTCGGCCGTGGTGCGCGGCTTGACGATCTGGATCGCCGGGAACGGCTGGTTGATGGTCGGAATCTGCGAGAAGTTGGTCGGATTGGTCGGGATGTTGCCGAAGGGAGTCTGCGAGACGACGTAGGGCACCTGCTCGTTGAGCATACTGGAACCGGAAGGCATGATCGGGAAGTAGCTGATGGCGTAGCCGCTGCGGATGATGGTCTTGCCCGTCCCGCCCAGGTTGTACGCCAACCCGACCCGGGGGCCGAAGTTGCGGCGGCGCGTCTGCTTGCCGGCCCGGTTGGAAATGCCGTTTTCTCCCGAGTAGGCCATCACCAGGTTGGTCAGGTCGAAATTCACGAGGCGGTTGCGGATCTCCACGTCGGGGACGAAGACGTCGTACCGGATGCCGAGATTGAGGGTCAGCTTGGGCGCGACCTTCCAGTCGTCCTGGAAATAGAAACCGTGATCCTGGACCGTGGTATAGGGCGGCGTGAGCAGAATGCTTCGCCCGCCGCCGCCGCTGATGTAGCCGATCAGCATGGTGGCCAGGCCGGTGCCCTGGGTGTTGGTGACCGGATCGTTGGTGAAATTCCGGCCGAAGGTCATGTCACCGCGCGGACCGCCTCCCGGAGGCCCGGTGTAAGTCGAAGTCATGCGCCGAACGTAGCGGTACCCGAACTTGGTCTGATGGCGGCCGAGGGTCCAGGCCAGGCCGTCCTCGATCTGCCAGTGCGTTTCGCGCGGATTGGCCGGCAGGAAGCCCGGGCCGCCGCTCAGTCCGGTGAAGTCGGTGATGTTGATGTTGGAAAGTCCCGAGCTGTACTCGGAGATGTTGACGCCCTGAATCCCCAGCGACTGCGAGGCTTTGCGGCCGAAGTCGGATTGCCTGGTGAACGGGTTGGTGCGGGCGAAGCCGCCGCGGAACTCGTTGATCAGGTTGGCGCGGAAGACGTGGGTTTCGTTGATCGCCATTCCTTGCGTGGTCAGGTCGGTCACCTGGAGACCGGCGACATAGGGGCCGAGCTCGTACTTGCTGGCCGCCTCGGCCGGCGTCGGGAGGCAGCAGTTGGCCTGTCCTTGCGGCGCGCTCAGGCGGAACGTCTCCCAACTGTAGCGGACGAAGAAGGTGTCGGAGTTCGAGATCTGGTGATCCACACGAGTGGTGAACCCGTCGTCGGCGAGCGAGCGCGGCAGGGCGCTGGTGTAGTTGTTGAAGTTGCCCGCGGCGTTGGGGAGCGGATAGATGCTGGCCACGTTGCGGGAGACCGGATTGATGCGGCCCGACGGGACGGTATTGCCGGCGAACGGGTCGCGCAGGTACTGCGAATTCGCCGTGCTCACCGGTTTGGTCGCGTCGAAGGCCGGATTCAGCCGCGTGGTCAGCGGATCGTAGATCCGGAGCAAAACGCCCTTGGTATCCGTGAAATTGGCGAAATTGCCGACGCGGGTCTCGGCGGTCGGCACGGTGTTGACGAAGGTGAGGCCCTTGCGTTCGCGCATGCCGAAGTAGTCCATGAAGAAGAACGTCTTGTTCTTCCCGTTGTAGAGTTTCGGCAGGTAAACCGGGCCGCTCAGCGCCCAGCCGAACTGGTTGCGGCGGTAGGGCGGTTTGGCCTGGGGCACGGCGTTGAAGTAGTTGCGCGCGTCCAGCACGTCGTTGCGCACGAACTCGAACAGGTTGCCGTGGACCAGGTTGCCGCCGGACTTGGTGGAAACCGAGACCACTCCGGCGCCGCGTCCGAACTCGGCCGAGAAGGTTCCGGTCAACACCTTGAACTCGCGCACCGACTCGATGGAGGGCTGCACGATCACCGTGTTGAAGGTGTACTCGTTGTTGTCGATGCCAACCACCAGCCAGGCGTTGGCGTTGGCCTGGCTGCCCAGGGCGTTGAAATTCGACGCCGCCCGCGGATTGAAGGAACTCGCCCCGGAGAGGTTCTCTCCCTGCTGGCCGGGCGTCACATTGGGCGCCAGATAGACCAGTTGGGCGAAGTTGCGCCCGTTCAGCGGCAGCTCGCGAATCTCCCGCTCGGCCACCACCGACCCGAGTTCGGCGGTCTCCGATCTCACCAGGGGCGCCGCCGTGGTGACTTCGATCGACTCCGTGAGTTCGCCGACTTGCAGGGTGAAATCGACACGCGCTCTCTGGTCCACCTGCAAATCGAAGGTCTGGCTGGCCTGCTTCTTGAAGCCGGCCTTCTCGATCGTGACCTGGTAAGTCCCCGGTGTCAAAAACGGAGCGTAGAATCCGCCGTTCTCGTCGGTCCTGTAAGTCTGGACGGTCCCCTTGTTGATTTCCTTGATGCTGATGGCCGTGTCGGCGACAGAGGCGCCCGTGGCGTCGCGGACGTTGCCGAGAATTGTTCCGGTTGTGACCTGCGCCATCATGGCTGTGCTGAAGGCAGCCAGAAGGGCGAAGCTCAGGCTGACTCTCTTGAGTGTTGTCATAGTTCTTCTCTGTAGACCCCTAAACGTGTTGAAGCGTGCTCCCAGCCGGAATCTTTGAGTTGCCTTTCCGGCTGTCCCGATTATATGTCATCCGGAGCGTGCCTGACTACCCCCGGCGCAATATCGGGTGCGCGGATGTGGAACCGACGCATGCCACAGACAGCCGGAAGAGCGGAGCGGGGCTGGCCCAGCGGGCGCCCCCCCGCGCGGGGCAAACCCCACCCTCCGGTTCCGGACAGGTCAAGGCGGCCCCAGATGAATTTCACGATTCACCCCATCAGCGCCTTGACGTACCGAAAGTCTCCAGTGATGCTCACCGATCCGGGGCCTTTCATCATTCCGCCTGGACCGATTATGTGTTGCGGCATGGGAATCTGAATCGGTCCCGAGGACAACGCCAAGATGAGGGTGCTGTAGCGTTGGCCGCCGAGAGTTTCCGTCGAAATGTAACCGCAGTCCGCTCCCAGTTTGCTCAACCCGTGCGAGCCCTTGCTGTTGAACGACTGCGCGGTGCCCAACTGAGTGAGCGAGACCTGCTGGGTGGGCGGTGACTGGCGCGTCCGTCCCAACCAATAGAGGGCCGCCCGTGCGTTCTTCATGTCCAACACCCGGAAGAACAACTCTTCCGGATTGGGGATGAAGATCTCCTTCTCGCCCAGGCGCTGGATCACCCACCGTGTGCTTTCCGGCTCCGCCGGCGGCACTGGTTGCGGCGGCGGGGGAGCAGACTTTTCAAACTCGTGCAGCTTGATGTGCGTCGGCCCGTTCGGGTCAACCCTGCCGTCAGCCCCGGCCCAGCCAAAATGATGCAACTGGAATTTTTGGATGGCGGCCTTGGTCTTCGGCCCACAGATCTCGTCCACCTTGAGTGGCGGAGATGGACCGCCGCTGCCGACGGGCACTTGGTTGAGCATTTCCTGAATAGTCCGGACGTCGCTTGGGCGGTTCACTCCGTTGATGCCGACCGAGGCCGTAATCAACCTGATCATGGATACCTCCGCTTCGGACAGAAACACTCGCTGGCCGGGATTATACACGCCGGAGCGGTCCGGATTCCCGGCTATTGAACCCGAATTCCTCTTTCCCGCCTTCCGGCCAGCGCCACGGCGCCGTCGACAGCCTGCAGCCAGGATTTCCGTTTTCGACCCCTGGCTACCGTAGGATTATACACCCTCACTTGAGAGTACCGGGATAGGAGGGCGGGCGCCCGCCGGGACTCTTCCAGCGTGCGTTCGAGGACCGGCAGAAGCGCCAGGTCCTTCTCACCGGCCGTCTCTCTTTTCACCTCGATCAGTTTTCGCAGGCCAAGCACGTGAATGCGGACGCCTGGGGCGAGTTCGAAGTCCAGGGCATCGTGCAGCAGGTCGTCGTACCCATGACCGTTCCCGATCTCACCCAACGGATCGAGCGGCCCGTTGCGGGTCATCGACAACCGGTGGCCACCGGTCTCCAGATGGGATTTCGCCGGCGCCAGTCTTCGCTCCGGCTGCGCGCGGTAGTGGGCATCCAGTTCTCCGAGTGCGGCAGGGAGACGTTGCAGGTTCTCCGGCGAGCGCGAGTGAACCACGCCGAGGTCAAAGGTGGTTAACGGCGCCCCCTGCAACGCGGCGGAAACGCCTCCGGCGACAATGAACTCGACACGGTGGGCGGTCAGAGTCCCCAGAATGGCGGGCAGACTATTCCCGGATTCGGCAGGCACGTAATCTCCCGATCGAGCGAATGTACTGATCCAGGACCTGAAGGCGTTGGGCGGGGGTCAGCGACAGCATCCAGCGGATCAATGTCAGGTCGACGCCGTCCGGCGCGATGGCCGGCCGCCCGTCGGACAGTGTCTTTTCGGGTTCGGGAGATGCCGGTTCCATGGCGTGCCTTCGCCACCGATCAGGATACCGCGAAGGCGCAGAAGGTAGCCCGGAGTGTCCCCAGGTCCCAGGTCCCAGAAATGGGGGACACGCCTGTGGGCTACTTCAGGCGTTTCTTTGCGTGAAGGTAGCCCGGAGTGTCCCCGAGTCCCAGGTCCCAGGGCTGCTACGGTTTCTGGACCGTGATGACGACGGGGTCGCTGGCTTGGGCGGTGGCCAGGCTCTTGACCTGGACCACGCTGATGCCGGGCCGGACCTCGGGGGGCAGTTGCGCCGAAATCTGGGTCGGCGAAGTCTGCAAGAGCGGGAGCGCGACGTCGTTGAACACGATGCAGGAGCCGCCCAGCACGGTGGGCAGCGGGATCTGGTCGGCCACGGCGGCCTTGGCCAGGTCGCGGCCGTTCACGGTGACGAAGGCGCCGGGCTTGAAGTTGGGCGAGCCGTCGGTGGAGTTGACGATCGAGCGGGCGCCGTTGGGAAGCTGCGGGCGGGCCACGCCGGCTGCCGAAAGCGGAACCACGCTCAGGCCGGAAATGGTAATGGCGTATGCGGTTCCCTGCGAGTCTACCACCATCTGGCGCGGCGGGACGTTGATTCGCTGGGTGCCGAAGATGCTGTAGGTGGGGTTTTCCGGCGCCACGCCGACCAGGGACTCCGAGCCGGTCGCGATGTCCACGGATTCGATGGTGGTGCGCACGTCGTCGCGCGTCGCGGTGTTGACGTTCTGCCGGACCGGCGTGGTGATCCGCACGAACACCCTGTCGCTGACCGGCGCCTGGGCGGCGACGTTGCGCTGGCCGGCGCTGACGACGGTCTGGGTGGGCGGCTGGCCCGGCCCGGTCGACGGAGCGTACTGGACGATGCCGGGACGCTCGGCGCCCCCGATGGCCGTGAGCGAGGAGTTCAGGATCAGTCCGTTGGCCAGAAAGAACGCCCCCTTGGGCGCCGCGGTCAGAATACCGTAGTAGCTTTGGATCGGGTTGTTGAATAATTTCGCGGCCCGCGTGTAGGCGTCCAGCAAAGCGTCATACAGGTACGCCGTCCCGTTGCCGTCCAGGGTGATGATGGCGTCGTAGTCGGGTGTCGCCAGCATGGTCGTATAGCCCGCGAAGTTGTTGGGAGTGACGCCATCGTTCAAGGGGCGCACGGTGGCCAGGTTTCCCACCAGCCTCCACTGGCTCCCGTTGTCCATGATGAACTGGAGGCCGCGCAAGCCCATGGCCATGGTCCGCACAAAGCGCGTCGCGGCGTTGCCGGCGCGGGGGATGGGCGGGAACTCGACCTGGCCCGTCTCGCGCCCCAGGTCCAGGTCCACGATGCTGATCGATTCGCCGCCGGTGTTGGCGACATACAGCGTGGTCCCGTCGGTCCCCAGCGCCATTTGGTGCGGAAGCTGGCCCACTTTGATGGGTTCCAGGAAGCGCAGCTTCCGGGTGTCGAACACCTCGACCCGGTTGAACCCGGAATTGGTGATGTAGAGCCGTCCGCGGGCTTCATCCAGCAGCAGATCCTGCAACCCCTCGGCGGTGTTCAACGCCGTGGGAACCGGGTAGATGACGCCGCGCATGTCGGACTGGCGGTAGTTCATGTAGACCCGGATGGTATTGGGGATGTTGATGGCTTCCACCGACGCCAGGTTGACGTTGATGGCATAGCCGGTCATGGTGGCCTGGCCAGTGGAAAGATTGGTGCCGGGCTGCCGCACCACGCCGGCACGGCCGGGCTCCATGATGAAGTTGATGGTGGCAGGCGCGACGCCGCTGGTCACCTGCGACACCAGCGCCGCGCCGGTGTTCGGCACGCTGTAGGTCAGCTTGCCCTGGCCGAGATTGGTAATGCGCACGGCCGCTTTCGCCAGGCCCTTGTTGCACTCGTCCACGGCCAGGAAAACCTGGTTCGTTTCCGGCTGGAGGATCGGGTAGTCGTAAAGCCTGGCCAACGGCAGAGCGATCATCCCGGATTCGGACAGGCCGAAAGCCCGCGCGCCGTCCGAGGTGACGACCATCTTCGCGATGATGCTTTCCGGCATTTTGATGCCGAGCTTGATTTCCAGGTTCCGCGGGTCGGAAATCAACAGCGTGGACGCCTGAGGGCGCGTGGCCGGCTGGGTGAACGGGGCGGTGTTGAAGGCGCTGTAGAGAACCCGGTTGTCCGGCGAAAAAACGCTGCCGCCGTTGTTCTGAAGGGTATTGAAGCTTCCATTGAAGGGAAACGGAGAGTTGGAGGTGCTCTGCTGGCCCATCACGGCCAGGGTGGTGGTGTCGTACATCGTGAAACCGGTCATGAACCGCGCCCCGTCGGGCGACATCGACAAGACCGTGGACTGGCCGGCGACCGAACGGCTCTTGGTGATGGTGGCGGAAGAGACTTCATAGACAAACAGGTAGGTCGAAGTGTTGTTGTTGAAGGTGGTCAGGCCGACGATGAGGCTGCCGTCGGGAGTCGGCGCCAGCTTGCCGCGGAAGATGGTGATGGGCCGTCCGACGAACACGCCCGGCAGCCCGGTCGGAGTGGGCGGCGGAGGGGGGAACTGAATCGGGGCCACCTGCTGGGAAAGCTGCTGGTTGCGGTCGAACAGCAACAGCGTATTCTGCGCATTGCCGGTGCCGGAGCCCTGCGTGGTGATGAGCACGCGGCCATCGGCGCCCACCGCAACGCCTTCCGGGCGCGCCGGCAGGCTGACGGTCTGGATCACGCTGCGCGTGCCCAGGTCGATGACGCTGATGGTGGCGCTGGCGTTATTGGTTACGTACAGGAAGTTGCTGTCCGGCGACAGAGCGGCGGCCAGCGGCTGGTTGCCAACCTGAATCGAGCCGTCGCGCTGCCTGGCTTCGTAGTCCCAGACATCCACGCGCCCGGACGCGGTCGAGACCAGGTAGAGCTTGCCGCGCAGCTCGTCGAGCACGATGTCCGAGGGCGTCCCGCCGAGCGAGATCACCTCGCCGAAGGTGGCCCCGGTCGATTGCGCCAGCGCCGCGCCCGAGACGGCGAATCCCAGCAGCCCGGCCCACAGGCCCGCCCGGCGAAGAAACCTGAAAGATGACCCGTGCATATTCAATTCGATAGTCTAAACCCGACGGCCTCCGAATAGTTGCAGATGAGGCCGCAACTTGCGGCCCGGCTTCGGGTTAGATCGTGTTGCGAAGGATCCAGGTTCGCAACCAAACCCGGGACACGGTCCTGGCCGCGGCGGCCGGCGTGGCCGACTCGAGCGCGACCAGACGCTCGGGCCTATTAAAGCACGAATCCCTGGCCGAGGGGGAAGGGCTGTGGATTGTGCCGTGTGAAGCGGTGCATACTGTGGGAATGAAGTTCGCGATCGACGTCCTGTATCTGGACCGCAAGCGGAAGGTGCTGAAGGTTCGCGAGCGCATGGTCCCCTGGCGGATCTCGGGCTGCCTGCGGGCCCACTCGGTGCTGGAGCTGCCCGCCGGAATGGCCGGCCGGACAGGGACCTTGGCCGGAGATCAACTGGAATTTGTCCAATTATGACTTTTCGTCTGTCCGCGCTGATCGCCGCCTCGCTCGTCACCTGGTCTTGCACCCGGCACGCGGCCAGCCTGCCGGCCGGCAGGCGCGTCAACCATCCGTCGGCGGTTGCCGTCGCGATGAGACGCCAGGCGGTGAACGCGGTGGACGCCGGCGACGGCGACCTGCGGGTGCGGGTGTTGCGGCAGAAGATGGCCGCCGAACCGGGCAACCTCGCGGTCCGGATGGAACTGGCCCGGCACTATGAGCAGGCCGGCTATCCGGAGCTGGCGGTCGAGCACTACCGGTTGGCCGCCGCCCGTTTCCCGGACGACGTCCGGATCCAGATCTCGCTCGCCAAACTGCTGCGCGGACAAGAGCTGGCCGGCGAGGCGGCGGCGGGCCTGGACCGGTTCCTGGCAGCCCGCAAGTCCAGCCCGGGACTTGCCAGCGCCTGGAGCTGGCTCGGAATCCTGCGGGACGAACTGGGTGAACTTGCCGCGGCCGAGCGGGCGCACCGCGCAGCCGCCGATCTGCGGCCGGACCTGGATTGGCTGCACAACAATCTGGGCTACAACCTCCTGCTCCAGGGCAAGAACGGCGAAGCGGCCGCCGAGTTCCGCCGCGCCCTGGCCATCCGGCCGGCGTCCGAGATCGCGCGTAACAACCTGGGGCTGGCGGTCGCCTCTCAACCCAGGGAGGCAATTCTTCACTGGCAGTCGGTGAGCGACCCGGCGACGGCGCACAACAACCTGGCGGCGGTGCTGATCGAGCAGGGCCGGTACCAGGACGCTCGCCACGAGATTGACATCGCGCTAGGATATAAGCGGGATCACCCGGCGGCATTACGGAATTTGCGTCTGGTGTCGGAATTGGATGGGCAGCCGGCCGCGGTCCGGGCGGCGGTTGCCGACCCACGGTGGAAACGGTTCGCCCGCGCCGTCGGCAGGGCCGTGGCAGGTATCGAGACGCGGCAGACAAACGAGGGGCGTCCAACCGCCTCCCGATGATTTTCAGGAGATGTTCATGAAAGAAATTATCCTTCGGCTCCTTCGAGACGAACAGGGCCAGGACCTGGTCGAGTACGCGTTGATCGTGGCCGCCGTCGGCCTGGCGCTGATCACCACGGTGAACCAGCTTTCGACCGCGGTCGTCAGCCTGTACAGTTCCATCACACAGGGCCTGACCAGCATCGGCGCGACCGGGCAGTAAGCGCGGACCAGGGCGAGCGTGCAGCCGGCAGGTGACCCCCGCTCCTCGCGCGGCTGCCGAAGGCAAGCGGCGACGCTCCCAGGCGCCTGGAAATTCCCCGGGCTCGCCTGGTGGCTTCCGGATGTGGGTCTGGCGGTATCCATACTGACACTTTTCTATTGCCTCCTGGTTTACGACGGAAGCCGCAGACTGTTCCGCGATTCCGACTCGGGCTGGCACATCCGGACGGGCGAGGCGATCCTGGCGGGAGCGGGATTCCCGCACACGGACCCCTACTCGTTTTCGCGCGGCGGAGAGCCGTGGTTCGCCTGGGAGTGGGCCGCCGACGCCGGCATGGGAATCGCGCACCGGATGGCCGGACTCTGGGGCGTGGCGCTGCTGTACGCAGTGGCGATCGCGGCGGCCACCTGGCTTTGGTTCCGGTTGCACTGGGCGGCGGGCGGCAACTTCTTCATCGCCTGCCTGCTGGCTTCTCCGA
>Ga0315277_10012596_pt1 | contig 10601 bp, 11 predicted proteins | sample YL17G05_15_MG_FD_203695 | JGI IMG/M metagenome (GOLD analysis project Ga0315277, IMG submission 203695) | Sediment microbial communities from Yellowstone Lake, YNP, Wyoming, USA - YL17G05_15 | ecosystem: Environmental > Aquatic > Freshwater > Lake > Sediment | place: USA: Wyoming | collected... | reverse complement strand
CTTTAACGCCGGAATCGACCCACATGATAACCTGGCTTTTTTCTGACCGTGGCACGCCGAAAAGTTACCGTATGCAGGAGGGTTTTGGTGTCAATACCTATGTGTGGGTGAACGCCAAAGGGAAAGCCGTGTATGTGAAATACCACTGGAAACCGACACTGGGTGTGCAAAACCTTGACCGCCATGAGGCAACTCGGTTAGCTGGAGTCGACCCGGATTATCTTACCCGTGACCTCCACGACGCTATCGCCAGAGGAGAAGAGGTCGAGTATGAGCTTAACGTGCAACTGATGGAAATTGCTGATGAACTGAAGCAGGATTTTGACCCCTTGGACCCCACCAAGACCTGGCCTGAGAGTAAGTTCCCCCTGATGCCGGTTGGTAAGATGGTGCTGAACCGTAACCCGGAGAACTTCTTCGCCGAAGTGGAGCAGGCGGCTTTCTGTCCCGCTAGCATTGTTCCCGGAATTGAGTTTTCTGCTGACAAGTTACTGCAGGGTCGAACGTTCTCGTACGCCGATACTCAGCGCCATAGGCTCGGAACGAACTACCTCGAGCTTCCGGTCAACCGGCCTATAGTGCCAGTCAACAATAACCAGCGGGATGGAGCGATGCAGATTGGCCAATTCAGCGGTTCCGTCAACTATGAGCCCAATAGCCTAGCCGGTGGTATGCCTAAGGAGGCTTCTGAGGAGGGCAAATCACGTGTATACACGCTTGATGGTGAAGTAACTCGTCAAAAGATAAGTTTAACAAATGATTTCGCTCAAGCTGGAGAGAGATATCGTTCCTTAAGCAAGAGGGACCGGGAACATCTCATAGATAATCTAATCGCGGACCTGATGCACATTAATAAACCAATCCAGCAGCGGGTGATTGATAACCTGAGTAAGGCTGACCCAGAGCTAGGGTGGGGCGTAGCAAAGGGTCTAAAACTATAAAAGATAAGGTAATATCATTACCTATGGTGGAGCTGAGGGGATTCGAACCCCTGACCTCCTGCTTGCAAAGCAGGCGCTCTCCCGACTAAGCTACAGCCCCATTGTCAATTATTGTATCAAATACTGTGTGGTAGCAAAAGCTTTATGCTGTGAGGTCATCTAGCAACTCGAGTCGTCATTGCGAGCGAAGCGTGGTAATCTCAAGAGATTGCTTCGGCACTCCGTGCCTCGCAATGTGTGGTGATTGGTAAACAGTCTCATGCTGTTGAGTTTATGGCATAATTGCTATACTAAACAAAGAGGATACATAGATGTCGAGCATAACCTTCTTAACGGCTCTCGCCGCAGGGATTCTATCCTTTTTATCACCTTGTATTTTACCGCTGGTCCCCGTATATCTGGCCAACATAGCTGGTGCATCAGTTCTTACCCCAGATCTTCCTGAGCGAAGACATATTTTCCTCCATACCATCAGCTTCATAGTTGGTTTCTCTCTGGTTTTCATCGCTTTAGGAGCTTCTCTTGGCTTATTAGGGGCCGTGGTGTCTTTTAAACTACTGTATAATGTGGCTGGTGCACTATTAATCGTGTTCGGCATATTCCTGGTGGCTGCTACTAAAGTGCCCTGGCTCAATTATGAGAAACGCCTTGACTTTGCCAGGGCTAAAGGCACAGGCTATCTGAGGTCTCTGTTAATAGGGGCAATATTTTCCCTGGGCTGGACTCCCTGTGTTGGCCCGATTCTGGGGGGTATACTAGCCCTGGCCTGGAGTTCACAAACGGTATGGCAGGGAGTTTATCTTTTACTTGCTTATTGTTTAGGGCTGGGGCTGCCTTTCATCGCCGTGGGCCTAGCGTTGGGAACAGCGTCACGATACACCAGATGGCTTAGCCGCCATGCCTTCGTCACCTCCATAGTAGCCGCGGTACTGCTTATCAGTGTAGGAGTTCTGATGTTGACCGGTTACCTGGAGTATCTCAGCGGGCTTATGCCAGGAGGTTACTAATATGGCCAGTAGAATGTTAATACTGGTAACCCTGATTATCGCGGTTCTTGCTCTAGGTGGAATCGCTCTGAGTTGTAGTTCCTCCAGTCCATCGGACTCAACACCACAATCCCAAAATGCAACAGACTTCACATTGCTTACCTTGACAGGGGCTAACATAACCTTGTCTGAGCTGAAGGGGACTCCGGTAGTGCTTAACTTCTGGGCTACATGGTGTGGTTATTGTACTCGGGAACTGCCCTATTTTGAGGACGTAGCTCAGCAAAGTGAAGGAGAGATAAAGGTCATAGCCATTAATGTGGGTGAGAGTAATTCAACGGTACAAAACTTCTTCGGCAGTTATGAACCAACCATGATAGTAGCACTTGATCGCAATGGAGAAACTTTCGTGGACTATTGCCAGAATTACGGTAACTCACGGGGATCTATTCCATTTACATTATTCGTCGATGGCGAGGGCGTAATTCAGTACAAAAAAATTGGCGCGTTTGCCAGTGAGGCGGAGTTGTGGAATACCCTGCACGACGTTTTTGGAATTACTATTCCTTAAACTTCCTGAAGACAAGTGTGGCATTAACTCCACCGAAGCCAAAGGAGTTGGAAAGAGCTATATTTACCTGCGCCTTTCTGGCGATATTGGGGACATAATCTAAGTCACATTCAGGGTCCGGGGTATCATAATTTATGGTGGGTGGTATAATACCATCCCTGATAGTAAGAACAGTGAAGATGGCTTCTACTCCACCTGCTGCCCCCAGTAAATGACCAATCATAGATTTATTGGAGCTTATAGGCACCTTTTTGCTGTGTTCTCCTAAGGCTGCCTTTATAGCCTTAGTCTCAGATACATCATTGATAGCGGTAGATGTTCCGTGAGCGTTAATGTACTCAACATCGCCAGGCGAGATAGCGGCGTCACTCAAGGCCAGCTTAAGGCACCGTGCTTGATTTTCCCAGTCAGGCTCAGTTATATGAAAGCTATCGATGTTGGAGCCATAGCCAATAAGCTCGGCATATATTTTAGCCCCTCTTCGTACGGCTGATTCCATTTCCTCCAAGATAACAACCCCGGCACCTTCTCCGATTATAAAACCATCACGGTCTTTATCAAAGGGACGGCTCGCCTTCTCGGGCTCACTATTCCTTCGGGACAGGGCTCTCATTTTGTCAAATCCAGCAATGGCGATGGGGAGAATGTAGGCATCGCTCCCTCCGGCAACCATGGCATCTGCTTCATCATATTGAATAAGCCTGAGAGCATCACCAATACAATTGTTTCCGGTGGCACAGGCAGTAACCACACATTTGCTCGGTCCCCGGGCACCAAAATCCATGGAGACCTCCCCTACCGCCATGTTGGCTATAAATCCAGGAATGAAGAAAGGGGAAACCTTCTCTGGTCCCTCATCGCGAAGGGCGAAAAGGTTCTTTCCATACATGTTCATGCCGCCAGCACATGAGCCTAGCACTACTCCTACCCTGCTGGCATTATTTCCATTTATAGTCAATCCGGCATCATCTATTGCCATGCGAGCAGCCACTAGCGCATATTGTATGAAGGGGTCTGTCCTTCTAATTTTTTTCTTATCCAGAAAATCTTCAGGATGAAAATCCTTGAGCTCGGCAGCGATTTGCACGTTAAAACCAGAAGTGTCAAATTTGGTGATCCTGGCTACTCCTGATTTGCCCTGGCATAGCTTTCGCCAGGATTCCTCAACACCCGTGGCTAAGGGAGTAACAGCACCCAGTCCAGTGATTACTACTCTTCTTTTAAGTGTCCTGTTCACGCTTGTTCAATACTTGTTATCCAGCCTGAAAAGCTTTTTAAGCTAATTTTCTAGTCCTGTCGCATCGTCACAAGCAATAAATGGAGGCATGAGTGCTTATTCCGGCAATGGCTACTTTCTAGATTTTTGATTCGATGTAGTCAATTGCGTCTTGAACAGTTTGTAAATTTTCCGCGTCCTCATCGGGGATTTCGATTTTAAAGGTGTCTTCCACCGCAGTAATCAATTCGATAAAGTCCAGGCTATCAGCATTAAAGTCATCAGCAAATGATGCTTCGGGGACCACTTTTGATTCATCAACCTCCAACAGCTCCACGATTAACTTTTTTAACTGTGCAAAGGTTTCGGTCTCACTCATTTTGTCATTCCCTTTCTGGCGCTAATTTCCTAAGCCTGAATCATATTGCTCTTGTATTATATCACCCCCCACGCTGCCAAGGGAATTGGGGAGCGTGCAGAGTGATTATTAAAATTTTAAGATGAAATCCAAGCTCCCCGGGTAGGACTCGAACCTACAACCAAGCGGTTAACAGCCGCCCACTCTACCGTTGAGCTACCGGGGAATGAATACCTTAGCGCAACTGCTCAAGTGCGCTAGCACTGATTTTGGCATCTTTTAGGATTTTCCTCAAGATGCCTTTCCCTGAGTCTCTGCCTCAAAGCCCATCTTCATCTCGCTCTATTACCGTTGTGAATTTATAGTCTGGCATACCCTGCTGTTTACTTTATCTCACTCTGAGAGACGTATCCCTCGTCACCAGGCAAATTCGGTTGCTGGGCAGCTTGCATGGCCAGCTCGTCGCAGCGTGTATTTTCCGGAGTTCCGGCATGCCCCTTAACCCAGCTAAACTGTACCTCATGGTGCTCGCATATTTGCCAGAGCCTCTCCCAGAGGTCGGGATTCAACACCTTTTCCCGTTTATTGCGCTTCCATCCGTTTGCTCGCCATCTCTGAGTCCACCCTCTCGACATCGCCTTGACTAAATACTCGGAATCACTGTACAACGTCACCTTGCATTTCTCTTTTAGAGCCTCTAATCCAACAATCGCAGCCATTATTTCCATTCGGTTATTGGTAGTTTGACGATAGCCCCCTGATAGCTCTCTTTTGTGACCCTGATAGAGGAGTATTATCCCATACCCACCGGGGCCAGGATTTCCCAGGCATGCGCCATCGGTATATATAGTCACGTGCTTAAACTTTTCCATTATAGTTTTGTTTTGAAATCAAGACGTCGAGTCTTTCACTTCTTTTCTGATTTTAGTTGGCTGCCGGGCCAGGATTCGAACCTGGGCTAAAGGATTCAAAGTCCTCTGTGCTACCACTACACAACCCGGCACTCATACCCGCTTAAATTTTTAACCCTTGGTGCCGAAGGTCGGATTCGAACCGACACGGGGGTTGCCCCCCAACAGTTTTTGAGACTGCCGCGTCTACCTTTCCGCCACTTCGGCGCACTTACCCTCGAAGCCTTAATCCCCTTTAAACATTCTCAATGGCCTACCCCTTTGCAAGGAGACGTTCTACTGCTAACCTGGTTCTGTTCTACAATTTCATAGTTGGTGCCGAGGAGCGGAGTCGGACCGCTGACACGCGGATTTTCAGTCCGCTGCTCTACCACCTGAGCTACCTCGGCATCAGGGATATTGTAGGTTTTCCCCCGTTCTAGTGTCAAGCAAGTGTGTTTGTGGCTGTAACCGCCGCCTTGAGTAAGGGGAATGCTAGGCGAGATGCTAGCTTGGGGCACCGGGCTTGACCAGTGGGATATGAGCAGCACAGAGGGGGCATTTTTGAGGTGAATAAACTGTGGTGGAGGCACGAAGACAACTGAAGAAGGGTAAATTAAAGTCCAAATTCTCCTCACTGCGGTCGACAAGCACTCCAATACCAGTGATAATACCCCCCAGTTTATCCACAGCACTTATCGTCTCTCTGAGCGAGCTTCCTGTGGTCAGGATGTCATCGACAATAAGGACGTGTTCGCCAGACGCAATTTCAAAATCGCGTCGGAAGACTCTTACACCTCCCTCTTTTTCGGCAAAGATGCTCCTCACTCCTAGTTGGCGGGCGGTTTCGAAGGCTAGAATAATGCCGCCGGTGGTTGGTCCAGCAACTACGTCTATTTTTTGCCCTTTGAAGTGTTGGGCGATAAGGCGACACAGTTTCTCGGTAAGATGCGGGTGCTGTAAGATGCGAAATTTTTCCCAATAAACAGGCGAATGTAATCCTGAGGCGAGCAAGAAATGTCCTTCTTTTATTGCTCCAGCCGCCTTGAATATCTCTAGCACCTTGTCACTCAAATTGCACCCCAAGCGACTGGCTAACCATCATTCCTTGCTCAACGGCCTCGTTTAACTCCGGGTAAGTATAATGCTTGACTACTCCCCATTTGCTTGGTGGCCAGTAGATAAACCAGGCCTTGCCAATGATATTAGCCCGGGGCACCGTCCAGCCGTTATGTGAGTCGTTACTGTTGTTGCGATTGTCACCGAGGACGAAGTATTCGTTCTCGGGAACTTGTGTGGCCGCCATCGTGTAGTCTGGTGGTGCCATGATATATTCTTCATCCAGGGAGATGTTGTTGACAAAAACCTTTCCATCTTTAATCTCCACAGTATCGCCGGGCAAGCCAATAACGCGTTTGATAAAAGGGTACGGTGACTCCTCATTTGGTGGTGGTGGTCTAAAGACTATTACATCTCCTCGCTGCGGGCCGGATGAGTGATAACTCACCTTGCTAACCATAATGCACTCACCTTGTTGGAAATTGGGCTCCATACTGGACATTACCACAGTATAGCTCTGTACAGTGAGCTGAAGCAGAGCAAAAACGGCTACTGCGATAAGAATAGTTATGACGACTTCACGAAGAATTTTCATTGACAAAGGTTCATTTTACCATAAACCATAAAGTTAGTTCATTCGTTATAGCTCTACTTGTCGGCGCTGTTCCTTAATGCTAACATTATTACCTCGGGCCGCTAGCTCAATTGGTAGAGCAGCTGACTCTTAATTCCAGAGTAGGTGTCCCAAAGTGTACCATTACGTACAAAACTAGAACCTTTGTTTCAGTCAGAAACCCTGAGATTTGTACGTAATGGGATGATTTGGTATCAAAGGGGCTGAATTCTCTACGCCAATTTGTACGCCAACTCTTGGGCTTTGTCTGCCGAGTGCCACCAATATGGTTATTTCTCATGACTACGCTCTGAATTCTGCGTGGCGGGTCACTTTGAGACTATCCCGTAATATGAGACCCAGTCGGGTGCTATAATGGATATTTGTGAAATACAGGCTCTACGTTGATGAATCTGGCGATCATAACTACAATGATTTGGACAACGTTGGTCATAGGTATTTGGGTTTGCTTGGTATCGCAATTGAAACAGACTACTATCGTAACGAGTTCCAGCCAACATTAGAAACGCTCAAACAGCGGCATTTCCCACACAGCCCTGACGACCCGGTTATCTTACATCGGGAAGACATCTACAATAAACGCCACTGTTTTGGTGTACTAAATGACCCTGACAAGAATGCCTTATGGGAACAGAGCTTAGCCAGTTTCGTTCGTGACTCCAATTTTGAGATATTTGCGGTCGTGATTGATAAGAAGAGCCACAAGGAGAAATACGGCAACTCAGCCCAGCACCCTTACCACCTATGCTTGACATTTCTCCTTGAAAGATACAAGGGCCGCCTCACTCATCTTAGGTGTAAAGGTGACGTCCTGGCTGAAAGTAGAGGCAGGAACGAGGACGCACAATTATGTAGAGTCTACTCCTATGTCTGGCACCATGGAACATATTACAACACCGCAGGATCATTCCAATCAGTCCTTACTAGCAAAGAGCTGAAATTGCGCCGGAAAATAGCAAACGTGGCAGGTCTCCAACTCGCGGACCTCTTAGCCCATCCAGTTAAGATGGACATTCTGTCCAGTAGAGACAAAATAGTCTGGGAACCATGTTTTGGCAAGCAACTGGCCACAGGATTCCAGAATAAGTATAACCTATACGGCAGAAAGCTATTCGAGTAAAATACAAAAGCCGAACCAAGTCCGGCTTTCATACGCTAACCCTTACGGGCTATCCACCTTCGGTAACCCGAATTAAGTAAATGGTAACAGTTCGCTACAGTTTTGTCAATAGGTTCATATAGCTAATTTCAGATTGACTCACTACTCGGTATCTTGTGAGCTTTCAAGCAAGCCTCATACCCTTCCACGAATTCCAACGTCATGCCTTCCGCGCTGTCCAGAGACTCACTCAGAAGTGCCTGGGTGCTGTTCTCAATGTCCTCGCTAATCAGCCCCAAGCAATATGCCCTAGCAGCGGCCCGGAGCTCGGGGCTGTGTGGCCTCTCACCATTCAGCCCCATATCATCGAGTCTCTTTTCAACTAGCTCCTCCACGCTTTTGCCCATAAGTTCCCCCCTTCGGCAAGGAAGGGATGGGGTCCCCCCCTTGCCTGTATTGATTCTGAAACGCCGCTCGACCTCGCGGCGCAGCTCGCCAGGCCTTTTGTGCTTGTGTTAGTTTGCCCGGAGGACCCATACCTCCTTATATTCTTATTTTTGCTTTGCCCAAAAGGCCGTCGCTGCCTCATTTATTTCCAGTATGAACGTGACCTCATAGCTGCGTCAAGCCTTCCAAAGAATCATGCACTACAAAGAATAACAGTCACCAAGGCGGCGTTGCCCTACGAATAATTCACCTTTTGTATCTGGTGGCAGCGATTGCATATTGAGGTCTTTTGTAGTAGATTTACCTGTAGGGAGTCAATCTTCACTGAGGTGCATTAACCTCCGGGACGGCCATGTCAAGACTAGCTGACCGAATGAGATTGGAATGCAGACCTGCTCGGATTAGCCTCATAGATGGCCCTGTTCGAGTCAGAGAGACCCTAGAAAAGACAATTGTCCAAGAATTAGGGTCATCGATGTCAAGGCGGGAGTTAGAGCGCCGAGTTAACATCGCGTGCAGTGCACTCCTACAGTCAGAACCCATATCAGATAGCACATTTGATCCGTCAATACTGGATGATACCCCAATCTTTGTTGCTGACGATGTAGCGACTTACGTGTGCAATCTGCCCCTAGGCACCAATTTTGCCGATGTTGTATCCAGTATGGCCCCGCCATTTGACAGATTCTTCATTGAATTTCAACACGTACCCGATCCCAATAAGAAGGAGCAACTGAACGCATGGGGAGTACTCATTACAACGAATCCCGATCGGGATGCCATCAAAAGAGTCGGTGGTGATGACGGAGAACCACGGTGGTTGCTGACCCTTCTATTGTTTCTGGAGCGAGAAAAAGGCAAACCGTTTGGACCTGTTAGTGAACACTTTATAGGACTGGCAGAAGATGGTACATGGTTCCGCCACAATGATGGAAGTGTGTTTTGGAGTGGACAACTTGCTGGGTTAGACGCACCTGACGGCGCTCAACAGCAGTCTGCGGAATACTTTGCTCAGTATTGTTATCCTGCTCTCTTGGCAATATCATTTCTACATTGTCAAAACATTGAGATTCGACCTGTGACCCCTTCCGAGAAACAATCCCGGAGCTATCGAAAGAAACATGGCAAAGACTTGGTGCGCTATCATGTCCTGGACATCAAACCTATAAGGCGGCTCCTTGACCGTTATCGTAGGGGTGAAAGGAGCGATCTCAGGCGCGCCCTGCATATTTGTAGAGGGCATTTTAAGACCTTTGCTCCTGAGGCTCCTCTCTTGGGAAGGGCCGTGGGAACGTATTGGTGGGGTCCTCAGGTGCGGGGTTCCAGCGAAGAGGGCATAGTTCTTAAGGATTACCGTGTTTCGGCGCCAAGCGAAATCGGGCGAATGTACAGGGAGGCAAGTGAGCTTGTTCCTGATGCCGATGGAACAACGGTGGTGCGAAAAGAGCCTGATAGCGGTGGCAGGGGTTTGGCTGCTCATAATAGGACTCAGAATCTTATCGCAAAGACTGTACGGAGTATGGGCATCGTTCCGCTTTCTCCCAAGGAAGGAGAACCTGACTTCGATATTGCCTGGAGAAGAGCGGAAGCATTGTTTGTCTGTGAGGTTAAGAGCCTTCTGCCAGAAAACGAAGAACGGCAGTTACGATTGGCGATAGGTCAAGTCATCCGCTATCGGCAGAAACTGACATCTATGGGACATGAACCTGTCATAGCTGTTGTTGCAGCTGAAAGGCCGCCTGAGGACAGTTCGTGGAATGAGCTGTGTGAGAACGAAGGTATTATCCTTATCTGGCCTGAAATAGCTTACGAAAGGCTAAGCAATCTTGGGCAATCACTCGATACTACATCGTAGATATGCCGTTAGCTTCATCACTTCGCATTGATTGCAGCTTGGTCAGCATCCCGAATTGGTCTATCTCCCAATGAATTTCTTTGCCTTTATAGCGCGATAATCGCTTGAAACAGGGTTTAAGCTCATAGAGTATTATGGCAATCTTGTGAGTTTGACTATCTTCTATGGCAACCGCACCCATGCCGGCTGTGAAAGTTTCTACAAAGTCATGTAGTATCCCTTTTCTCGGGGCAATTCTAGCTTCAAAATTTAGGTCTGCCATAAGATTAGCAGTCAAAAGCCACATGGCAATACACCAAACCCCCATATATATAATAGGGTAGTAGGCATTTCAGCCCGGGTCCTCCTCTGGTGACGTGTGCCTATGCTTTTTGTACACCATAGTCCTGCCGTTGTCGTACCACCATATAGTGAGAAGAACTTCCTCCAGCCGAGGCTCTCTGCGTTGGTACTTCCTGTCGAGGAATGTACACCGCTTAAACCCGAAAGCCTTACACCATGCCCCCTGTTCCTGATAGGTGAGCTGGTTGATAATCTCGTAGTAT
>Ga0315277_10012595_pt1 | contig 10602 bp, 7 predicted proteins | sample YL17G05_15_MG_FD_203695 | JGI IMG/M metagenome (GOLD analysis project Ga0315277, IMG submission 203695) | Sediment microbial communities from Yellowstone Lake, YNP, Wyoming, USA - YL17G05_15 | ecosystem: Environmental > Aquatic > Freshwater > Lake > Sediment | place: USA: Wyoming | collected... | reverse complement strand
GATGGCACGCATGTTTGTGGCTGCCGGCTACTCGACGCTCGCCGAGCCCATCTCGTACTGTCCTTGGACGCCCTTAATGGGTCGCACCGGCCCCGGTCGGAGATAGGATCCAAACAAGGACGCGAGTCGCTTCGCTTCCTCGGGATGCTCGTCAATGACGTTGTGCGTCTCGCGCCAATCTTCGACAAGATCGTAGAGTTCATCCGGCTCGTTCTCCGGTCGAGCGACGTAACTCCACCGTTTGTCGCGGATGCACCGTTCGATGCCAGTCGTCGCTGCGCCCGGCTTCGAATAGTACCCGGTGATTATGGCTGAACGATGATCGTTCGTGTCGCCTTTGAGCACCGGCACAAAGCTTCGTCCATGCATCGCCTCGGTATTGTTCTTCTGTCCGAGTAGGTCGAGGATAGTCGGCAGCACGTCATGGAAGTACACGAGCGCGTCGGTACGATGCCCGGCATTCTCTCCGCCGGGCAGATGTACCAGGAACGGCGCTTTCAGAAGCTCGCTGTACATCCGGTCGGTCCCTTTGAGAAACTTCCCGTGATCGCCGAGCGGATGACCATGGTCCGCTAACAGCAGGATGAAGCTGTCTTGCATGTACCCTTCGGTCTCGAGACATTCGAGCAGCCGACCAAAACAGTGGTCAACAAACGCCGCTTCACCTGCATATAGCCCCCGGATGAACTGCTGTTCGTCGCGCGTCGCCCAATCATCAGCGCGTCCGCCCATCGGCAAGATGAGCCGTTTACTCTTGTAGTTCGGGTCCGTATACGTGTCCCACCGTTTCATGGGGTCCCACGGTTCGTGCGGATCGAAACTATCCATCCAGAGCAGGATCTTCTTGTGACACCGGTTCGTTTTGAGCCACCGGCACGCTTCGTCAACGACTTTTGCGGGGAACCAATCCTCCTCGGAGGTGAACTCGTCGGTGTTTGCCAGAAACTGACCGACCCGGCTGCGCCACAGTTCCGGATAATTCTTGTTGACATAGTCGTCAATGTTCCGTTTGGTAGGCGAGCTGACCCACGGGTCGTATTCCTGACCGCGAACCCAGCGATAGCAGTTGAAGTTCTGGTGGTAGTTCATGCCGGGCGCACGGAAGTGGTACGTGTCGGAGATGAGCGCCGAAACGTACCCCTGTGCGCCGAGTATCCGCTGGATAGGCACGTCGTTCTCCTTCAGAGGTTCCCACCCGCGACAGTGGAGCGTGCGTTGACCGGTCATCACCTGGAGCCGGACAGGCATCGTCGGTAACGCTTCCGGATATGCGTTCTCGAATATGACGCACTGTTGGGCGAACCGGTCGAGATTGGGTGTCTGACACGGTTTGATGCCCTTGAACGGAGCGCGTCCTCTGTGGTACACGCCGATATGGTCCCAGCGAAAACTATCCAGAAAAATGATCATCACGTTCATGGCTCTATGTGCACTCTCCTTCACCTACGTTTACGACCCATTGTGCCGGACCAACCATTGAGGATCAGAAATGCCCTCCCCAACCTCTGCGGCGGGAACTCATGTGGGAAGGAACCGAACGATCCTCCAGGTGGAAGACTTCTGATACCGCGGTCACACGACGGAGCAAACATACGGTATACGTGTCCGTATTGTACTGGCTGACTTCCGATGTGTCAACTGCGTCTCAAAGTCTCGGGTGCGACTTTTGACCGTCTTGCCTGAGATCGCAGGGTCCGAAAATGCTTATTGTTGCCCGATGATACTCCGCTGGATTATACTACCGACACGGACGGGGCGTTTCTGACGGCTTGAACGAGTGAGACTGGGGGGTCGGTTCATGAGAGGGGCTCTTTTTGATGTGAGCAAATGAGGGGAAGGAAAGAGACCGTAATGAAGAGATTGCATCTGATCTGTAACGCGCACATAGACCCGATGTGGTTATGGGAATGGGAAGAGGGTGCCGCTGAAGCTATGGCGACATTCCGGGTAGCCGCAGACCTGTGCGAGGAATATGACGGGTTCGTATTCAACCACAACGAGGCGATCCTGTACAAATGGGTTGAGGAATACGATCCGGCTCTGTTCAGACGCATTCAGCGGCTCGTGAAACAGGGGAAATGGCATATCATGGGCGGTTGGTTTGTCCAGCCCGACTGCAACATGCCGAGCGGCGAATCGTTCGTGCGGCAGGCTCTGATAGGCAGGCGGTACTTCAGCGATAAGTTCGGCGTTCGACCGACGACCGCCGTCAATCTTGATCCGTTCGGTCATACCCGGGGGTTGGTACAGATCCTCAAGAAATCTGGGTATGACTCGTATCTTCACTGCCGACCGAGTCCCGAACAGTGCCCGTTGCCCGGAGATGACTACGTCTGGGTGGGGTACGACGGTTCGGAGATCGTAGCGCACCGGGCGCCGGGCTACAACTCGCCGCGCGGGCTGGCACACAAGAAGGTCAAAGACTGGATCGAAAAGCACAAGGATAAACCGGTCGGTCTTGTCCTATGGGGTGTGGGAAACCACGGCGGTGGACCTTCTCGAACCGACCTCAGGAATCTCACTAAGTTGATGGAGAAGCGTGGCAACATCAAGATCGTTCATTCCACTCCCGAAGCGTATTTTGAGGAATTGGAGAAGGGTTCTCTCCCAAGACATGAGCGCGATGTGAATCCGTTTGCAACGGGGTGTTACACGTCCCAGATCCGGATGAAGCAGAAACACCGGCTGCTTGAGAATGAGCTTTTCATGACAGAGAAGATGCTTTCGAGCGCGTCAGTACAGGGTCACTTACAGTACCCACGTGACGAGATCCATGAGGCCATTTATGACCTGATGTTGTCGGAGTTTCATGACATTCTTGCTGGTTCGTCAATTCAGCCTGTCGAAGAAGCGGGGCTGAGGCTTCTCGACCATGGGCTGGAGATTGTGTCCCGCCTGAAATCACGAGCTTTCTTTGCGCTATCAACCGGTCAGAGGAAAGCGAAAGAGGGTGAAATACCCATTCTCGTGTACAATCCTCACCCGCACAAGATAGAGGCGATCCTCGAGTGCGAGTTCAATTTGGAGGATATCAACTGGGAAGATCAATTCACCAACCCCATCGTTTACCGGGGTCGCAAACGGATCCCATGTCAGGCGGAAAAAGAGCTGAGCAACATCAGCCTGGATTGGAGAAAGCGCGCGGTGTTCCGAGCCGAACTGGCGCCGTCTCAGATGAACCGATTTGATTGCCGGTTCGAGGTGTTACCCAAGAAACCGGTGCCCAAGCTGAAGGAACGGAACGGACGCTTGACGGTCGAGACTGCCGACTTGCGATGTGTGGTCAACTGCCGGACCGGGCTCGTGGATAGGTACTCCGTGCACGGGTTCGAGTACCTCAAGCGCGGCGCGTTTATCCCTCTCGCGATCCGAGACGATGAGGATTCGTGGGGGATGATCGAGAAACGGTACAGAAGAGTTGCTGGAGGGTTTAAGCTGATGTCGCGCCGTGAAGGGGCTCGATTCTCAGGGGTCCGGGACAGGGTGTTGCGGTCCGTTCGAGTTATCGAAGACGGTGAGGTGAGAACAGTCATCGAGGCGGTGTTCCAGTACGGCGATTCTTTTATCTGTCAGACCTACAAGGTCCCGAAGCTGGGAAGCGAGATCGAGCTCGACGTTAGGGTGTTCTGGAATGAGAAGAGCAAGATGCTCAAGCTGTCCATTCCGACTGCGTTGTACGATGGCAGGTATTTCGGGCAAGTTGCTTACGGTGTCGCGGAGTTGCCTTGCAATGGGAACGAAGCGGTTGCACAGAAGTGGGTCGCAGTCGTTTCTGAGAAAGCTGGAAAAGCGCTCACGTGCATCAATGACTGCGTGTACGGTTCGGACTTCAAAGATGGCGAGATACGGCTCTCTCTCCTTCGTTCACCGGGGTATTCAGCAAGCTCATTTGCGGGCAGGGAAAGCATTCCGCAGGATAGGTTTTCACCCCGGATTGACCAGGGTGAACGGGTGTACCGGTTCTGGCTGAACGCCGGCGATCTCGCAGAACGATTGAAACATATAGACCGGGAGGCTCTCGTTCATAACGAGAGACCGGTTGCTCTGTCATGTTATCCTGCAGGGACAGGAGCAAAGCCGAAACCTCTGGTCACACTCGGCGATAACGCGGTTCAGATGACCGCATTCAAGAAAGCAGAAAGTTCAGAGGACTATATTGTGCGGCTGTTTGAACCGACCGGTCACGCGCGTTCCACAACGATTCGTTTCCCGGCGATTGGTTTGACAGAGCGAGTGAAACTGGGCGCGTTTGAGATCAAGACGTTCAGGCTCAACGTGAACGCGAAAACGCTGGCTGAAGTTGACCTGATGGAAACGTAATCCCCTATAACATGTGTCTGCAATGACGTTATAATGGTTCTATAAGCTGCTCACATAGCGTGGTGTTCGGCGATTTGATGGGCCATGTGGAGGAGACAGGTGAAAACAGGTCAGAACGTACCGACAGTTGGGTTCATGACGGTTTCGTTACCGCGGGAGAGAGTAGACCTTGCCAGCAACGCGAACCGCAGCGCAGCGAAGTCGCTTGCCGCTTGTGGGCTGAAAGTCATCCATCCGAAAGATGTTGTCCTTGACTCCGGCACGCTCATGTCAGACTTGCGCAGGATGCATGACTCCGGCGCCGACTGTTTCATTATGTTGATAGGAACATGGACGCACGCGCCGTGGGTTGTCAACGCGTTCGAGCAGGCGCGCATACCCGGCGCGATATGGAGCGTACCGGACCCGGCGAGTTTTTCCCTTACCGGCGCTGGCATCATCCACGGTTCTCTTGATGAGATGGGATTGCAGCACCGGTTCATTTACGGAGCGCCGGGGGACGATGCGACGATGCGCGACGTGCTCGTCTTTGCTCGTGCTGCAAAAGCGGTCACGCGAGCAAGAGGCACACGGTGCGCTCTCATAGGCGGTCGCGTTGCCGGGATGTTCACGACGATGCCTGATTTCTCGCAGGTGAGACGGATGTTCGGAGTCGAGATCGAACATGTTGACCAGTACAGGATAATCCTTGAAGCCGAATCAGTGTCGTCGAGGAAGCTGAATGAAACGCTCAAGAGGCTCCGAGCGACTCATCCGCACATTCACGCAACGGACGCCGAGCTTGAGAGGTCTGTCCGGTTGTATCATGCCCTGAGAAAGGTGTTGAGCGATGACGGGTACCGTGTCGCGTGCGTGAAGTGCGCGGGAGAGGTGCTCGACAATTACGGGTCATACTGTTTGCCGGTTTCGCTGTGCAACGATGAAGGTTACGTCATCGCGTGCGAGGCGGATGTTAACGCTGCGCTGACGATGCGGATCATGAACCTCATGACCGGACAGCCGTCTCTGTTCGGCGATGTGAACCATGTAGACGTCGAGCGGAACGTCTTGCGCATTGTGAACTGCGGTTCAATGCCTATGTGCTATGCGCGAGGCAAGAAGGATGTGGACCTCGGCAGACAGTACGAGTACATGGGTAAGGCGAGGGGAGTGACAACCGTATTGTGTTGTGATTCCGGCGAGATGACTCTGGCGCGGCTCAGCAGAAAATCGGGTCAGTACAGGATGGTGATAGCCTCCGGTCGGAGCACGTACCAGCCGAAGGCGCGGTTCCGCGAGGCGCGCGATATGTGGCCGCACTGTTTTGTCCGGCTCGAGTGTGATCCGCACAAGTTGGTGCAGAACATGTTCTCGAACCATGTCCACGCGACGCGCGGGAACACCGTTGCTGAACTCGAAACATACTGTAAGCTCATGGGCATCGAGTCGATCACGGTGTAGATTGACGCGGTTGGGCGCGGTCGCAAGAGCGCCAGACTATGGGTGAGACTGCTTATATCGTGTGTCCTATGTGCGGGCGAGAATATCGCACCGAGCAAGACCTGACAGCGTTATGGAGTCACAGCCGCTTCTGTATCACTCCTGGGTGCGGATGCGATCTGAGCCAGTTTGGCGACGACGAAGAGGTCTGGATGGATTGGTTTAGTGACGGCACGATTGACGGCAAGTTCTGATAACATGCTCCCCTGTGTCGTCTGAAGAAGTTGGCGCCATCCGCTATCCGTTCTCGTATACGGGGGATGTCTTCCCTCCGGGCTTTCAGAACGTCACACGTTGAGTTTGGCGCGGCGCCGCCGGGTGCCCGGACAGTTGTCCCGCTTCCGACCGAACACGGACTCGACGGGTTCCCACGCAAATCTTGGGTCATCCGCGGTTTCCCCGGGGCTTACGAAAATGAAAAGGGCGCGATAGAACGGTTCCTCCACGAAGTTCTCGGAGGGACACGCTCCGTCGTGTCCCTCGAATGACGCGAGTGACGGAACGCACGGACGTGACAGAGCACGTCCCTCCGAAGAAACCGAGAGGGGTAGACTGAGGCGCGAATCTGCTTGACAGGGACGGGGTTTTTCGGATTGAATGGTGTGGGTTAATCCTATGGGAACATTCTTCTTACTGTGTATCACAGCGTTAGTTGCGAGTCTTGGTCTAGGTATCCTCTCGCCGGTGCTGCCCGTGTACGCGAAAGAACTGGGCGCGACCGGCGTCTGGATAGGGACCATAGCAGCCGCTTTTTCTATTGCGCGAGCGCCTCTCATGCCGGTTGTGGGCGGCATATCTGACACAAAAGGCAGAAAGGCGTTCATCACGGTGGGCTTGTTCATCTACACGTTAGCCTCGGTCGGTTACGTTTTCGCCGGGACCATTCGCCGGCTCGTTTTAGTACGGTTAGTCCACGGAATAGGGTCGGCAATGGTGTTTCCTGTCGTCATGGCACATGCTGCGGACAGCTCCCCGGTCGGGAAAGAGGGTAGCCGGATGGGTCTGTTCAACATAGCTATGTTCACAGGGGTTGCTGCTGGACCGTTCCTCGGAGGGTTCTTGGGTGAGCGGTACGGCATGCCATCTGCGTTTTACGCTATGGGCGCAGCATCATGTCTGATGTTGGTTCTGGCGCTTGTGCTGTTACAGGAACCGGAAACGCAGGTGCCCGAAAGTCCTGTGCCGACGTATGGACCACTCGTGACACTGCTGAAAAAGCGGGTCGTGCGAGGAATGATCCTAGCCCGGATCATCGCGGAACTCGGTCGAGGCTCGGTCCTTTTCTTCCTTCCGGTTTATGGTCGCGACGTGCTCGGGTTTAGCCTATCGCAGATCGGGATTATACTTGGTTCGAGCATGTTGTTCACGACGGTGCTCCTGATGCCATTCGGGAAGATGGCTGACGTAATGAACAGGATCCACCTGACAGTTGCCGGTGGTGTCATAGGTGCCGGATGCCTGCTGCTGATACCTCATATCAGGGGATTTCTGCCTATATGGGCATTGGGAATGGTGTTTGCGTTTGCCGGGGCGCTCGCCATGCCCGCGATGACCGCAATAGCAGTTGACGTCGGCAGAGGATATGGGATGGGGAGCGCTATGGGACTGGCGGATATGGCGATGGACGTAGGGATGATACTTGGTCCCATCATGTCAGGGATCGTGATGGACTTTACCGGAATAGAGTCCATCTTCTATTTTGGCGGGTCTATAACGTTGCTCGGCACTGCAGTCTTCTACTTCTTTCTCCGGGGCGAACCGTACGGTTTCTCTCGAGCGAACAATTCTGACGGGCGGTGACCGCGGGACAGGCGCTGTCTATATGAACGCGTTGTACACGAGTACGCCGCTCATAGCGAAGAACAACAGTGCCGTTGCGAGCTTGACCGTAGCAGCGCGTCTCTCAAGAAACGCGGTGAGATCTTTCGAGGTAAACCCGTAGTATGTCAACAGGATGATCACGACAAGCGGGACGATAAACATCAGGTTGTACACGATGAGAAGGGGGAACGCGAACTGGCGTAATGCAGGGTCCTGAACCGCCCACGTGATCGTTGGCAAATATACCTGACCGGTGCATGCCAGCTCGAGAACCGACACCATGCTTCCTGAGATGGCTGCACCCACCAGATAGTGGCGCATGCGCGACCGCTTGCTTATCGTGAGCTGGATCCGTCGTTTCAGGAACGCAGGAAGCTGGAGTTTCATGTCGCGGAGCTTCCCTCTCCGTATGAGCACGAAATCGTACAGGCTGACCGCGCCGATGACAAACGCGATAACGGCGATGACGATGTACACTGCTATGGAGAGTTTCTGCATCACGCCAGCGAGCGATCGGAGCGCTTGGAAGAACCCGAGCCCTATCATGAAGTAGGTCAAGAATACTGCCGCGCTAAATGCGGCACCCACCAGGAGAAGCTCTTTTCCTTTTCGACCTATCATAGCCAGATACGATATGAAGAAGATAATTGTCGCAAACTCGCACGGGTTGATACCGTCCAGCAACCCTGCCGCAGCTATCGTGCCGATCTTCAGCGACCGGAACCGCGCACCGAGAGACGCTTCCGCTTTCTCAAGCTGTTCCTTGGTGAGGTTCCACGGCGCCTGATCGGCTCCCGGCGCGTTGAGCAGGTTCTCAACCGCTTCGCGACTGATCATGTCACCGACGAGAAAGCCGTTCCCGATAAACATGGACGGAACGACCAACCTGAGCCGTTCCGGCACTTTTCGCACGATACACATCGCCTCGTCGAGCACCTTGTCGTTACGCGATCCTATATCGTACTCTTTGATCTCAAGCGATGGATATCGCTTCCTCAGATATAGGAGGAGATATGTCACCCGGTCGCATTCGAGACATCCTTGCTGTTTGAAGTAGGCGAGATACTTTCTTCCGAGCTGGACTCCGCTGACAGCTTTCAGGTCTGCCTCGGTGAGCACCGGGTAATCGCAGCCTCCTTCTGCCAGAACTTCCGGTATGAGTTGCAGGAGCTTCTGTTCGACCTCTTTTGGTCCGCCGAGAACGCGTTTCCCCATGAAGATCACCGGCGGGCTGTTGTCCATGTCCCCGTACTTTTTTTCGAGCGCGAACAGTTTCACGACATTGTCGCCCTCTGTCAGCTCGACCTGCTGCATTTCGACCTGTCCCGGAAAATCCTGCTCCACTTGAGGCAGGACAGTATCGAGTGCCTGACCGCACTCGGGACAATCCTTCGATTTGAATATGAGCATCCTGACTTTCGCGGAGGACGGATTGACTTGCGCTGGGGTGCTCTTTAGCGCTGTCGGCAGCTGCTGAGCAAGCGAATTCATTGTCACAAGTAGGCAGAGACTCAGAATGACCAGTACGCGTTGTGTGCAGTGGTTGAGAAAGCGTCCCATTAGTCTTCCCTTTGCAAACGCAACCCGACCGACTGCGTCGAAAAGACGATTCGAAACGCGGTCGTTTCAGGCGCGACATCTTTCATCTGTAAATCAGAACGAAGATGAATCGGCGTATATTATAACCGTTCTGTCCGCGATGTTCAAAAAGTTCTTGTCACCTGAACGTTTATCCAGTATAATAATGGTCGAACAAACGAAGAGATACCTGTATGATTATGTCAAGGGTGATCTAACGCGTATGGCACGAGCGCTGACTGCGAGACAGCGGGACATACTCAATTTCATTGAGGAATGTATCGAGCGAGACGGTTTTCCGCCGACCGTTGCTGAGATAGGAAACCGGTTCGGGATCAAATCGAGCAACGGCGTGAACGATCACCTCGTCGCACTCGATAGAAAAGGATACATTTCCCGGTCCCAAAAAGCGCGTTCGATACGCGTTCTGCGGTCGCTGAGACCTGCCGTAGACAGCGTGGCGACAGTGCCTTTAGTCGGAAGAATCGCTGCAGGCGAACCGTTGCTCGCGATTGAGAACATTGAAGGACACGTGCCGGTCGCGCAAGAGCGTGCGAGGCGTCCTGATTTCGCCCTCAGAGTGCGGGGCGAAAGCATGATAGGCGAAGGGATATTGCCGGGAGACATACTGGTTGTGCGACGACAGGAGACTGCTGACGACGGTCAGTTGGTCGTCGGGCTCGTTGACGATGAAGCGACAGTCAAACGGTTCTTCCGAAAAGGCAGCCTCGTTGAGCTGAGAGCCGCCAACCCAAAAGTGCCGACATTATCGTTACCTGCCAGCAAGGTGAACATTCAGGGCGTCGTCGTTGGGTTACAGAGGACGATAGACTGAGGCAGGCTGTCCTGTCGGCTTGTTTTATTGGTCTGCGCTGGCGAGCACCCACCCCATCTTCTTACCGTTGAAAGAACATGTACGCCTCCGAACCAGTCGTTCGAAAAACGTTGACCGGCTTCGGCGATTGGCAGTACAGTCATCCCAGAAAGTACGAGATGAAGAACGGCGCACCCTTAGCGATCAGTGCGGCGGGGACGTGATGGTTATGGAACAAACCCCGGCGCCTGCGATATGCCGGATCTAGGGCTAGCGATGAGGGAATCAGTCGAACCCAGGCCTGAGTCTCCGAAAGGGGACCGAAGGGAGCGGTATGTGGGTCGTCTAGGGGACTGGTCGTTGGCATTGGGATTGTCTAACTTACCGTTTTCGGCATGCGACTATGTCCTCTTCTACGTGAGACGGGAATATCCCATCACTTACTATTCCGAGTCGTTAAGCTTCATTGTGACTAGCCTCGGATTGATGTGTTTTCTCGGTGGCTTCGTTACGGTGGTATGCTCGCTCGCACATCGCGGTTGGTGGCGTTCTCTCTGGATAGGTGCGGCCGCAATGGGGATCTGTGCGGT
>Ga0315277_10012594_pt1 | contig 10602 bp, 4 predicted proteins | sample YL17G05_15_MG_FD_203695 | JGI IMG/M metagenome (GOLD analysis project Ga0315277, IMG submission 203695) | Sediment microbial communities from Yellowstone Lake, YNP, Wyoming, USA - YL17G05_15 | ecosystem: Environmental > Aquatic > Freshwater > Lake > Sediment | place: USA: Wyoming | collected... | reverse complement strand
CATTTCCGGCGCCTGCCGGCAAGCTGTAAGGAAGTGTACGCACTGCGTGCCCGCGGCTTGCCATTGCACGGCATAGCGGCAGTGCTGCGGGTCCCGCTGCCTACTGTAAAATCGCGCTTGTATCGCACTATTGCCACTTTGGCGCGGCAGATGGAGACCTGTGGCGCATGAGCCGGTAGCGGCTTCCCGCGCATGACCGAAAGGCCAGGCCACCGGCTGGACTGAAAGGAGTTGGGGGAAATGAAGAAGGCGCTGGTTGTCGTTTTGTTGGCCTGGACACTCGCTGTCCCGTGTTGCGCGCAGGGCCAGGCCAATGGCGAGAGGGAGAAAGCGGGCATCCGGGAGGCCGTGCTCAACTACACATTTGAGCGCAACCCCCCGGGGCCCTTCTGACTTCCTGCTTCTGACTCCTGCCTTTAGCAGCCTGTGGCAGAAGTCGCGGATCGGGGGAATGGCCCTCGTAACCCATTGAATCTGCATGCCCGCGAAGTGCCGCTCCAGCCAAAAAGGCACTTCTGCCACAGGCTGTTAGCCCACATTTCCGCTTTCAACTTCACTTGCGAATCTGCGCGTCGGCTCCATCATCAATATCCATAGGGGTTTGAATGCAGCGAAGACGCACCGGAGGCCCACACCCAGCGGGTGAGAAACAGAACCAGCCGTTCCAGCTTTCCTTCAACGCTTCCCTCAACGTGGATTTTCAAGGATCGCGGATCACCTCCGATGGCTGCTTGATTCTGGTGCGCGAGTTGGACGAACGCCTGGGCTTCGGTGAACTCATCGCCCAGAAGCTGACCGATTCGCGACGCGGGAAGAATACCCAACTTCCACTGGCCGATCTGTTCCGCCAGTCCGTCTACAGCCGCATCGCCGGCTGTGAAGACCTCAACGAGGCCGAGCGGCTTTCGCAAGATCCGACATTTCGGCTGATTGGCTCCGAGAAGATCTGGGAGCGTGGGGCGGCGCTGACCTCGCGCTTGCAGGCGTTTGAGACGGAGATGCTGGCCGAGGAGGAGAACTTCGCCGGGCTGGCCCGCATGAACCGCGAACTGATAGGCAAGGCGGAAGCCCTCGATTCTCCGCAGCGCGTCGTGCTGGATATGGACTCGACCGAGATTCCGGTGTACGGCCAGCAGGAGCAGAGCGCCTACAACGGCCACTTCGAGTCCACCTGCTATCACCCGCTCTTGTTGTTCAATCGGGAGGGCGACTGTCTGGCGGCAAAGCTCCGGCCCGGCAACGTTCACAGCGCCGAAGATTGGGAAGAACTGCTGATTCCCGAGATCGAGCGGCAAAAGAAACTGGGCAAGGAGGTGGTCTTTCGTGCCGACGCCGCCTTCGCCAAGCCGGAGATCTATGAGGCGCTGGAGGAGCGGGGCGTGAAGTACGCCATCCGCATACCGGCGAACGACAGCCTGGAGCGGGACATCGCCGAGTTGTTGACGCGGCCCGTGGGAAGACCGAGCCACAAGCCGGTGGTTTGCTACAAAAGCTTCCTCTACCAGGCAGCGAGCTGGAAGACGGCGCGCCGGGTGGTGGCCAAGGTGGAGTTCCACTTTGGGGAACTGTCCCCTCGCGTGGGGTTCATCGTGACGAACCTGCAGACCGACAGCCGGGCGGCGGTGAGGTTCTACAACAAACGGGGGACGGCGGAGCAGTGGATCAAGGAGGGCAAGCAGGCCGTCAAGATGACCCGCTTGTCCTGCCACCGCTTCCGCTCGAATGAGGTGCGGCTGTGGCTGAGCGTGATCGCCCACAATCTGGGGAACCTGTGGAGGCGGATGGTGCTGCCGAGGCGGATCGACAACTGGTCGCTGACCAGCTTGCAGCAGCGGCCCGTGAAGACGGGTGGGCGGTTGGTCAAACATGCCCGCTACTACTGGCTGATGCTGGCGGAGGGTCACTTGACGCGGCGGCTTTTCGGGGCGATGGTACAGCGGATCGCGGCGCTGCCGGTGCCAGCGGGGTAGAGATTGGCTGCTGGCAGGCGAGAACCGGGCGAAGCAAGGAGGGGGGGCGGGGAGGTGTCTGAGAAATCGCCTCAAATGAGGCCCTTCCGGCTTCTTGCGTACCCGGAGGAGCCAGAACTGGCCCTTTCGTGGGCCGCTGGCGTTGCTAGGGATGGAAAGAATGACAGAAACGGCTCCAATGGAGGCGGTTGGGTCTATAATCGCAGGTGGCCAGGAGGCCAAAACGGAAATCCCGGTTCAATGCGATTTTCAACCGCTGCTTCTTGCCACCGGGCAGCCTTTTTCATAAATTGGCGCCTGCCTGAACCCGGATTGGCGCCATGGACCAGGCAGGGATATAAACCCATATGCGTGTACGCTGTGGCATTCGAGAGTTGGGGCTGAAGGTATTCACAATCTGTGCATTCATCTCCCAGGCACCCGTCTGTCTTCACGCGGCAGGCCTCCACATGCCACCCGATGAAACGACGCGCACGACCGTAGTGCTTCTGCCGCCCGTCGCTCCGTCCCGCGCGCTTTATCGGTCCAATCGCCCCCCTCTTTCCGGGCGCTTGAACAAACTCCCTGCCGGGTCGGTTCGACCGGAAGGCTGGCTGCGCCATCAACTCGAATTAATGGCGCAGGGCCTGACGGGCCGGTTGCCCGAGATCAGCCCCTATTGCCGCTTCGACGGCAACGCCTGGGCGAGTGTGAAAGGCGAGGGGCAAGCGTGGTGGGAAGAACTTCCTTACTGGCTACGCGGTTACACCGCTCTCGCGTTCGCGCTTCAGGACGAGCGGGTGATCGACGAAGCGCGGCGCTGGATCAGCGCCATGCTTGCCAGCCAGCGCCCTGACGGCTACTTTGGTCCTCGTGCCAATCTTTCCGCCGATTACGCGGAAGCACGGTACTTGCCTCACCCTTCGCCGGACCTCTGGCCGAATATGATCGCGCTGTTCCCGCTTCGGACGTATTACGAGGCCACCGGCGATGAACGCATCCTGCGCTTCATGACGGCATACTTCCGCTGGCAGGCGAAAGTTCCATTGCCCGAGTTTCTGCCGGGGCGCTGGTCGCAGTGGCGTGCCGGCGACAATCTGGACAGCATCTTCTGGCTCTACAACCGAACCGGGGACCCTTGGCTCTTGGATTTGGCGCGCGTCACCCATGAGCGGAGTCAGAATTGGGTCGATGGAGTTCCGCGCTGGCATGGCGTCGGACTTGCACAAGGGTTTCGCGAGCCTGCCCAGTTCTTTCAGCTCACCCACGACGTTCGCTATCTTCAAGCGACGGAGGACGACTATCGTGCGATTTATTCGACCTACGGCCAGGTGCCTGGCGGCATGTACGGCGCGGATGAATCAGCCCGTCCCGGTTTCACCGATGCCCGGCAAGGCACCGAAACGTGCTCCATCGTGGAGATGATGCGCAGCGCACAGATGCTGGTCCGGATCACAGGGGACCCGGTCTGGGCAGACCGCTGCGAAAATGCCGCGTTTAACTCGCTGCCTGCCGCCTTCGCCCCGGATATGAAGGCACTTCATTACCTGACTGCCCCGAACCAGATTCAGCTCGACCGGGCGAGCAAAGCTCCGTTCATCGCGAATGGCGGCGAGCAGTTTCCCTACAATCCGCACAATTACCGGTGCTGCCAGCACAACGCCGGAGTGGCCTGGCCCTCATTTACCGAGAACCTCTGGATGGCTACGGAAACCGGAGGTCTTGCCGCGGTGTTATACGCGCCGAGCCGAGTTACCGCAAAGGCCGGCCGCGGCTCACTGGTCGCCATAAACGAAACCACCGGCTACCCGTTCGGCGACAAGGTAGATCTGGCCATTTCGTTGTCGGCCACTACCGAATTCCCACTGCTGCTGCGAATCCCCAACTGGTGCAACTCTCCCGCGGTCGCGGTCAATGGTACTCCGATCCGTTTGCCCGCAAATCCACGAGGCTGGATTTCGATCGAGCGCGCCTGGCGCAACCGCGATTGCGTGACGATCGAGCTCCGCTCGGATGTCCGCGTTACAACTTGGCGGCAAAACCGGAACTCGGTTTCAGTAAGCAAGGGCCCGCTGACATTCTCTCTAAAGATGGGCGAGCGCTGGCAACGCTATGGCGGCACCGATGATTGGCCGGCACATGAGGTGTATCCCTCTACGCCCTGGAACTACGGATTGATTCTCGATTCCGAGGGCAGGCCCGAGGGGTTGCGTGTGGTGAAAAGCGACAGCACGCCATTGCAGCCGTTCCAGCCGGACCAGGCGCCCATCCGGCTCTTCGCGCGGGCCAGGAGAATTCCTGGCTGGATCGCCGAAGACAACGGTTTGGTTGGAGAAGTGCCCCTAAGCCCCACCTTGTCGCATGAGCCTATTGAAGAGATACCTCTAATTCCGATGGGCGCGGCGCGCCTGCGCGTTTCCGCATTTCCAGTCGCCGGCCATGGCCCGGAAGCAAAACCATGGAGCGCCGACACGGTTATTGCGGTTGCCTCGTACTGCTGGCCGAACGACACGCCCCGTGCCCTGTTCGACGGAATTGTTCCGCGGAATTCGGCCGACGCAACTGTCCCTCGGTTCTCGTGGTGGGACCGAGCCGGCACGCGGGAATGGGTTGAATACTATTTCCGGGAGCCGCGCAAGATCGGCCGCAGCGGAGTTTACTGGGCGGACGACAGTGGAAGCATCGCCCTGCCACCGTCCGATTCGGCGGATGCGGCAGAACCGCCGCCCGACGACCGCCTTCTTCCGTTTTGGAAAAAGGCCGGCGGTGGCTTGCGCATTCCGGCCGCGTGGCGACTAGTGTGGTGGGACGGAAGCAGATGGCGGGAAGTATCGAATGGCACGGGATACCGGCTGGATAAGAACACGTTCAATGAGGTAGAATTTACGCCGGTCGTGACTCGCAGGATCCGCCTCGAGGCAGAGCTGCAACCGCGGCATTCCGCCGGCGTCATGGAATGGCGGGTCATGGAACGGTGACGCGTGGCGCCGGCATCCTGCCGGCAGCGGGGCCGCCGGTGGGCGGCTTCGGGGCCTTCGGGCCGCGAGCGGTGGCCGGCAAAGATGCCGGCGCTAGTGAGGAGGTTTGTATGTCTGGACAGCGAGTCGAGTTTCTCCTTGTAATATGCTTGGCTTTTGTGACACCGGTGATCGCGCAGTATGACAGCGCGATTCAGGGCACGATTACCGACCGTTCGAATGCGGCCGTTCCCGACGCGATCGTCCGCGTGCGCGAACTCGCCACCGGAATAACACGCGAAACCACCACTTCCGCCGAAGGCGCGTATCGCATCTTGAGCCTTGCGTCAGGCAGCTACGAAATCACGGTGGAGAAGAGCGGTTTCCAGACGGCGAAACGCGGCTCGTTGCCTATTGGCTACGGCGACACCGTCAAAGCGGATTTCGTTCTCCAGTTGCAGGCGGTAGCGCAGCAACTTCAGGTGACCGAACAGATTGCCGCTGTGGAAACCGAGAAAGGAGACGTATCCAGCCGGCTGGACGGCAATCTTGTGCGGGAACTGCCGCTCAACGGGCGCAACATCTTCAACTTGCTTGCGCTGCAACCGGGCGTTATTGGCCGGGGAATTTCCTCCACCTACGGCGCCGTCGATGCCGGCAACGACTCGTTCGCCGGAGAGAGCGAACCGACCCTTTACGCGGCTGGCGGCCGGTCGGAAACGAACAATTTCACTATCAATGGCGTCAGCACCAATTCGATGGTGCGGCCGGGTGTGACCAACATGACTGCCAACTCCGAGTCGGTAGACCAGGTTCGCATGGTCACCAACAGCTACTCGGCCGAGGAGGGACGATCGAGCGGGGCACGCATCCAGGTGATTACGAAGGCAGGCACAAACACGTTCCACGGCGGAGCCTCGTACTATTTCCAGAACAACGTCCTGGCCGCGCGCAACGTGTTTGAAACCTCGCTGCCGGTTTTCCGCAAGAATCAATTCAGTTCCCGCTTCGGCGGCCCGATTCGGCGCGACCGCACCTTCTTCTATGTGTCGTACGAAGGATTGCGGCAATCCGGAGCGCGCGGCCAGGTGGCCACCGTGGAGACGCAGCACTTCCGGGACTTCGTCGTGACGACGCGTCCTAAATCGATCGCGGCGACGCTGCTCCGGCAGTTCCCGCCCGCCGTCTATCCCACCTATAATTTTCGAGACCTCGGCAGCCCGGCGCCCGGAGTCAACGTGAACGGAAGCGCGGACGGGATTCTCGACGTCGGCAGCGCAGCGTTCGTGCCCAATACATTTCGCAACGCCGACCAGGGAAGCGTGCGCATCGATCACGAACTGCGGCCCGGCAAGGATCGGTTGTACGGCAACTTTTACCGGACGCGTTCTTCGACGGCCCCCCCGGGGATCCGCACGGCTCTTGCCCGTGTCAGTAACGATGCGACTTACTTCTTGGGCCTCAACGAAACTCACATTTTCAGCGGCCGAATGCTTAACGAATTTCGAGCCGGGTTTATGCACTTGATGGGGGGGCCGCGCCCCCCGGCGCGGCTGGACATGCCGCCAGTTTCAGTCACCGGCATTACCGGGTTCCAAGGGTTCAACAGCAACCAGTATCCGGCCGGTTGGTGGCAAGGGAACTATAACGCCAAGGACACATTATCCCTGGTGCGCTCCTCGCACTCTCTGAAGGTCGGTGGGGAACTGCGTCGAGGCTACGACGTGGCGATTAACACCAACAACTATGTGCCCCTTTACGCCGTCAACAGCATCCTCGATTTTGCCGACGACGAGGCGGCGCAGGTGACCCGCTCCGTCGATCCGCGAACGGGCCTGCCGGTTACGGTCTATGCCACGCTCTGGGTGACCGAGTTTGCGTTCTTCATCAACGACGATTGGAAGGTGCGGCGGAATCTGACCATCACGGCGGGGCTGCGCTATGAAAACTTCGGCGTCCTGACGGTTCAACCGAGCCAATGGCCGCGCAATTTCGTTCCCGGTGCGGGCGACAACTACCCCCAACAAATCGCGTCCGGGAAGGCCGACATCGTTTCCTCGCTATACCGTAGAAACAACAAGAACTTCGCGCCTCGCTTCGGTTTCGCCTGGGACGTGGGAGGCAAGGGGCAAATGGCGGTTCGCGGCGGTTTTGGCCTGGCCTACGACCGGGTGCCGTCGTTGATGGGCAGCCAATACCGATGGATGCCCCCGGTCCGTGCACAGGCAACTCTTGGTTTGCTGCTGGGCACTCCGAATTTCATTTACACCCTTGGCGACCTCTCTAAGCCCTACTTGGGCTATCCCGTCGATCCGGCTCTTCAGCTCGGTCTCGATTCGCGCAACGGCATCAAGAACTCGCGGGTCTCACTGACCGCAATCGATCCCCTCATCGCCAACTCACGGGTTCATAATTGGTCGCTTGGCGTTCAACGAAGTTTCCTCGTCGGCACGGTGGTCGAAGTGAACTATTTGGGATCCGGGGGCCACCACCTGTACGAACAGGTGGACATGAACCGCTACGCGGGCGACGTTCTGGAGCACGGAAGATTCACGGGGCTGAATCCAAGCTTCTCCTCCATCATTATTTCGCAGTCGAATGGAAACTCCGTGTATCACGGTGGCACCGTTTCGGTGAGACGCGCGATGAAGGATCTCTCGCTCCAGGCCGGATTCACGTTTGGCAAGGCGATCGACGACGTCAGCCGCTGGCAGGGGCAGCAATGGCAGGACGCCTGGAACCGCCGCGCGGAGCGCGGAATTTCCTCGTACGATGTACCGCGAAAATTCACACTCGTTGGTGTCTACGAGCTGCCGTTCTTCCGGCGAGCCGGGCGAAAAGCCCTGGCCGCGCGGGCGCTGGGAGGCTGGCAAATGTCTGGCTTCGCCATCCTCGAGAAGGGCTCGCCAATCAACATCACCAACAATGCGGCATGGCCCAGGGGCGATTTCAACGCGGACGGTGCGAACGGGGATCGTCCCAATGCGCCTGCTGCTTCGGTCGAATCGAGCGGATTCCAGCGGTCCGATTATCTAACGGGGATATTCAAGGTGTCCGATTTCCCCGTCCCCACACCCGGCACCAGTGGCAACCTTGGACGCAACGCATACAGAGGGCCGGGTTTCGCTGAAGTGAACCTTTCTCTTGCGAAGCGCTTCGCGCTCACCGAGCGCTTTTCCGCGCAGCTCCGCTTCGATACATTCAACGCTTTCAATCGCGTGAACCTGAACAACCCGGTGACCGACCTGAACAACACCAACTTTGGCCGCTCGACCGGCTGTTCAACGCCCAGGGCGTTTCAAGCAGGACTTCGCTTCGAATTCTGATTGGGCGAATGCCGGAGTTGCATCACGACACACACACATGAGAATCATTCTATTCGCAGTCATCCTGGCTTCCTCCGCCCTCGCGGCACAAACCGTGCGTGTTTCCCCCACACCTCCCAGCGGCGCCAACACCCACTACGCCGCGAATCGCGAGCCGCTGCTCCCCAATCCCCTGATCAAACTCCCCCTGACCAGCGTTCGGCCGCAAGGCTGGCTGCGCCACCAACTGGAGCTGATGTCGCGCGGCTTCTCCGGCCGCCTCACCGAAATCAGCCAGTTCTGCAGGTACGAAGGCAACGAATGGACGTCCGGCCAGGGCAACTTCGGCTGGGAAGAAGTGCCCTACTGGCTGCGCGGCTACATCGACCTGGGTTACCTGCTCGAAGACCCCGAAATCATACGCGAGGCCAACCGATGGGTAAACGCCGTCCTATCCACACAGCAGCCCAGCGGTTACTTCGGCGGCCGCAGCAATCTCGAAAGCACGCGCACCAGGGGCGTGCGCGCGCGCATGGTGGATCTCTGGCCTAACATGGTCATGCTGTTCGCTCTGCGCTCGCTCGATGAGGCCACCGGCGACGCGCGCATTGTGTCCTTCATGACCCGCTACTTCCGCTGGCAGACCACGGTGCCGGTCGAAGATTTCCTCCCCGCAAGCGTGCAGAAGCTGCGCGCCGGCGACAATCTGGATTCCATCTACTGGCTCTATAACCGCACCGGCGAGCGGTGGCTGCTGGACCTGGCGCGCATCAACCACGAGCGCACCGCGGACTGGTTCGGAGGGGTGGCAAGCTGGCACAACGTGCACTTCGCCGAGGGTTTCCGCGAGCCGGCGCAGTTCTACCAGCAGACGCGTGACAAGCGCTACCTGGAAGCCACGGAGCGCAACTACCGCACCATGCGCGGGCTTTACGGGCAGGTGCCTGGCGGCATGTACGGCGCCGACGAAAACGCGCGTCCCGGCTACAGCGGCCCGCGCCAGGGCACGGAATTGTGCGCCTTCATCGAGATGATGTTCAGCGACGAAATCCTGACCGGCATCACCGGCGACGTCACTTGGGCGGACCGCGCCGAGGAGGTGGCCTTCAATTCCTTCCCGCCCTCCATGACGCCGGACCTCAAGGGCCTGCACTATCTCACCGCGCCCAACCAGATCCAGCTCGACCGCGCCAACAAGGCCCCGGCGGTGCAGAACCGCGGCGACATGTTTTCCTACAACCCATGGCAATACCGCTGCTGCCAGCACAACGCTTCCTTCGGCTGGCCCTATTTCACCGAACACGCGTGGATGGCCACGCGCGGCAACGGTTTGGCGGCGGTCTTCTATGCCCCCACCGAGGTGAAGGCCACGGTGGGCGGCGGCGCCCAAGTCCGCATCGTCGAAACCACCTCTTACCCCTTCGACGAAACCGTCAACCTGACGTTCGCCGCCGCCAAGCCGGTGGCGTTCCCCCTCGCGCTGCGCATTCCCGGCTGGTGCGAGCGCCCCGCCGTGAGCGTGAACGGCAAGCCGCTCGCGGCGCCGTCGGCGGCCAAGGGCTGGCTTATCGTCGAACGCACCTGGAGCAATGGCGACAAGCTCCGTCTGGAACTGCCCATGCGCGTGACGGTGCAGGTCTGGACGGAAAACGGCAACACGGTCTCGGTAAGCCGCGGTCCGCTCACCTATTCGCTGAAGATTGGCGAGCGCTGGCAACGCTATGGCGGCACCGATGATTGGCCGGCACATGAGGTGTATCCCTCTGCGCCCTGGAACTACGGGCTGATCGTGGATGTGAAGAACCCCGCCGTGTCCTTCAAAGTGTTGCGCGGCAAGAAGCCGCTGCCGCCGCAGCCGTTCACCCTGGATGGCTCCACCGTTACCCTGCGCGCGAAAGGCAAGCGCATCCCCGCCTGGCAGCAGGAGCCCAGCGGCATGATCGGCGAAGTGCAGCCCGGATCGTTGCGGTCGGATGAACCGGCGGAAGAGCTTACCCTGATCCCCATGGGCTGCGCGCGCCTGCGCATCTCTGCGTTTCCGCAGATCGTTGAGAAGCCTCCGGTATCCCACGACGAGCGCATGGCATGGTGGCGCGAAGCGCGCTTCGGCATGTTCATTCACTGGGGTCTCTATGCCGTATTGGGCGGCGAATGGAATGGCCTTGACTACGGCAAGGAAATGGGCGGCGCCAGCGCTGAGCATATCTTCTTTCGATCCCCCATCCCCCGCGAGGAATACAAGTCCATGGCCGGTCGGTTCAACCCCGTGAAATTCAACGCCGCTGAGTGGGTCCGCATCGCCCGGGATGCCGGCATGAAATACATGGTGATTACGGCCAAGCACCATGACGGCTTCAGCATGTACGGCACGAAAATGACACACTACAACAT
>Ga0315277_10012592_pt1 | contig 10602 bp, 10 predicted proteins | sample YL17G05_15_MG_FD_203695 | JGI IMG/M metagenome (GOLD analysis project Ga0315277, IMG submission 203695) | Sediment microbial communities from Yellowstone Lake, YNP, Wyoming, USA - YL17G05_15 | ecosystem: Environmental > Aquatic > Freshwater > Lake > Sediment | place: USA: Wyoming | collected... | reverse complement strand
CATTTTCGCCACCACGGCTCCCCATAAGGTTCCGCCGACAATCCTCTCCCGCTGCCAGCGCTTCGATTTCAAAGCCGTCCCCACGATGGAGATTCTTGCCCGGCTTGAACAAGTGCTCACCGCCGAGAGCATATCCATGCCGGCAGAGGTGATGGGGATAATTGCCCGCAAGGCTGACGGGGCCATGCGAGACGCCCTGAGTCTCCTGGACCAGGTAATTGCTTTCTGCGGCGGCGATTACACAGTGAAAAAGGCCGCCCAGGTTCTCGGCATTCTCGATGTCGAACTGTTTTTCGAGCTTACCGGCCTGATTAAAGAACGCCGTACTGCGGATGTCGTCAACTTCCTGGAACATCTGGCGGACAGCGGAGTGGATCTGGAAGATTTCTACGGGGAACTGGTAAGGCACTACCGGAACCTGATTGTTTTCAAACTGGGAGAGAAAGCTACAGCGGCAGCGGAAATATCACCGGTACATGCCGGGCGTTATGCAGAGCTTTCCCGGGATTTGGAGTTCGAGGACCTTGTCCGCTCTCTTCAGCTTATCCTGGGCTTCGAGGAAATGATCAGGTACAGCGGGCAACAGAAAATATCCCTTGAACTTCTCCTGGTGCGATTGACTTTGCTTAAGAAAAGCGTTAATATTAGCGAAATTCTTTCCAAACTGGAGGGTGGGCCGGGAACACTTTTTAAGACTTCAGCGGAGGCAGACAGTACCAGTGTTCCGGGCCGGAAGGCTAAGATTGATTTCCAGGAATCTCAATCCAGCCCCTTGTCCGTATATTCCGGAGGAGTGAAAGGGGAAAAACAGGCAACTCCGGATGCTTCCCCTCTATCAGCTGAGAAAGAGCCGGCCCAATCTTCAGGCATCGCACCAAAGACCGGGGAAAAATCATCCGGGGCCAGATCGCCGGAGGCGGAAGAAGGATTACCGGTTGGTGGTCGGGATGGCGCTGTTGACTTGGAAACTATAAAAAAATTCTGGCCGAATATTGTCCAGAAAGTCAAAAACAAGAAAATTTCCCTGGGTCATGCTCTCGGTTCGCTGGAACCAGGGCGATTAGAGGGCAAGACCCTGGTTCTTAAAATCGACAGCAAATTAACCTACTATCGGGACAGGCTGAAAGACGCTGATTGCAGTAAGCTGATCGGAGAGGTTATCAAAGAGTATTTCGGGCTCGAGGCTCTTGACCTCCAGATTGAAGCCGGTGAAATTGCCAGAGTCGAGAATTTACCGGAATCCGGGGATACTGAACATTACGCGGCTGCCCCTTCATTCGGGGATCTCTGCCGGACCAATCCGGTCATGGGCAAAATAAAGGAGCTTTTCAATCCCGAATTGCTCTCTTAATGGCAAATCGAACGGATATCGGATGATTCTTATTTATATATATCGTCATAATTTTTAGCGCATGCCAATATTTTCCTGAATTTATTGATGACCACTTATCTTTCAGGAGTCAGGAGACAGAAGTCAGGAGTCAGGAGAAGGGATGAAAGCACCGGCTAAAAGCTTTCAGGATCTTCTGGTCTGGAAAAAAGTACATCAATTTGTATTAAATATTTTATGGATTAAGCAAAAAATTTCCTGATTCTGAAATCTATGGCTTGACTTTTCAGCTCAGACGTTCTGCGGTTTCTATTCCGGCCAACATCGCTGAGGGATTTAGAAAGAAGGGAAAGTTAGATAAAGTACATTTTTTAAACATTGCGCAAGGCTCCTTGGAAGAGTCGCGCTATTATTTGATTTTAGCTCAAGACCAGGGTTATGGTAATTCTTATCAACAGTTAGAACAATTGGCAGAAGTAAGTAAAATGTTGGATGCCTATTCGGAATCAATTCTGACTCCTGAATTCTGACTTCTTGATTACAGTTGTACGGAATTAGTAGCTATTATTCTCAGAAGTTATGCGTAATTACTTTAGTCGCTAAATACAGAAGGCAGGGCTATTTCCCTTTGAGAAAATTCTCGCAAAGGATACAATTATGAATAATCTTGCTCAACTGCTCCAGCAAGCGCAGAAAATCCAGGGAAGATTCAGGCAGATGCAGCTTGAGTTGGAGAATAAAAAAGTGGAAGCCACAAGTGGTGGCGGTATGGTGCGGGCCGTAGTGAATGGCAAGCAGGAACTCATTGAATTGAAAATCGACCCCGAGATTATGATGTCCAAAGATGTGGAAATGCTCGAGGAATTAGTCGCTGCGGCGGTAAACAAGGCTCTGCAGGAAAGCCGGGATATTGTGGGTGAGGAAATGTCAAAGATTACCGGCGGATTGAACCTTCCCTCTGTCCTTTCCAACATTCTCGGCATTTAGACCATGTCCGGAAGCGTGGATAAATTGATCAAGGCTTTCAGCCGCATGCCGGGGATAGGGGAAAAAACCGCGAGCAGGTTGACTTATCATTTGTTAAAATCGCCCGCCGAGCAAGCTTTCGCCCTTGCCGAGGCTATTCGCCAGCTCAAAGAAAACGTTTTTTTCTGCACGGTGTGCCATAATATCACCGAACAGGACACTTGCGAAATTTGCCAGGATCCCCAGAGAGACCGCAAAGTAATTTGCGTGGTCGAGGAACCGAGCGATATCAGGGCGATAGAGCAATCGAGTTCATTCCGGGGCCTCTACCATGTACTGGGAGGTCACCTGAGCCCCCTGGACGGGATCGGGCCGGAGAAGCTTTCTTTCGATCTCCTCGTGGAAAGAATTCAAAAATCAAATCCCCCGGTAAGCGAGGTGATTGTCGCCACAAATCCCAGCGTTGAAGGAGACGTTACTGCGCTTTACCTCCAAAGACTATTAGCAGAAAAGAACATCCAGATAAGTCGCATTGCCTGCGGCCTGCCCGCCGGCGGGCATCTGGAATATGCCGATTCGTTTACCATAAGCCAGGCCTTGCAAGGCCGGCACAAAATCGAGAGCTGAAAAGGTTCGGATATGCGTTACCTGCCCAATGGATTGACACTGCTCCGGATTCTGTTCAGTCCCATTCTTTTCTATATGATCCTCGTTTCGAGCAGTCTTACCGATTACCTGTTCTGCTATTACCTTTTTGTCTTCGCCGGACTTACGGATATCTATGACGGTACTCTGGCCCGCAGGCAGAAAAATATCACCACTTTCGGCAAGTTTGTCGACCCCATCGCGGACAAGTTCCTGCTGGCAGCCACCCTGATACCTTTCTACATGCTGAGCAGCAAATTGGAAATCTGCCGTCATGTCACCCTGCCCATCCTGATCATCCTCCTGGGCAGAGAAGTCCTGGTCACCGCTCTGCGTTACTATTCAATGGGTAAAGGCTTAGTATTCAGCGCCAGCAGGCTCGCTAAATTCAAAACCGCTTTTCAGATGTTTTTTATCGGCTCGATACTTGTCCAGATATTCCATACCCGGATGCTTATCGAGCATCCGGGATTAGCTTATGGCTGGTTCAATCCTTTTCACGACTTGTTAAATATGGTAGTCATATCTGTCGTGGTAGCCCTTTCCATTGCTTCCGCCGTTGAATATTTAGTCCGAAACCTTCCCCTGCTTATCACTCCATCAAGCGCATGAATTTTCTGATTAAACTTATCGCCTCCGGCCTGGGAACAGGTTTTATGCCGGTCGCCCCGGGTACAGCAGGGTCTGCGCTGGCCGCTCTGTTTATTCTGGTCATCGCTCCCTGGTGGATACCTCCTGTGGCCTTAAGCCTGACCATAATAACTTTTTTTTCCGGTGTCGTTATCGCGGGCAGTGCGGAAAATATCTGGGGCCATGACTCCAGGAAAATAGTAATCGATGAAGTGGCGGGCATGTTTCTTTCCCTCTCTTTCAGCCCGATAACCATGTGGCGGGTGGCGGCGGCCTTTTTTCTTTTCCGGCTGCTAGACATTATCAAACCGCCTCCGGCACGCGCCGCCGAAAGATTACCCTCGGGCTGGGGAGTGATGGCTGATGATATGATTGCCGGGGCTTATACCGCGCTTCTTATGTGGGGGATAGAACATTGGATCTGATCATTCTCGCTATCGGCACGGAAATTATTAAGGGCCGCATCCAGGATACTAACTCCGGCTATATCGCCGGCCGACTTTATTCGGCAGGATTCACAGTGCGGGAGATCCGCTGTATCGGCGATGATGAAACCCTGATCAAAAAAACTATCTCCGACTGTTTCTCCATGGTGGAGGTGATCATCGCCACCGGCGGACTCGGACCGACCAGAGATGATATGACCAAAAGCGCAGCCTGCGCTTTTTTCAACTCCCGGCTCATCCTGGACCTTGAACTTTCCCGGAAACTTGAAAAACTTTTCCGGCGCATGGATTATTCCTCTGTCCCCGAGCTAAGCCGCAGCCAGGCACTGGTCCCGGAAGGAGCGAGAATCCTTCCCAATCCCCGGGGTACAGCCAGCGGCCTGCTGCTGGAGAAGTACGGGAAACTCCTCTTTCTCCTTCCCGGCGTGCCTGTGGAAATGAAAGGTTTATTCGAAGAGGAAGTGCTGCCGATTTTATGCGAACGGTTTGGCCGGGAAAAACTTTATACAGCCATAGTTCGCACAATCGGGATAGGGGAAAGCGTACTCGCCGAAAAAATAGAAAAAGGGTTGAGTGAAAGAGAAAAAACTTTCCTGAGCTATTATCCCCACGGCGGGATGGTGGATGTAGTAGTCTCCCAACCGCTGTCCGGAGAAAAAGCAAAGAAACCAGAAATTCTGAAAGTGGCTGATCATGCTGCCAGTCAGGTAAGAGATCATGTCTATGCCAGAGATGAAAAGAATCTTTTCCAGGTCCTGGCGGAAATACTCAGTACCAGGAAACTGAAATTAGCTTTAGCCGAAAGCTGCAGTGGAGGGCTCCTCTCCAAGACGATCACCGACCTCGACGGGTCCAGCGCCTATTTTGAGGCTGGTGTGGTGAGTTATTCCAACAAGGCCAAAACTGTTTTTCTGGAAGTGCCAGATAAGCTTATTGCCGGGCATGGGGCGGTCAGTAATCCTGTAGCCCTGGCCATGGCCGAGGGGGTCAGGAAAAAGACCGGCGCAGACCTGTCGCTGGCCATTACGGGTATAGCCGGCCCGAGCGGGGGCAGCGAGGAAAAGCCCGTGGGCACAGTAATTATCGCACTGAGCAGTGAAACCGGCACAAAAGCCCAGAGATTCAGTTTCGGCGGGGATCGCGAGCAGATACGTCAGCGCAGCACAGTCAAAGCAGCCGAAATACTCTGGCGGCACCTTACCCGGGAAAACCGTTAAAAAAATAAAACTTCTTTACTTTCAAACATTTCAGTGATACTTTTAAGGGGTATAAATTGCAGCAAATGTCCGGAGTAACCCAGACATTTTTTACAAGGAAACCTGCCCTGCCTAGCAGGTGGATAACTTTTTCTTGAGGAGTTATTATGTTTGGGAACATAGGATACGGCGAATTGCTCATTGTTATCTTCCTGGCCTTGCTATTATTCGGCGCCAAAAGGCTGCCTGAAATAGGCTCTTCGCTAGGCAAAAGCATTCGCTCGTTCAAAAACAGCCTGAAAGAAATCCAGGATGATCTGCCCTCACAGGAAGAGCTTTACAAAAACGAACCCAAATCCAGGTCTACTACCTCGAGCACCTCTTCCCAGGACTCTTCGCAGACCAAAAATCAGGATTGACCTTTAAGGGATGAATTCCTCGATTTCTTATCCCTTCCTGATAGGAAAAAAGAATTTTTGTGTAATTATTTAGAAGACGGGATGGCGGTTTTTTTCTGATTCCGCTGTTCCGTCTTCTTTATCCCCATTGGCAACAGCAGTTCAGAGAACCATACCTTTTCCGCCTTTAGCCAGCTAAGCTATGAAAATAGGGCTGATCGGTTATCCACTTTCCGGTAAGACCACTGTTTTCAATACGTTAACTGGCCTTCACGCCCGGGTGGACAACTACATCTCCAGCGGCAAGGAAGCCAATGTCGGTCTGATTAAGGTCCCCGACCCCCGCCTCGATCGCCTGAGCGAGATCTTTCAACCGAAAAAAACGACCCATGCGGAAATCAGCTTTGTCGACCTGGCCGGCATAAGTACTACTAGCGGCGGCGGTTTCGACAGTAATACTCTTGCCCACATGCGCACTGTCGAGGCATTCGCCTGTGTGATCCGCGACTTTTCCAATGAAGCCGTAAACCACCCCCTGGGCCGTATCGATCCTCTGGGTGATATCCGGGGCATCGATGAGGAAATAATACTGGCCGATCAGATAGTTATCGAAAAGAGGCTTGAGCGCCTGGCCAAGGAGGGGAAAAAATCCTCGACTGAATACGAACTTCTCGAACGCTGCCTCTCTCCCCTGGAAGAGGGCACTCCGCTCAGGGACATCTCACTTGCCGCTGAAGAAATAAAATCCCTTTCCGGCTTCACTTTTCTCTCGCTCAAACCCCGGCTCATCCTGCTCAACACCGGTGAAGACAACATTCCGGGCAACCCTGTCCCGGCGCAAAAATTCAAAGGGGTCATCTCTTTCTGCGCCAAAATTGAACAGGAGATCACCGAGCTCGATCCCCGGGAACAGAAAGAGTTTCTCGCCGCCCTGGGTATCGCGGAGCCAGCCAGGGACAAGTTTATCCGCGCCGCTTACGAGCTTTTGAACCTGATCAGCTTTTTCACGGTGTTGAAAGATGAAGTCAGGGCCTGGACAATCAGCCGGGGGACAGATGCGCTTCATGCGGCAGGGAAAGTCCACTCGGATATGGAGCGTGGCTTTATCCGCGCCGAGGTGGTCGCCTATGGGGATTTTATCGCCGAGCCAAGCATGGCCAGAATGAAAGAGATGGGTAAACTGAGGCTTGAAGGCAAAAGCTACCTGGTAGCCGACGGCGATATTATCGCTTTCCGCTTCAATGTCTGACGATCAGCCCTGAAGTTATAGCCAGCCGAGGATTTCATTACCCGATATTCAACTATTCCGGCCAGCGAGGAAAAACATGAAAAATTCAGTCGCGATATTTATTCTGTTCATCATGACCTTCTCCGGAGCCATAATGGCCCAGGAAACGGCAATTATACCGGTCATCCCCTATCCGATGAACCCGGAGCTGCTGGATGGCCGGTTTACAATCACCTCTCAGACTGAGATTATTGTCAGTCCGGAAACCCGCCCTATCGGTCAGTATTTCAGCCGTCTCCTCGCTCCGGCTATGGGCTTCGATATCCAGGTAAAGGAATATCCCAGGACAGAAAAAAAGACCGGCTGTATTATTCTCGACCTTATAGAGGACACCACCGGGGTAGGCCCGGAAGGATATAAACTGACAGTACTCGATGACCGCATTGTGGCTGGCGCTCCTTCTCTTGCCGGTGTTTTCTACGCCTGCCAGACTATCCGCCAGCTCCTCCCCCCGGCGATCGAAAAAAGTGAAAAAGTCCCGAATACGGCCTGGGCCGTCCCCGGGGTTAAAATCGAAGACAGGCCGCGCTTTCCCTGGCGCGGCTTCATGATTGACTGCAGCCGGACTTTTCAATCCATGGAATACCTCAAGCGTTTTATCGATCTTCTGGCCCTGTATAAACTGAATGTCTTTCACCTGCATCTTACCGATGACCAGGGCTGGAGGATCGAGATCAAGAAATATCCGCGCCTCACTGAGTTCGGTTCGAAATTTGCGCCGCGGTATAATCAGCAGGGCGGGTACTATTCGCAAGATGAACTCCGGGAGCTGATCCGGTACGCCGCCGAGCGGAAGGTCACCATTGTCCCGGAAATCGAGATGCCGGGTCACTGCCTCGCAGCACTGGCGAGCTATCCTGACCTTTCCTGTTTTGGGAAACAATTCGAGATCTATCCCTTTTTCCAGGGACCCAATATCCAGGAAAATGTTTTCTGCGCCGGAAAAGAATCCACTTTCGAGTTCCTGGAGGATGTGCTCGACGAAGTTGTAGAACTTTTTCCATCAGATTATGTGCATATCGGCGGTGATGAGGTTTCCAAAATCGTGTGGAAGAAGTGCCCGAAATGCCAGGCCAGGATAAAAGCCGAGGGCCTGCGGAACGAGAATGAACTGCAGAGTTACTTTGTCCGGCGGATTGAAAAGTTCCTGAAAACCAAAAACAAACGCCTTGTCGGCTGGGATGAAATTATCGAGGGCGGGCTGGCCCCGGAGGCTGCGGTAATGTCCTGGCGCGGCATGGAAGGCGGGATCACCGCCGCGGGCCAGGGACATGATGTGATTATGTCACCGACCAGCCATTGTTACCTGGATTACGAACATGACAAAATATCCGTGGAAAAAGCCTATTCTTTCGACCCGATTCCCAGGGAACTGCCTGCCGGGAAAAGGAAACATATCCTCGGTCTTCAGGGCAATATGTGGACCCATATCGCCACCAATGAGGATGCCGTAGACCGCCAGGTCTTTCCCCGTCAGATCGCCCTGGCCGAGGTCGCCTGGTCGCCGGCAGACCGCCGCAACTGGAAAAGTTTCAGCGAGCGGCTTAAAACCCATTTCTCCCGCCTGGAAGCCAGGGGAGTAAAGTACTTTTCAGATGAACCCGGAAAATAAAGCGGCTGTTATCATCTAAACCTGGATTTTTAGCTATTCAATAGAGGTGCAAAATGAGTTTAAAGAACAAGTCTTTATTTCTGACTGTATTGCTGTCAACAACCCTTGCTTTTGCTGATCTCTTGGCAGATAAAGTTACCGAGCGCATGGAAAACTCCACTGCTGTGTTCAAAGAACTACTCGCTGCTCCGGATCAGGAAGTACCCTCATCGCTGCTCAAAAAATGCAGAGGAATAGTAATCATCCCCGGGCTGAAAGAAGGAGCGTTCATTGTGGGTGGACAGCATGGCCGGGGAGTTGTCAGCTGCCGCAGCGGAAGCGGCAAATGGAGCCCTCCAGGTTTCCTGACCCTGAGCGGTGGAAGTCTTGGTTTTCAGATTGGCGTGCAGTCAACAGACCTGGTGCTCTTTATCATGTCCGAAAGAGGGGTAAAATCGCTGCTCAAGAGCAAATTCACCTTAGGAGTCGATGCCAGTATCGCCGCCGGGCCTGTTGGCCGGAAAGCAGCGGCCGGGGTCGACATCAAGCTCGATGCCGACATTTACGCCTATGCCCGGACCAAAGGCCTGTTCGCCGGTGTCAACGTGGATGGCTCAAGTATCCGGGAAGATACTGAGGCGGTGAAGAGCTTTTACGGCAGGAAATTGAAAGCCAGCGACATACTTTTTAAGCAAAAGGTGCCTCAACTGCCTTCTGCCGCTATCGAGTTTATTAAAGTTTTACCTTAGTAAATTTGGTAATAGCGAAAGAATCTGACCCGGATTATTCATAAATTACCACAAGACCTGTAGGGGTAGCCCCCTGTGTCCGCCCATTCTTTGAAAAATTTCATTGATCTGCGGGCGCACACGGGGGTGCGCCCCCTACACAAAACCGGACAAATTCCATTTTCATGAATAATCCAGGCTGAGATAATTTCAGGATTAACAAAAAAATTATAGCGAGGACTCCAGGTAAGGTGCCCTCGCTTTTTTATTGGCTTTAATTTTATAAGTTTGGTTTAAGAAGATAAGTTACAGGGAACAGTAAGTATCTTTGAGCAAGGCGGCATCCTCCTCGAGATTGGGGCTTTCGCAGATAAGATACCCGCGTACCCTGAAATCCTTGAGGGCCTGGAGGAGCGCCTTATATTCCATGTCGCTCTCTTTAAGGTTGAGATGGTTTCTCTCGCCCTTGGCCGTGTAATTGATCCCGGCGATATGCATGTGGAGGTCATCGAGAGCTGTCCGGCCCAGAGCTTTCTCGATTGTTTCCAGAATGCCGCAGAACTCTCGGTAACTGTTCTGCGCTCCGCCTGTGCGGGCGTGATAGTGGGCGAAATCTATACAGGGATGGATGTTTTCCACCTCGCGCGAAAGACGCAATAGTTCTTCGAGACTCCCGAATTGGGTCTCCTTGCCGGTTAACTCAGGGCTTACTTTCACATTAATCCCCTCTTTGCGCAGGGTGGCCGTGATTTCTCCAAGCGCTTCCCTGATCACCTTGTAGACCTCTTCTTTATCCCCTTTCATGAAAAATCCGGCATGGAAAGTGATGCTTCTCGCCCCAAGCCACTGGCCGGCCCGCGCGGTCTCGATTATCCTTTTCACCGAGGCCTCTCTTTTATCCTTTTCCTCGGAATTAAGGTTAATGTAATACGGTCCGTGGCAGGTGAGGGCTACTCCTATTCCCGCTGCCAGACGCCCAACCTCCTCGGCCACCTCCTTTCTGATTCGCACCCCGTGTACAAATTCCACTTCCATGCAGTCGAGCTCGAGCTCTTTTATCCTGCGGACACCGGCAGCCACGCTGCGGTCACCAGCCGAGTGCGGCACGCCTCCAGTGCCGAATAAAATATCAGTCATGGTTGACCTCGTTTCTCTTATGTTTTCCGGAAACAAGATAAAAGGCGGCCAGGATAGCTATCGAGAGATAGGCGAGCGAAAACTGCCAGGCCGCCCCTGGTGCCACCCGGTCCGTGAACTGGCCGGCTACAATCGTGCCGGAGTGGATAAGCCCGAAAAAGGCGAAAAGGGCCGCGGTGAGGCACCAGAGAATAACCCGCCGGAAATCGTGCTCGATAAAAAACACCGTTATCGCTGTCAGGAACAC
>Ga0315277_10012589_pt1 | contig 10606 bp, 4 predicted proteins | sample YL17G05_15_MG_FD_203695 | JGI IMG/M metagenome (GOLD analysis project Ga0315277, IMG submission 203695) | Sediment microbial communities from Yellowstone Lake, YNP, Wyoming, USA - YL17G05_15 | ecosystem: Environmental > Aquatic > Freshwater > Lake > Sediment | place: USA: Wyoming | collected... | reverse complement strand
CTCGTACCAGAAATCGGGGAAGGAACCGTTATCCTTCCATTTCACCCCGTACAGGTCCGCATATTCCGGGTTTTGGCCATCATAGGGAACCCCAGCCATCGGTCCCGAGTGGTCGGCTCCATGCGAGGGCTGGAACCAGCGGTAGGATCTGGCGAAATGCGAGGCGACGCCCAAATGCAACCCCTCCTTGTCGGCGGCTTTCTTCCACATCCCGACGATATCCTTGCCGGACGTGGCGACGGAATTCCAGCGGGGCTGGTATTTCGAATCCCACATGTCGAAATTGTCATGATGCACCGCCACCGGGACCACGTAGCGGGCGCCGATCTGCTTGTAGAGCTTGACCAGCCGGTCCGCCTGGGCCTGATCGAACTTCGGCGCCGTGAAGAGCTTGCAGATGTCTTTGTAGCCGAACTTGGAGGGATGACCGTAGGTGGCGACATGGTACTTGTAACCCTCGCTGCCCTGCTCATAGATCCACCGGGCATACCAGGTGGTGGCAACGCCGGGAATGCTTTGCGGGCCCCAGTGCATGTAGATCCCCAACTTGGCATCCTCGAACCATTCGGGAGTCTCATACCGTTTGAGGGACTCGACCGTCGGGTCAAAGCTAATCAGGGCCGGCTCCGCCGCGGCCGAGGGCGCGAGCGGAACCGAACAGAACGCCGGCGCGGCGATGCCGTTGGCGCCATAAAGCAGTTTGTCCGGGCGACCGTCCCAGTCTCTTCCGGCCAGATAGGCGATGCATTTGGCTGGGGAGGGTGATGTCAACTGGAGCGTGATCACATTTCCTGAGACCCTGCCCGCGCTGATCGGCGCCGCCACGCCATCGAGATAAATCCAGGCTTTGCACTCATCCTTCCAGGCCATGGGTTGACCGAAATCCAGGGCGATCTCATTTCTTGCGGCGGTGGTGAACCAAGCGCGCTTGAGATTCGGCGCGGTTACTTCCCTGGCAGGTTTCAGCCCGTAGTTGTCCTGCTCCACCAGGGGACTTATCAACCGCGCGAGCTGCGCATAGCCCTCCAAATCAAAATGAGCCAGTCCGCGGCCGCTCGACCCGCTGACGATGCCCAGGGTGGACATGATCCGCATGTTGGAGTAGAGCGAAGGCAAGGTTCTCTGAACCTCGAGCAACATGTCGCCGGCAGGCGTGCCGCCCATGTTGCAGCCGCTGGGCCAGATCTGGAAAATGTAATAGTGCTGGATGTTGGGGTAGTCCTGTTTCCAGGCGGCGGACATGTCCACGAAGTACTGCTGATACGACTTCCAATCATAGTCGCCGGTCGGCGAACTGCTACCTTGGTTGTTTTCGCCCTGGTGCCACAGAACGCCACGGATGCCGTGCGTCAGTTTGGCCCCCTCGATGCGCGTCAGCAACCGTCCGTAAATTGTGTCCGGGTCTTCGTGATCGGCCTCATTGCGCTGGTGCTGGTCAACCCGGGTGCCCCCGACTGCGCCATTCATGATGCAAATGGGAATACGATACTTCTCCACCAGGTTACTGGCGAGGACCATGCCCCAAGCGCCGATCTGATGAACCCCATAATCGGGCTGTCCCCAGATCCGGGTACGGGTCGCGTTGCCCCAGCCCCCGCTGGGCGTCCCATCATACGAATTGCCATAGCTGCGGATCCAATCGCCGAGAGGAGTAGGGGGGTCCACTGTGGGACCATTATTCGGCCCGGTAGCTTCGGCATTGGACTGCCCTTGAATGATGTACGCGTCGCCACAAACGAGGTTCTTCACGGTTCTCAGTACCAGGAACCGCACCGTTTCGGCGGCGCCGCTCTTGACGCCGAACTCCACTTTGTATCTGATCAGGCCCGGCTTGAGCTTGACCGTGAACGCGTAAGCCTTGTCCGCGGCGAGATTCCGGCTTTCGGTCTTGAATATCTTGTCGTCGGCGTAGACTTTGAGGAACACGGCGTCGGCGGCCTGGTCCAGGGTTCCATTATAGTAGAGCGTGCCCTCGTTCTTGTCGTCGCGCGCGAAGAACTGATTGTCCTCGGGCTTTTCATCCTTCCCTGGCGTCCGCTGCACCCAGGGGCCCCTCTTCGGCTCGGTCACCAGGATGGACGTCGTGGCGGCAAAATCCGCGCCGCCGTTATTGAGCGCCAGCCCCACGGTAATCCTGCCGCTGCATTGCGACCGCTTGAGGACCAGCTTGTCAGGCGCAATCTCCTTGATCACGGCGCCGCCGGAAACGGTCCAATGGTACTTCAACTCCCCCGCGCCTTTGCCTTGCATCGCCGCGAGATTGCCGATCGCGGGCACAGCTTCAATGGTGTCCCGGCCATTCCAGGCCGCGGGCGCTGCCAGGTAGAACACCGGTTCGGGAATCTCTTCCTTGATCGTCACGGCAATGTTCATGGTCTTGACATCATTGGCATACACCGCCTTGAACTGCAGAACAAACGCCGTGTCCGCCACCACACGCCCCGCCTCGAGTGTGTACGAATACTGGTCCGCGGCAACGACTGTATCCGCGCCATCTCGTTTGAGAACCCAATAGACCTTTTGGGCGCCCCCGGCCTGAGCGGTGACGGTCGCACTTTTGCCCTCCGCAACCTGGATCTCCGTTGGCGAGACCGAAAAAGCATTGCCCGGCTGCACCAAAGTACCGACCAGCGTTTGCCGGGCTTTCTGGTTCTCATACTCCAGCTTGATCCAATCGGCGGAACGCGCGACCCGCGAGACGCGCACTTCGTCAATGTCGCCGGAAAACTGGTAGCTACCCCGAAGACCGCCGATATTCATGCAGATGTCCTTCACAAGCGACATCGCGGCCTTATGGTAGTTGCTTCCCTCGAGATTGCCGTTCACATAGATCCGGCTGGTCCCGTTTTCATACGTCCCGGCCACATGATTCCATTGCCCCATACCGGGCGCCGTGCCGGCGACGGCGCCGCCAGGACCGTCGGAAGTCCAGCTAAGGCTGGCAGGGGATCCAATGTTTATCACCACTTCATTGCCATCCCCGGTATTGCCGTTGTATCGCGTGGCATACCTCCCCCAACCGAAGATCGCTGAGCCGGCTGCTTCAGCCCGGAACCAGGCTTCGGATGTGAACGGGCTATCGCTGTATGGATAGCTCGTGATGTTGTCGCCGCAGTTGACCCCCTTATCCGGCACAAAATGCCGGCTTTCCCCGATTATTCCAGCGGCCGCAGTCGAACCCGCATCCTTGGGCGCAATGGTGCCGACTTCATCCTTGAGAGCCTTGTCCATGTGAAGGACGGAGGCGTAGCCGTTACCGCCACTGAAGACCGCGGACCCGTTGGATTCGCCGGCCGCATCGGCTTTGCCCCAATGCAGTTTGATTTCCTGGCGCGCGTCGCCCTTGATGGCCGGAATCTTCACCCAAATGCCGGCGGCGCCTTTCGCCGCATCCCACTCCTCCACCTGATAGGCCAAGGCTTTGCCCTCGGCAGAAAAGCGGATGTCCTCGCCATTCGGCTTGGCCTGGCTAAAATCGAAAACTCCTTTGTTCAATCGCACCAACAGGGGGAAGTTTTCCACGGATGCCGTGGCCGGCAAATCCGCGCCCTCTGGTGTGGTGAGGATGTAGAGAGAACCGGAATGCCGCCATTCCGGGTATTGGGCCGAGGCGGTTTCAAGAACCACCGTGAGGATCGCCATGCCCGCAATCATTGTTTTTATCATTCTGTTTTTCATCTGAAATCCTTTCAATCGAACGATCGGGGCACACAGTCAACCGGGGGACACAATCCCGATGTCTGTCACTACCACATTGCCTTCCTTATTTCCACCCGTCTTTCGGCTTGCGGCCGGCCTTCCCCGGCGCCAGCCCCTGATGCAACCGCCGCTCCAGGCGTTTCGGAAAACCTCGTCTCCCAATGGCCGCCCGGTCCGCTCGTGCCGCCGAATCAGGTCCACCGCCTCCCTGTCCTGCGGCAATGTCAAGAGCTCCGCGAGATCCGGCACATATGCCAGCAGGCGTTCGGGACGCCGCACCAAAGGGTCCGCCCCCATCCCCAAGTGCGCGGCCGCGTTCCTCCACGAGTAGTCCTCCGCGCCTGGCCAGCCCGGGGCCTTCGGGGCATAGTACACCATCTGCTTTCCGAGAGCCACCGGCCAATGCGCCGAGAACACGCCTCGTCGAGGAGATCGTGAGCAACACACTTCTTTGACCCTGTAAGGGGGATCTCCTCGACGAGACCGTCGGATCTACCCGTACCCAGACTTGCGCGACACGGTGACTTTTCTTCCCGTATCGGAAGAAGTAGTTCGAACCGATGGGGCTTTCCGACTAACACTCCCGCGAGGGGTAAAGAATGCCCGCGGTCCCGCGATCTCTTCTCAGGCAGAAAACGGAGCGGGGGATTATGCGATCTGACCTGATGTTAGATGATTGATAGGATTAGACTTAGTTAGAAAATGGCGGAGAGGGTGGGATTCTTGGACATGGAAACAGGTTAAGTCATGGAATATCAATGTTGTTGCCCAAATCAAGCCCTTCCAGCCCTCTTTCCTGTAGTCTCTGAAATCTCTGAGATCACTGAAACGATCCAACTTCTCCTCCGCGTTGTCAGACTATTGTCAGTAGAGTCCCAGAAAGACCGCCACGCCTGTCACCGATCCTGGCACCACAAGGGGCGGTCGTGCAAGCCCTAAAGCGCCTGAATCGCCGGATACGTCTCTCCTCTACCGCAGCGGGCGACGGTCTCACCCAACCTCTTCAAGAATCGACGGTGGTCTTTTCACGAGGGGATCAAGACGGTCCGCTTGGTCTGAGGCCCACTTCAGCCATTTCTCAAGACCACTTCCTGCAGGAATTTGGCCCTGTTGCCGAACAGCTGCTTCTTTGACTGCCTGAATGTAGGCTCGGATTTCCTGGCTCCTCTTCCATGAAGCCGCGTTTTCCTCAAGGGCCTTGACCCTGGCCTCCTCCTCACGGCGGAGCCGAGCGCTCTCTTCTCGTCGCCTCATTTCCTCCTGCCACTCGCGCTCCCTGCGTTCGCGCTCAAGCCTCTCGACTCTCTTCCTCACCGATGCTTTGACCAGACCGCTCACGAAAGCGTTCAGGCAATCTTCGAGTCTGCCTCTTCCGCTATCCCCCCAACTCGGGCGAAGACCGCGGCTTCCGAAGTCCCCGATCGTCAAGCGTAATATGCCCGTGGGATGGTAAACACAACCCGGGCGTCTGAAAAGAAACAGGTACTTCTCACGGTCCCTTTCCTCGGCCAAGGTCAGTCGTTTTTCTTCACACCGAAGTTTTTCATCCAACCAGAAATTCAACGTCTCTCCCGATACCTCCACTCGGGTCATGGATTGCCCATCCTCTGTAAGCGTCACCGGCATTCCCCTGGCTTCGAGCGCTTTGATCAGGGCATCCATGATGCGAAGCGCCCGGTCTCTGATCCCAGGACTGACACGAATGCCAATACACTTCTGGGCGCGGGGACGAAGGATTCCGTCGTGCTCCACCTTTGCATTAGAGCAGTTTAACTTTTCTCGTATCCACGGGCACGATTTGATGGGAGAGGAGATTTGCGACCCCGCGCGGGGACGTGAGAAGTACGCTGAAAGCGTTCCAGATCAAAGCCCAGGGTCGCGCAGCCACCCTGGGAAAAGGAGACCGCCAGTAATTCCAACTCTGTAGGAGTTGCATAATACAGAACATGGAACCCCTACCAGGGTTCGCGTGAAAAAAACTCACCCCCCTTTCCCAGGGTGGCGCTTCGCTGACTCTGGGCTTTGGTATGGAACCGCGTTGCGGTTCACGGGAGTATTTCCTGATCTCTGGCGACACTGGCTCCAATGAGGCGGACACGTATCAAATTAAATTGCTGTAGAAAGGCTCCTGGCGGCCCGTTCGACAAGAGGATGAGGGGATTCCAGAACGGCGGGCACGGTAATGCGGTTCTTGGGATTTTTCTCGAATTGAAGTCTGACTTGAACCTCCCGGTCTTGCTCATTGTCCCCGGTGGTCTCTGCGTGCTCGTGTCCCGAGATGGTTACCTCGTTCTTATCCCCATTTCGAGGGGCCGGAAGCGGAATGCGCTTGGGTTTCCAGCCACACTCCAATCTTCGCCAATATCCGCGGGGCGGAACAGGGACCCTCATCTTCCGGCAGATCTTCAGCGACTCATACAGCTCTTACAACTCCTTTAAGACCAGCGTTGTGCACTGCTGAGCAGGCTTTGGGTTGCCCTCTCCAGCCGCCTCGATGGCTGCTTCGGCCGTGTTGAACCGCTTCAGATCCATCCCGTTGTCCGACGCGACGCGAAAGAGATCATTGCCGGCCGAGCAACAGAGGATCAGCGGCCTTGCGGGAGCGGCCAGGATCCAGGACGGCATCGCCAGGGCTGCGATGAGGAAGGCCGCGAAACGGCGTGGGGCGTGGTCTCTCACGGGGATTCTCCTGCGGTGTTTCACTGTCGTCCCATAGCCGCGTAGAGACGCGAGGCTGGAGACCAAGACCCCGTCCCAAACGCTCGAACGCAGCGGGCAGAAGAACCGCTTGAATCCGTGTTGCCAACTGTTGGCGAATGCAAGGAACCGCAGCAGCACATACAGGATCAAGGCCGTCCACACTTGCCACAGGACGGCGTTTCTGTTTTGGCCAAGAAAGTCGCACAACTGCAGCGTCTGCTTGATTTCCTTGAAGAACACCTCGATCTGCCAGCGGCTCTTGTAAAGCTCGGCGATGCTCGATGCCGCCCACTCCAGGTTGTTGGTCAGGAACTCCATCTCGCGTTCCTGGCCGTCCACCTCGACGATCGCGCGCACCAGGCGTAGGACTTGCGGGTACTTCTCGCGCGAGGCGGTGCCGGTCAGCACGATCAGATCGTCGCGCAGTATGTTGCCGGCGGGCTTCTTCAAGAGCCGCTTCCTGACGCGATACTGCATGTTGTCCTTGGCCCGCATGACCCAGAACACGCCGCGCCCGGTCAGGTCCCAGAGATGCACGAAATCCACGCAGGCCTTGTCGAACACGGCGAAACCTGCGATGTCGGTCCGGAAACATGTATTATCTCGCAACGGAACGATCTAATCCGCCAGTAGCGCCAGATCAATATACTGCCCGCCGACTGTCTGGTGCGTATGCACCGCGATTGTGTTGGCGCCTTTCTTCAGGGCCTTCTTCAACGGATCCGTCGCCATCTGCAATTTGTAGTGACCGATGAACCCCCGGACGCCAAGGATCTTCTGCCCGTTGACATAGACCTCTGTGTCCTCGTCATGACATATGACGACGGCGCCTTTCCTCAAATCGCCGCCGTCGTACTCGAATGTCTTTCTGAGGTAGATGTCCCCGGTCTTCCATTCAGTCCGGATGCGGTCACCATTGCCGAACGGCGCAAGGCCGGTCTTCCAGGCATTGTCATCGAACCCTTCCTTCATCCAGCTGTCGGCAGGTTTTTCGGTGACGTACTTGTACGGCGTGCTCATCTTCCCGTCCTGCACGGCCCCGACCAGCACTTTCCACTTGGCGTCAATGATGTTCACGGAAGGCTGGGGGGCCATAGGTTCGCCGCGTTCGTAAGCCGCCTGGCGCGAAGTTATCTCGTGAATCTTCTTCACGTCGAACTTCGGCTTGCGGTCATAGTAGTACAGACCGTTCTTCTCCTGTTCGATGTCCGTCAACTGCGTATAGCAGAAACCAAACAGGTTCGGGTTGTCGAGCATGGCAGCGATGGTGCCCTTGTAGCGGGCATAAAACTCGTCAAGGGTTTTCGGACCCTCGCCGTAACTCCAGCCGCCCTCGGTTGCCCAACCTATGCCGCCGATCTCGCTGATCATGAATGGAACACCGCGGTCTGACTGCGCTGCCGCCGGGCTGCCGTAACGCGCGGGAGCGGACGGCCCTTCCGGCGGGCCCGAGAAATAATCCACCCATTTCTTACGCAATTGTTCCGGATTGCCGGTATAATCGTGCGCGTCCCGGACTTCCGGGTTGGGCAACGTGTGCATCCAGCCGCTGGCCTCGAGCGCAGGCCGCGTCGGGTCTATTGCCTTCGTGACGTTCCAAATCATCTGCTGAAGCTCTCCTGAGTCCTCGAAGTTCTCGTTGAATGCACACCAACCGACAATTGACGGGTGATTCCTGTCGCGCAGAAGGATCTCGGTCCATTCATTGACAACGGCCGAGAACCCTTCCCGCTGGTTACTGTAGCCGGCGTTGGGATACTCGCCCCATACCATATACCCCAGTTTGTCGGCCCAGTACAGGAATCTCGGCTCGAACACCTTCTGGTGCAGACGCGCGCCGCTGTAACCGCATGCCATGGACATCTCGATGTCCTTCCTCAGCGCCTCGTCCGAGGGGGCGGTCCACAGACCCTCGGGATAGAAACCCTGGTCGAGGATCAGCCGCTGGAAGACCGGTTTGCCGTTGATGAGGATCCTGCGCCCGGCGATAGCGATCTTCCGCAGGCCGAAATAACTCTTCAACTCGTCAATCTTCTCGTTGCCGCTGTAAAGCGTGAACTTCAGATCGTACAGGAACGGGGAGCCGGGTTCCCAGAGGATCTTCTTTTTGAGGTTCAGCACCAGCCGGTTCTGCCAAGGGCCAGTGGTCGTGTCCGTTCCCGCCAGATTGCCGTCGGCAAACGCTTCCGCCTTGAGCGTCAGGTTCTTGTCCTGGCCGGTGATCTTTGCCTCGATCAGCACTCGCGAGTTGTCGGGATCAGGAACAACGGAAATGTTCTCGACGAAAGACGAGCCGACGGCTTCCAGCCACACCGACTGCCAGATGCCGGTGGTGCGGGTATAGAAACAGCTCCAGCTCTTGTCAAACGATTGCTTGCCGCAAGGCTGCAGGCCCGACCACATATCGTCCAGCACTTTTACCACCACTTCGTTCGCGCCATCCTTGAGAAATCTGGTGATGTCGAAATTGAAAGCGACATTCTCGCCGACGTGCGTTCCGGCAAGATGGCCGTTGATATAGACCCAGGCCCTATAATCCACCCCGCCGAAGTGCATTCGTACCCGCTTGCCTTTCATGGCTGGCGGAACTTCGAACATGCGGCGGTACCAGACGTCCTTCAGGCGCTCGGTGTTGCCCAACCCGATGCCTGACAGTTTGCTCTCAGGACAGAATGGAACGATGATTTTCGAATTGAGATCCGTTCCGTAAGTCAGGCCCCGGGACTCTCCGTCTGCCGCCCGGTCAATCTCGAACTGCCACTCGCCGTTAAGTGTCATCCAGTTCTCACGGAAAAGATCCGGTCGCGGATGCTCCGGGCGCGGCACTTCCGCCAATGAGTTGAAGACTCCGGTCACCAGGACAGCCATAACGGCCAACCAACCAGCCAAGATTCGATTCTTATTCATGGTTTTGTTTCTCCGTAGATGCCTCACGACGGTGCTGTTTTCCGATTTTGGCGTAAACATCTTTCGCCTCATTTCTAAAGGACATGGTGAGGTGCACTTTCATTTTCTTTCTTTTTGGTTTGCATCCCCCGTAGGGCCTGTGCTTGCGCCGTGCCTACGGCCTATTCTGTCTAAATTGCTGTTCCATTTTGACCACGTCTTTCGCCCGGGATTCCGGCGTGACCTTCAGTTGCTCCAATCTGCCCGCCTTGAAAACACCCTCCACCGTAGTGTTGTAAGGCGCGTGCAGTTTGAACTCGCAATCCCAGTCCCTGGGCCAGGCGGGAAAGAGAAGAATCTTCCCGTTCACGGTTTGCATCAACATGTCCTGCAAGCCGATCATGGCTGAACCGCCGTGGTCGAAGTCCGGCCGTTGACAGAATCCGAAGGTATCATAGAACGCCGGGTAACGCATGCCGGAGTCGCCTTTCGGTTTTTCGCGGTCGGGCCAAAGAAACTTGGCCAGGGCGAGCTCGCGGGCCTCTTCCACCAGCCCAAGGTCGGCGGTATAGATCAGGCTTTGATACCAGCAGAAGTTGCGTTTCTGCCGCGGATGTTCGTAACTGAATTCCCATGTATCGCGCGCCAATTGAAGTCCCGGCCGGCCAACGCCATAGACGTGGAACGGAAAGACGGGATACAACTCCGGCAGCTCGATGTTGTCCCAGGTCACCACCGACTCCCACGATTCGGCGGGCGCAAATGTCTGATGCCCGCGCCGCTCCCGCGTGGGCAGCGGCGGCAAGGTCTTGCGGAACGACTCACAGAAGGCGCGCCGTTCGGCGGGCAGCACATTCGCCGGCAACTCCAGCACGGCCTTGCTCAGCGCCATCAGCCCGGAAATGGCGCAGGCGTCATTCCGTGTTTCCTGATACATCTCGATGGCGTTCCCGGGGAAGATGACCAGACGGCCCTTGTCATCCAATTCCTTGCCGGTTAGCTTCTTGTTCTCGGCGCGATAGAACTGGTCATAGTACTTGAGGTAGCCTTCCGCAACCGGCAGATAGGGACGGACATCGGCCCCGCTGTAACTTCCCGCTTCAAGCATCATGATGGCGAATTCCATGCCGCTGATGTTGTGGTACCTCAGATGGTTGTGCCCGGAGCGTCCCTCTGCGTTGGGCCCCCAGTCGGCGCCATAGATGCCCATTCCCTCGGGAAAAGCCAGGCCGTCCACGTGCCAGAAATGTTTGGCCCAGGCGGTCTGGAGACTGGCGTGCCGCCGGTAGAATTCCAATCCCACCTTCAGCAGATCGAAGTC
>Ga0315277_10012588_pt1 | contig 10607 bp, 8 predicted proteins | sample YL17G05_15_MG_FD_203695 | JGI IMG/M metagenome (GOLD analysis project Ga0315277, IMG submission 203695) | Sediment microbial communities from Yellowstone Lake, YNP, Wyoming, USA - YL17G05_15 | ecosystem: Environmental > Aquatic > Freshwater > Lake > Sediment | place: USA: Wyoming | collected... | reverse complement strand
AGCCAGAACTCCCGCGGCCATAGCCCATTTTCCTCGTAGCGTGCTTGTTCGTTGTGAGCTTCAAAGCGGTTCTGAATCATCTCCTCCTAAAGACCTCTGCCAGGATCTCCTTGGCTGTCTTCAGCTCCAGAACCTTTAGATCCGCCCGGGAAGAACGATGCACTACAGCCCTCATATCAAGACCGGCGTGATGAGACGGCTTCCATGCTCGCCTTATCCGTGGAGTTTTGGCTCAGCAAGGATGAAGCATTGAGGAGGATCTCGGTCCAGGTTCGGTTGTTTTGAGAGGCCAAGTTGCCATTGAACTCTCTCACAAAACCACTAAAGATTGTGTCATTTCTAAAGGCATTTTTATAAGGATTATCGTATTCTGGTCTGATCAGGGCCAGCGAAGGTGCACAGTAAGCATCATCCACATCAGAGTATCCCGAGCCTCTATGCTCGCCGGAGAGCATGCTCTCCAGCTCCTCTCGGCCGTCGGCTGATCCGCCTTTCTCGAACGCAGAGGGCAGGGCCAGCCCGAGGAACATGATCTGCATTGCCATCAAAACTGCCGCAAGCATCATCAGCAGGCAGATCCCTGCGCCCGTCTTCATCATCAGTCCTTCTCCTCCCCCAAAGAAGCCCCGGGCGTGATTCGAACACGCGGCCTATTGATTACAAGTCAATCGCTCTGGACCAGCTGAGCTACCGAGGCGCTGTCCCCTTTTATTTTACATCTGCACTTAAAGGCTTTGCCCCTCCAGGCAGCGACCTCTTACAGCCTGCCTCTTGCAGCGCCAGGACGCGCTCCAGACTGCGCAGCAGGGCGTACTTCGTTCCAGGATGCCGGGAATCAAAGCCGTCAAGACACCTCTTGGCCTCCCTCTGCAGATCCTCTGCCCGGGAAAGGGAATCGAGAGAGCAAAGGCCGTGTGCGATGGCGTAAAGCCTGCTCTCCCGCTCAGGGATGCGCCGCAGTGGCTTTATCCAGGGAACTTGGCCCCCGCACCTCCCCAGACGGAATAGGCCTTCCACATCTCCTTGCAGGTAGCTTATGAAGATATCCAGCGCCTCATCATCCAGGTTGTGGCCCGTGGCGAGGATGTCCGCACCAATCTCCTGCGCCCCTTCCTCCAGAAGGTCCTTCTTCAGGGATGCCTCGGGGAGGCTTTTAACGAGATAAGGAGTCGCCAGCCGCTCCGCGAGCGCTCGGGCGCGCTCCAGGGCGGCCCGGCCTTCCCGTCCCTCATCGATGATGACGGCCAGAAGCTCGATATCCCTCCGGCAGGAAAACAGGTTCTTCAGGACATAAAGCAGGGTCGCGCTGTCCTTTCCACCGCTGAGGCCGACGGCCACGCGCGCACTGCCACAAAATAGGCTCGTCTTGCGCAGGCTCTCTCGGACCTTGCGGTGCACGTCCTGGTCGAAGTGAGCCTGGCAAAGATGCATGCCCGAGTACCTCTGGTGGATGATAGCACGGCCTTGGCATTTATTGCACCTGGTCATTGCAGCTCGTCGTTGTAGCCCAAAACGATAAGAATCTATGGATTTCGGGCTATCTTGAATCTGAGGAGCGCAGCCAGGCCGCCCAAAGATCGAAGCCGCTCTCCAGGCTCGAACTCGGAGCTGAAGATCACCACCTTTCCCCGGCCGCTGGCAGCAGCGCGCATGATCTCGTCAACCTTTCGGCTCCGCACCAGCTCATCCAGGACCAGGAGGTGCTCGATTGCGCCGTAGTTCACGGCAGTCTCCACCTCTTTTAAACCATAAGCAGCCCGTCCGTCGGTGGCGATCTCGCAAAACAGGTCCTCGATGAGCCTCGCCTCCAAAGCGATGCGGCTGGACTCCAGAGCGCTCTTGACAGCTCCCCGGCGCAAAACCTCCTGGAAGCCGGAGCGTCCGATGGAGGAGGCATCGTCCATGGTGATACGCTCGGCCAGCTCCGGATAGCTGGAGTCGATCAGCCTCTTCAGATCCTCCTTGGCGAAACCGGGCCCGGCCAGAATAACCTGTGCTCCTTCACCAGCGGCCTGGTTCACGGCCTCCGCCACGTCCCGGAAAAATACGGCCCGGAGATCCTCGCCCCCGCCTTTGCCGCTGCCAGTTCGAAGCTCTGCCGCCATCTGCACTCCGAACTGGCGCAAGACGCCGATGGTAGCCTCGCCCTCTTCCACCAGTGCCAAAACCACTTTCGGACGCTGCGACTCGGCCACGGCCTCATTAATTCTCTGCAGCTGATCTGGCCGCCAGTGATACTTGACTATAGAGAGATCCGTTCCCACCTCAATGTTCAGGGTGTGATAGGAGCCCACGTCGATGCCGGATTTGATCTGCCCGTGCAGCCGCAGCCAGTTGGAGTAGACGTGAAACTCAATATCCTCAACACGGATGCCCAGGCGCACCGCCCGCCTCTCCATCTTCTCGGGCCGCGCTTTATCCGCTATGGCCGCCACCTTCCGGTGCGTTTGGGCAAACACGAGATCGCCGCGTTCCAGGAGATGCTGCAGATGCCATAGATCATCCAGGGACTCCGGAAGCAGGGTTATCTCCCCTTCATCGCCGCGCAGGTTCTTCTTCAGGACGCGCATGAGACTATCTTCACATCAAAAGGCTTAAATCATTGTGCATCTAGGGAGGGTGTCGAGCCGCCATAACTCAGTTGGTAGAGTGTCTGGCTGTTAATTGATCAGAGCAGCAACCAGAATGTCACAGGTTCGAGCCCTGTTGGCGGCGCATTGCTTTTGGGCCTGTAGCTTAGTCCGGTTAGAGCGCTCGGCTCATAACCGAGTGGCCGCCGGTTCAAATCCGGCCAGGCCCATGCTGGCAACCGCTGGCCTTTGAATAAAATCCTTCCCCCGGCAGAAGTGCTTCAGGCCCTGGCAGCGCTCTGCCAGGCCATTATCTTCTTCTGGCTCAAGCCCGTCTTCTCAGCCAGGCTCCTGGCCTCCGCCTTGACCAGGTCATGCGCTGTCTTGATGCCTGCCGAGGCCAGCTTCTCCAGGGTCTTCGGCCCTATTCCTGGAACGTTACTCAGCCCCTTCTTCTTTGCCTTGCCCTCCATCTTCTTATCCGGCTCGGGCTTGGCCTCAGCTTTTTTCGCTTGCCACTCCAGGAAGTTGCAATGAGGACAGCCCAGATCCCAGGGCCTCTTACCCTTGTTGATTATCCTGATATGATTCATGCCGTGCTTGTCGCAGATCTTATCCGTCACCACCACCGTCCCGAACCTGGGCAGCGGCAGGGTGAACCGGCACTCAGGATAGCCGGAGCAGCCGATGAACCGCGATCCCCGATGGCCGCGCCGTATTAATAGCTCTGAGCCGCACTTCTCGCAGGTTCCCACGATCTTGTCCGTGCGCAGGCCGTCCTTGAGGGACTGGCCAATGCAGGTCTTGTTCTCCGTCAGCTCGTTGAAGACGGAAGAGAGCATCACCCTCGACTCCTCGATGACCTCGTCCTCCTTTATCTTGCGCTCTGAGATCCTGGTCATGTCCCTTTCCAGAGTCTGGGTCATCTCGGGCTTGGTGATGGTGGGGGCATACTTTTGCAGCGTATCCACCACAGCGTAAGCGGTATTGGTGGGCCGCATAGGATTGCCCTGTACATAGGCGCGGGCGTATAATTTGCTGATGATATCATGCCTGGTGGACTTCGTGCCCAGGCCCAGCTCGTCCATGAGCTTGATGAGCTTGCCCTGACCGTAGCGGGCCGGTGGCTGCGTCTCCTTGGCCTCCACGACCTGGCCCAAGACCTTAAGGCGCTCACCCTCTTTCAGCTCGGGCAAGAGATGCTCCTCAGCCTTGCTGTAGGGATAGTAGTATCTCCAGCCCGGCTCGATGAGCCGCGCTCCACTGGCCCGGAAGGGCTCAGGGCCTATGTCCACCTTGATGCTGGTGGCCTCCCAGACGCACTGCTCTGCCAGGGTGGCGAAGAAGCGGCGGACTACCAGCTCGTAAATCCGCCACTGCTCGTCCTTCAGCTCGCTCTGCTCCGCGGGTGCCGTTGGGTAGATGGGCGGGTGATCGGTCGTCGACCTTCTGCCGCGGGTGGGCACCATTCTTCCCTGGAGCAGTCTTTCGGCCTCTTTTGCAAAGGCGCCTCTGGTAAAGAGCGAGGTGAGAGCCCGAAGGTCGATGGAGGGCGGATAAACGGTGTTGTCCGTCCGGGGATAGGAGATGAAGCCGTTGATGTAGAGCCATTCTGCTATACGCATGGCATTGGCCGCAGAGAAGCCCAATCCGCTGGCTGCGGCGATGAAGCCGGTAGTATCAAAAGGAGCTGGCGGCTTGTCGATCCTGGTCTTCTTCTCGATGGACCTCACAATGCCTTCCGGCCCGAGCCTTTCGATTATCCTGTCCACATCGGCCTTATCCCAGATGCGGCCCTTGGCATGCTGTACGCGAAGCTCTTTCTCCAGATCGGCGTAGATCTCCCAGTAAGGGCGTGCCTGGAAGGACTGAATCTCTCGCTCCCGATCGACGATGAGCGCCAGGGTGGGGGACTGGACGCGACCAACGGACAGAAACTCCTTGCCCAGCCGGCCGGAGGTGAGAGAGATGTACCTGGTCAGAGCCGCTCCCCAGACGAGATCGATGATCTGCCTGGCCTCACCTGAGGCCGCCAGGTCAAAGTCCACCTTTCCGGAACTCTGGAATGCCTTCTGGATCTCTTCCTTGGTTATGGCGCTGTACCTGACGCGATCCGCCTTCAGGCCAGGGTTGGCCTCCTTTGCGATCTTCAGTGCCTCCACGCCGATGAGCTCGCCCTCCCGGTCGTAGTCCGTGGCAATGGTGATGCGTTCGGCCTCCTTCCCCAGGCTCTGCAAGGCGGTGATTATCTTCTTCTGTATGGGACGAACCACGATCTCCGCCCGGATCAGATCCTTGCAATCCACCTTCTGCCAGTTGTTATATCCTGGGGGGTAGTCCACTCCCACAATGTGACCGCTGAGGCCGAGAACAACCTTATCGTCGAAACGGAAGGCTTCGATGCCTGCCACCCGCTGGGAGCGGGGCTTGGTGCCGGCCAGGATCTGAGCAATCCTCTTGGCAGCATCGTGCTTCTCTGCTATGATGAGATGCATTTCACACAGCCAAATCATGCAGTTGATTTAAGTTTTTCGCAAAATCGCTTCTGGGTTTAAGTTGTGCTAAGGAGGGCGAAAGCCTACACCTCGAAACCCTCCCCAATGCCGTTTGCCAAGGTCGCCCATTCAACACGATTATTCGATAATTTTAATTGTTCAGATTAGGGGGTCCTTTGAGAAAAATCGTTCTTAATAGACCATTTCATCTCCTGGGAGGGACGGCATACCCCATCATAAGCGGATATAAACTTTAATTATTTTTTTGTAAATGTTGCAATTATTTATCAATTAGTAGAAATAATAATTCCCTATTTTAAAGACCGCTACCTATCATCGCGTTGGTCTGCCATGGGATAGTCATGGCCATAAAGCCAGGGATTTTCGAAGGTCGAATGGCATGGAATCGCATAATTATAGATTTCTATTAGAATAAAATTTATTTTAGAAATTATCTTTATTATATGAACTTTCGGGGAACTGATTATTATAATATAAATAGTTATGATTATACCACGCAAAAACCTTAAGTAGCTTATGGTACATTTGAGAATGCGGCAGAAGATTGTAACGAATTGTGAAGGTGCCGGATATGATACTTTTTAGCTTAGGCTGTCATATCATCGCTTCGGCATCTGCCGTCGTTGCAGTTTTTGCTGCTAAAAAGGTAAAGGAGGATAAAGAACGTGTCTGACAAGATAGACCTATATAGCGACCGCGGAGTTCTTTTGAAGAGCGACGTCGACCTGAGTGCCGTCAGCCCTCTCAAGAACGCGGCCATGCAGAGACTCATTTCTCTCACAAAGCGAACAGTTGCCGTCAATCTGGCCGGAGTAGAAGGCGCCCTGAAGACAGGAAAGGTAGCAGGAGGCCGCAGACAGATTAAGGGACGCGAGCTGAACATTGAAGTTGTTGCCAATGCCAACGCCCTCGCGGATAAGATAAAGGGACTATTGCAGGTTACCCCGGGCGATGACACTAACGTGCGCGTGCTCGGCGGAGGCAAGCAGCTGCTCGTCCAGATTCCCACTACCAGGATCAACGCGGCCTCTGAGTTCGTGGTCGGATTGACCGCAGCCGCCGCAGCCACAGTCGAGGCACTCATCGGGCAGTTCAAGGTAGGCATCGTGGATGCACCAATGGTCCACGCCTCCGTCTGGGGCGAGTACCCGCAGACTGTGGGCATGTCCGGCGGAAACGTCGCATCTGTTCTCAACATCCCCCAGAACGATGAGGGTCTGGGCTTTGCTCTCAGGAACGTCATGGCCAACCACCTTGCCGCCATCACCAAGAGGAACGCCATGAACGCCGCCGCTCTGGCTTCAATCTACGAGCAGATCGGCGAGTTCGAGATGGGCAACGCCATGGGCATATTCGAGCGCCACCAGCTCCTGGGCATGGCATACCAGGGCCTGAACGCCAACAACATGGTCTACGAATGCGTCAAGGCCAACGGAAAGACCGGAACCATCGGCACAGTCGTTCAGAGCACAGTAGCTAAGGCCGTTGAGGATAAAGTCATCAAGGCCGGCAAGAAGCTGCCCTCTGGCTATGTATTGTATGAGGCCAACGATGTATCCAAGTGGAATGCCTACTGCGCTGCTGGCGTATTGGCTGCCACCATGGTCAACTGCGGCTCCCTGAGGGGCGCCCAGGCTGTGTCTTCGACGCTGCTGTACTACAACGATATAATTGAGAAAGAGACTGCTCTGCCCGGATGCGACTTTGGCAGAGTTATGGGAACTGCCGTCGGCTTCTCGTTCTTCAGCCACTCCATCTATGGTGGCGGCGGACCAGGAGTCTTCAACGGCAACCACGTGGTAACCAGGCACTCCAGAGGATTTGCTATCCCCTGCGTGGCAGCGGCTGTTGCATTAGACGCTGGCACCCAGATGTTCACGCCTGAGATGACATCTGGACTGGTCGGTGCCATATACGGTGAGATCAAGGAGTTCCGTGAGCCGATCGTATCGGTTGCGGAGGCTGTGTAAGATAGGCGGAAGAAATGGTCACTAAATCAGACACGGAATCGATCCAGGTAGAAATTGTCCCGAACAGGTATCTCATGCCAGCCACGGCTCAATCCCTGCTAAATGAGATCTATGAGAATGGGGGCATCATCAGGATAATGATCCACGGCCCCAATCTTCCTAGATCCGTGCCCTATGGCCCCGGAAAAGGTGCTCCTATCGAGGAGAACAGAAATCTCCTCATAGAGGTGGGCGGGCAGGCTTTCGAGCTTAGCGTCAATGTTGGGAGGATCAGGCTCGAGCTGGAGAGCGAAAAATACTTCGACGGGCTCAAGGCGGCGTGTGAGCGAGCGCTGCCCTTCTCCTTTCAGATAAGGCGTGGCAAGTTCTTCCATACCCATCCGACCTTGACGGATTATGCCAAGTTCGGCAAAGTGGAGGACACGCGCATCCTGGGACTGATCGATCCAAAGGCCAAGAAAGATAGACTGGCCATATTGTCTGAAGAAAAGGTGACTATTAACGACAAAGAGGAGAGATAAAATATGGCATACACACCACAATATTATCCCGGAAGCACCTCTGTTGGCATCAACAGGAGGAAGCACATGTCCGGAAACCTCGAGAAGCTCAGAGACATTTCCGAGGCGGATATAGTGGCAACCATGGGCCACAGGGCCCCCGGTGCCGATTACGCCAGCACTCACCCACCCCTCAAGGAGATGGGCGAGCCTGACTGCCCCATAAGGCAGATCGTCGCCCCCACACCAGGCGCAGCCGCTGGTGACCGTGTGAGGTACTCGCAGTTCTCAGACTCGTACTACTTCGGACCATCCGTCCCCTACTGGAGATCCTATTATGGATCCATCAACTGCAAGGGCTGCGACCCGGGCACCCTGTCCGGAAGGCAGATCATCGAGGCCAGGGAGAGGGATATCGAGGCCTACACCAAGAAGATCATGGACAGTGAGATGTTCGATCCGGCACTCGCTCAAATGAAAGGATGCACAGTGCACGGCCACTCCCTGAGGCTGCAAGAGAACGGCACGATGTTCGATATGCTGGCCAGAACGGAGATGGGCAAGGACGGAAACGTCTACCAGGTGAAGGACCAGGTGGGAATCCCCCTGGATAAGAAACTCAACCTGGGCAAGCCCATGAGCGAAGCTGAGGCCAAGAAGAGAACCACCATCTTCAGGGTGGACGGCGTTTCCATGCATGGAAAGGTCGGCGCCAGGAAGTATGACGAGGCCGTGGAGGCTCTGCACCACATGTGGGAGCTGCGCAGCAAGTGGGGTTACAGGCCGGAGTAAAAGGTGGGTGATAAAAAATGGCAGTCAAGCACACAAAGAAGCTATTCATAAAGGCTCTTAACAAGAAATTCGCAACTGAACAGAAACTACTCGCGTCTAAAGGGATTATGGAAGATAATCTCCAAGACACGAAGACCGGGTATTTGAGACTTGGACCCGAGCAGAACGCCCGCAAGAGGGAGTTCATAGAGTACGCCAAGAAGCTCGAGGGCAAGCGTGGCATGACCGGCTACAACCCCTATGTCCACTGCGGCGGAATACCCCTGGGACAGAGGCAGCTCGTACCATACAAGCTCTCCGGAACTGAGTATGTGGTAGAGGGCGACGATCTGCACTTCGTCAACAACCCCGCCATGCAGCAGATGTGGGATGACATCCGCAGGACCATCATTGTAGGCCTGGATATGTCCCATGAGGTGCTGCAGAAGAGGCTGGGCAAAGAGGTCACACCCGAGACCATCAACAACTACCTGGAGATCCTCAACCATGCCATGCCCGGCGCAGCCGTGGTTCAGGAGCACATGTGCGAGACACATCCCGGACTTGTTGACGACTGCAACGTCCGCGTCTTCACGGGCGACGATGCCTTGGCCGATGAGATCGATGATCAGTACTTGATCGACCTCAACAAGCTCTTCCCCGCTGAGCAGGCCGAGGCCATCAAGGCCGCTATCGGCAAGACCACCTGGCAGGCCATCCACGTTCCGACCATCGTTGTGCGGTCCTGCGACGGCGGCACCACCTCCAGGTGGAGCGCCATGCAGCTGTGTATGACCTTCATCGACGCCTACAACATGTGCGCCGGTGAGGCCGCTGTGGCTGACCTGGCCTATGCCGCCAAGCACGCTGCCGTTCTGCAGATGTCCGAGATGCTGCCCGCTCGCCGCGCCCGCGGCCCCAACAACCCCGGCGGTCTATCCTTCGGATTCATGGCAGACATGATCCAGACCTCCAGGACAAATCCCGCAGATCCAGTGATGGTCTCCCTGAACGTGGTCGCCGCAGGCTCTATGCTCTACGACCAGATCTGGCTGGGAAGCTACATGTCCGGCGGTGTCGGATTCACCCAGTACGCCACTGCAGCCTACACCAACGACGTCCTGGACGACTTCTGCTACTACGGCGTCGATTATGCCGTGGACAAGTACGGCGGATTCGCCAAGGCCCCCAAGACCATCGATGTCGCCAAGGAGCTGGCCACTGAGACCAACGCCTACGGTATGGAGCAATACGAGTCCTTCCCGACCCTGCTTGAGGATCACTTCGGCGGGTCCCAGAGGGCATCGGTGCTCGCAGCCGCATCCGGCATCACCTGCGCCATCGGCACCGGCCACAGCCAGATCGGTCTGGCAGGCTGGTACCTGAGCATGCTCCTGCACAAGGAAGGCTGGGGACGCTTGGGCTTCTTCGGATACGACCTGCAGGATCAGTGCGGTCCGACCAACGTGTTCTCCTACCAGTCCGATGAGGGCAACCCACTGGAGCTGAGGGGCGCCAACTACCCGAACTACGCCATGAACGTAGGTCACCAGGGCGAGTACGCAGGCATCTCCAGCGCCGCTCACGCCGGCCGCATGGACGCCTTCGCCTGCAACCCGCTGATCAAGGCAACCTTCGCCAACCCGGCTCTAGTCTTCGACTTCGCCGATGTTCGCGGCTGCTTCGGCAAGGGCGGAGCACGTGAGTTCCGCGCCGCAGGCGACAGGGCCCTGGTCATGCCCGCTGTGTAAGCCGCAAGGCTTACAACCCTTTCTTCTTTTTTTGGCATTTTGGCAGCTGCAATTTGTTTTAGTTGCTGGAACATCTTTTCTCATAATCAATAAATGCACAAAGAAGAATGAATCTGGTTCAAGCTGCAGAAAATCCTGATCCAAAGCTCAGGCCAAGATTGTAAAAACAAATCTTAAATTATATAATCTCAATCAGAAATCTATCTTGATGCTATGCTCCTCATCAAGGACATTATTCCCGGCTTTGTGCCCTTCATCGATTCCGGGGAGGGGCCCATCTCCAGACCAAAGGAGCCCATCATCTCCCTGTTGAATCGATCCGAGATCTCATCGAAGATACGCTTGTAGGCTTTGCAGTGGGGATCGACCCCCTTTATTTCCCCGCTTGCAGGGACCATGGCGTTGTAGGGGCAGCCGCCCCGGCAATATCGGATGTGCTTGCAGCCCTTACATTCCCGGTCCACGTGCCCCTTGAACTGGCGCATTCGCTGGCCCGCGGCTGAATGGGCCAGATCCTCCTGGCTGGGAC
>Ga0315277_10012587_pt1 | contig 10607 bp, 8 predicted proteins | sample YL17G05_15_MG_FD_203695 | JGI IMG/M metagenome (GOLD analysis project Ga0315277, IMG submission 203695) | Sediment microbial communities from Yellowstone Lake, YNP, Wyoming, USA - YL17G05_15 | ecosystem: Environmental > Aquatic > Freshwater > Lake > Sediment | place: USA: Wyoming | collected... | reverse complement strand
ATCTCTCGTGAGTCAACGAATGGCATTTGGGTAACATTTCACGTGAGTCAACGAATACCCACTTCAGTAACATTTACTCGTGAGTCAACGATTCGGTTTCGGTAACATTTACTCGTGAGGCAACTCGTACCCAATTCGCCAAGGCAATGACTGGTGCACGTGCACAGCGGGCACATCGTGAAGGTGGCCAGGGTAGCGCCGGAGATGACGGCGGACGCGGTTCTGGACGATGCGACTCCCAGGGTTTCCCCAAAGCCAGCTTCTTGTCATGCTGAGACGCGCTAGACTCGAAGCATACTGCTCATCGCGCCCTTGGCGGCCACCATTCTGGTCCCTGCTTGCACAACAGAAAGCCCCAGTCTACAAAGGCTGGGGCTTCTGGCGTAAAGCGTTCTTTCTATTCCTTGCACAAATGCACCCAAAACAATGAGTGTCCAGTTTGTCAATCGTTCGATTATGGATTGAATTCGTGCTCGTGTCATAGGAGATCCTTTGACTCGTGGAGGGCAGGCTAACAGTGGAGTTCAGTTGCGGCGCGGTCACTGACGAGCCGCCCCGGTCTACCTGGACGCATCAACAGCAAATGGCAGAACACTTCGGGGCGCCCATCGCCGCCAACTGCAACGACGTGTTAGGCACGCCGCCTAATCCCATCTAGTATAGCGCCGCCTGACCAAGGCCACACCTACTCTTTGCTTGATTCCACTTCCACTTTGGTTTCTGTCTCGCGGTATTTTGCGGAGAAAGTCTTTATCCTCTCTACAGGGAATAGGAGCATTACAAAAATGACGATGGGCAGGAAAAAGAGAGATTGTGTGTTGTTGAGTATATGTAGCTGGTAAAAAACGACTGTAACCAACACAGCAGCCAGAAGATATGCCAATCTGATTGCAAGATTCACCAACAGATTTCTGATTCGTAATTGTTGAACCTGGTTTTCCAGGGTCTCTTTCTGCTCCTCCAGATTCTCTGCTTTTACCATCAAAGCATTGATAATAGGCGTTGTATCGCTCGCCACTAGGTTGATGGTGCCCTCCAAGGCTAAAGCTCGCTTAATAGCGTTGAGCAACTTCTCGACTTCAACAGGTTTTATAAGGTAGTCGCAAGCACCGGCCTTGATAAACCTAATCACATCTCTTACCAATGTGAAATAGCCGGTGAACATTATTACTCGCGTCGGAATACCTCTTTTCTTTATTTCCTCCAAGACCTCATCGCCACCAACGTCGGGCATCATGATGTCTAATAACACAAGGTCTGGCTTCGATTCTGTGGCGAGACGAAGTCCCTCTGCTCCACCTAGGCCTCTTAGAACTTCATAACCTTCGAGTTCGAGAACCAGTCCAATTAACTTTACTAAGCTTGGATCATCATCTACCACAAGGATTTTCTGCTTTGGCATGTAAACGCTCTCCTGCTTCACGTTTGAGAGTGGCACAAAACGAGGCGCCGCCCAGCGACGCGGCGGTTGAGCCGCGCACAGCGGAGGCACGAAGCGCCGACGCTAGCGGCTCCATGTCACAGTCCCTGACACCAGGGCAATCCTTCTCTCTTGATAGTGTACAGCAACTTTGCGCGAAAGTCAATGCCCAATTCACCAGGCGGCTTGGGGCAGAGCCAACTGGTGAACTGACCCCCTTTGAACCATTGACAGGCGATCAGACCGTGGTAGAGTATAATCGAACTGAAGAGCAGCCTGCGGCTCGCCCGTAGGCGCATCCTGTGCAAATAGGGTCATCTGCTATCTGCACTCAGCACGAGAGTAGAGGCCGGTTGCGATCACAGCAACCGGCCTCTTTCTGTTTACCTGGAGAGCGATGGGATTCTACATCGGAAAGCAAGGAACGCTGTACTACCAGCGCGAAAATGGCAGTCTATCCCGCTTCGGGATCAGGGTCGCCCCAGATGGCACCCTCAAGGTCTATGACCATCTCACGCGCCAGTGGTACGACGTTCCTGCTGAGATACCAGACCGGTCTGGTGGTCGCGTCAAGATCAGAGCAACCAGAGAGGCTTAGTAGATGAGCACGGCACGCAACGTGTTCGCCCAAGTGCCGAGGATGGCTGATCCCGGCGATTATCCGCTGTCCATGTGGGAGCAGCAGCGCTCACGGTACTGGGAGTACTGGCGTCACTTCGATGGTAACTGGCTCAACGAGACCGTCTCGGAGACGGACGACACTCTCAGGTATCCACTGAAGCTGAACCCGTTCAACATGGCTTGTATGCTTCACGCGGGCTTCCTGTTCGGAGAAGTCCAGGACAGCGCCTATCCGCTGGTGACGGCCGTTGTGGAACCCTCGGGGCGAGACAGCAGTGAGGAGCAGCGCGGTTCCGCGGCCAAACTCACGGACGTTATCAATCGAGTATGGGCAGAGAGTGACGGGCGTGCCTTGCAGCAAGATGCCGGCCTCATCTCCCAGATTGACGTGGGCCAAGGACCTGCTGAGCATCGCCCTCTGCCATACCCATCCGCCAGGAGCGAACCTCGGAGAGTTCACACCACTCATCTACTCACTTTGGCCCGATCACGATCGTTCCACAGGCCGCGCATCTCGATGCCGGTGTAGTGTTCCCGGGCTCTGACCTGTACTTACTAGCAATAGTCACCTCACCGGGCCTGAGCCGCCTGTCGAAGATGGTCCCTTGAAGGAGCCACTGCCGGAATCCATCGGTTACATCATCCGGTGAAAAGATAACACGGGCCAGGTACTGACTGCGCAGTGTTACCCGGCCGCCGACCATCTGTTGACCACAATTAGGGCATTCCATGATTGAACCTCCAGATGATTGACTGGCTGCACTCCATTCAGAGTGTACTGGAATTCCGCGCGAAAGTCAATCAGATTGAACCGCCAAGACGCAAAGAACGCAAAGAAAATAAGCGGAAACTTGGCGCCCTTCGCGTCTTTGCGGTGAAAAACCTGCACCAACACTCAACGGGGACACTATCCATGAAAGCGCCGGCCAGTTTCGTGTTTTTCGCGAGATTTCGTGCCTCTCGTGATCCAAATGCCCTCCCCGATCCCGGAACCCTTTCCCCCTCCCCAACGTCTCCATGGTAGAGAGCCTGCATCCCGCCCGGAGAAACCCGTATGAACGCAAGATCGCTCAAACGCCATACGTGGCTGCTGGGACTGCTGCTCGTGACCGCCATCGCCTGCAGCGGCCCACGCAGCGCGCCGGCAGCCACCGATAAGGACTTGCTACTCACCCCGCCCGTGCCCGGCATCGCCTTTCCGCGCCAAAAGCCCACCGAGGGGGTCCGAGACAGCATGACGGCCGCCCTGGTCGCCACGCTCCGGCTGGAGGACGGTTGCCTGCAACTGCAGTCGCCAACCGGCCAGGCGGCCCGCATGCCCATCTGGCCGCCCGAGTTCACTCTCCGTCTGCCAGACGACCGCGCCGCGGGCAACGAGGTGCTGGTGATTGACGGGGCGGGAGAGGTGGTCGCCCGCACGGGCGAAGAGGTCTTTATGAGCGGTGGCGAGAGCGCCGTGTCCGACCTATGGGTGCTTCAGCAGATTCCCCCAGCCTGCCGGGGGGCATACTGGATCGTCGGCAACACCGTGCGGCCCAACCTGAGGTATCAATCGGATCTCTTTGCCATGGATATCTTGACCAGCACGGAGCACACCCTGTTCTTCCTGCGCCAGAAGCCGCCGCTCCAGGCAGAGGTACACGAGCGTGGAACGTTGGAAGGCACGCTGGCCCCGCCTGAGTCTGATCGCTGCCTGCACATCTGGACGGAATGGGGGCCCGGCGTCGTCACCCCGCTGTGGCCGCCCGATTGGTCGGCGCGCGTCGAGGATGATACAGTGGTGCTGGTGGACGGGGCGGGACAGGCCGTGGCCCGCACAGGCGAGATGGTGCACCTGACCGGCGGGGCCATGCCCCTGAACTGGGAGTTGGAGGTCATTCGCCGCCTGTTCGACGAACTGCCCGGCGACTGCATCGGCACGTACTGGATCGTCGCCGGGGTCGAGTAGGCCAACGGCTACCCTGCTGCCGGTTCCCGGGCGACCACCATCAAGGTGATGTCGTCGAATTGGGGCGTGTCTCCCGCGAACTCGTGCACGGCGGCCAGCAAGGCATCCTGAATGTCTTGTGCCGCAAACCCCTGGCCCACTCGCACATCGGATGTCCGATGCCCCATCGACCCCATCCGCGCCACAGCGGTTTGCACAGCCTGCAGCAGCCGTTCTTCGCCGAACAACGTGGCCTGGGCATTGTGTGCCTCGGTGATACCGTCAGTGTACAGAACCAACAGGCTACCGGGATCAATCTGGATCACCGCCTGCTCCCAGATCGCATCCTGGGTCACACCCAAGGCCATGCCGGTCCTGTGTAGTGCTTGCGCTACCATCTGGGTGGCCTCACCCGCTCGGGTGTACTCACCCGCGTTCGCCGACGGGTCAATGCGCAGAAGATAAGGCGGGCTGTGGCCGGCATTGCAGTAGCTCAGGGTACCGGTCAATGGATCGAGCACCCCGTAAAAGGCGGTGACGAACATGTCGGCCTGCGTGTCTGTCAAAATCCGGCGATTGCTGACTCGCAGCACGTAATCGGGCCTGGTGTGGTATTCGCCGGCATACGTGCGAATCAACGTGCGGCTCATGGCCATGTACAGCGCCGCCCCGATCCCCTTGTCGGCCACGTCTGCCACCACGATCCCCCATTTGCCGTTGGGCAGCGGGATAAAGTCGTAGAAATCGCCCGAAGTCTCCCTGGCCGGCTGCAGCGTGGCCGACAGTTGCCAGCCAGGCACGCAGGGTGCGCTGGCCGGCAAGAAGCTCATCTGGACCTGGCCGGCCGTGACCAACTCCCGCGTAACCTGCCGGTGGGCGAGCGCGTGTGCATAGAGGCGGGCCATCAGGGCTTGCGACCTCTCTCTGACCAAGGCCGCGTAGCGCGGGATGTGCAACTCCTCAAACGCCGCCTGCGCCTCGCGCTGGAGCGCCCGCGCCCGCTCCAGGTCCGCCGGCTCCCCGCGTGAAATGTAGGCCTCGGCCCACCCATACAGCGCGCGCGCCCACCACCACCGCATGCCCAGCCGGTCAAACAGCCCGGTCACGGCTTCCAAGGCCGCCAGGACCTCGGCCCAGCGGTTCTCGGCAGCCGCGATGCCGGCTTCTGCCCACAGCAGGCGGGCCTCGTCCAGCGGGGTGAGCCGTGCGCCGGCCATCTCGCGTGCCTCGGCCACTGCTCCACGCGCGTCTTGCACCCGCCCCTGGCAGGCACGCCACGCGCCCAGGAGACAGCGCGGCCACACGCTTCCCGCCCGCACTTTTTGGTCGCCGATCTCGATCGTCTCCGCCAAGGCGGACTCAATCTGGGCAGCACTCTCGCCAGAGGCTTCTTCAACTCCGCTTAAGCCAGGCAGCATCCGTGATTCCAGCAACGCCTCGGCCAGCGAGTTGCCTGCCAGGAACAGGTGCTCCGCCTCACCTCGCTGGCGCGCCTCGACCTGGCAAGCCTGAAGCCGCCGGATGGCCTCCGCCAGCATACCCCGGTACCGGAAGCGCAGCGCCTCGTTGATGCGCATCCCTGCTGCCGCCGGACCTGGATTGGCCGATTCGTCCAGCAGTTGCCGGAGCGCCGGGGCCAGCGCCTCTGCCCGCTCCAGAGCGCCGGTCAGGATCAGCAACCCCTCCAGGTTGCTCAAGGCCACGATCTCCCCCTCGACGCTCCCCGTCTGGCGGCTCAGTTCAGCCGCCCGCTGCAGGTGCTCCTGAGCAGCCCGGAAATCGGCCAGGGGTTCCTGCAGGATGGCGGCCAGGTTGTTGTGCGCGCGCCGGGCCTGGGGCAGCAGCCCGGCCGACTCGGCCAGCTCGACCGCCCTGGTCAACGCGCTGATGGCGGCCTCAGGCGGCTGATCGGGCAGTATCCCCAGCGTCGCCAGGGCTTCGGCTTCCACTTCGAGCGCGCCCAGGCGCCGGGCCATCTCCAACGCACGCTGACACAGGAGGCGGGCCTGGTCTGGGGCCCGGCCGCTAAAGTGGAACGCGCGGGCGGCCTCGTGGACCAGGACGGCCACGCCAGGGCTGTCCGGCAGCCCGGCCACCGCCGCCAACCCCTCCTGGCACAGCCTCAACCCCTCGGCCGGATCGCCCGAGTACCAGGCTGCCCGAGCCACCAGGGCGTACAGCCGGGCCACACGCTCGCCGTTTCCGAGCGCCTGGTACAGGTCAATCCCCTCGCGCCACGCCTGGATGGCCTCTCGCAGGCGGCTCTGGCCGCTCAGGGCCTCTCCCAGGCCAGACAGCAGGTCAGCCGGTCCGACCTCCGGGTGGGCCAGGCCGCGGGCCAGTTCCAGCGCGCGTCGATAGTGGCCTTCGGCCTCGCGATTGGCATAGGCCGCCAACGCCGCGTCGCCAGCCAGAGCCAGGTATTGGAGCGCGCGCTGGCCGGCCGGCGCGTAATCGCTGTTGGACGCGAATGACTGCAGAAAGTGGTGGGCCATGGCGGGCGCCAGTTCTCCCGACAAGCGCTCCCGGGGGTAGATGCGTTCCATCGTCTCACCGATGGCCAGATGCACCCTCTGGCGATCGAGCGCCGGCATCGAGCGGTAGGTCACTTCCTGCACCAGCGCACTGCGGAAGCGATAGACCAACTCTGGCGTCACCTGCGAGATGCTCACCAGCCCGGCCGACTCCAGGCCATTCAGGTGGCCAACCAGCCACGCCCGCGGCCTGTTGAGCACCTGCTCCAGCACCTGGGCCGGGAATTCCTTGCCGATGACCGAGGCCACGCGCAGGACGGTGCGTGCCTCTGCGGGCAGATGGTCAATGCGTGCCAGGAGCGCTCCTTGCAGGGTGTCGGGGATCCCGACGCTGGCGATCTCTTCCTCCAACACCCACGTCCCCCCTTGAAGCGCGAGTGTGCCCCGGTCCACCAAAGCGTGCACCACTTCCTCAATGAACAGGGGATTGCCCTCCGCTTTCGTGAGGGCGAGGGCCAGGATCTCGTCTGACACGGTCTCACAGCAGAGTAGATTGGAGACGAGCCGCCGGCTGTCCGGCCCGCTGAGAGGCGGTAGTGTCAATTCAGCCAGGCTTTCACCCATCAACTCGCGCACGGCAGCGACCATCTTCCAGCCGGGCGCATCGTGATCGGGGCGCGTGACCAGGCAGAACAACACCGGAGCGGCCGTGGCCAACGGCAGCAAGCGGCTCAACAACTCTGTCGAGGATGGATCGGCCCAGTGCAGGTTCTCCAGGACCAGCACCAGGGGGCCGCGCGCTGCCAGCGCCTGCAGCAACTGTCTCAGCGCGACCAGGACCTGCGCCTGGAGAGTCTGGGGATCAACCTGCTGTGACCGCCCCAGTGCCGAGCCTTCTGGCCTGAGCGAGAGCAGGTGGCTCAACCAGGCGTACACTGTCGCGCCCCTGTCTCGTCCAGGCTCGCTACCTTCCCTCTCGCCAGGGGCGGACAGGTCCTGGACGAGCGCAGACAAGGCAGCCCTGGTTTCGGCTTCATCCGCTGCCACCGGGACGCCGATGAGAGAGCGCAGCAGACTGAGCAGCAGGTGATAAGCCAGCCCACGGCTGTCGGAGAGGCAGGCTCCTCTGGCCCAGCGCAGCGGTGGACTGGCGGCCGCGGCTTGATCGGCAGACTGCCATTCGGCCAGCAGGCGCGTCTTGCCCAGGCCTGGCTCGCCGATGATCAGCACGGCACGGCCCAGGCCGGCCCGCACCGCCTCGCCCAGCCCCAGCAGGGTCGCCAGTGCGGCGTCGCGACCCACCAGCGGGCTGACCAGGCCAGCCACGCTGCCATCCGGCTGGCCATTCGCTTCAGCCTCCGACCTGTGCATGACTGGAGTTAACCACCCCAAAAAGGCATGGCAGAGCGCTGATCGTATGCGCCGTTGGCCCTGAGCTGGCCATCCCAGTAGGAGGAAGCGATCGGCAGCCGGATGAGGAGTTTAAGCAGTGGCACCAGGATGGCCGGATAGCGCTCCGGTTTCGCCAGGGCGCGCAGCAATGCGGGATCGAACTGCCCCGTCACCCCGAAAGTCCGGCCGATCTCGGACAGCGACGTGAACAAGCGGCGGGTCATGTTTTCCGGCATATAGCGGATGCCCTCACCGCCCCCCTTGACGATCGTGCCCAGGTAGGGGCAACCCAGCCGTGCCGCCAGTTTCGCCAGGTAGCGCTCGATGTGGCGGGAGTGAATTGCCTCCGGGAAACCCGACTGCACCAGGAAGCCCAGAGGTGGGTTGCCGGCGCGACCCCGCAGCGGCTCCAGCGCCTCGATGAAGGCCTTGACGATGCCGGGCATGGCGTCGGTGTACAGGGGAAAGCCCAGCAGCACACTCTCGGCGGCAGCAAATGCCTCGCGGTGGCGCTCCAGGTCGCCCAGGCGGTTGAGGTGGAACAATTCGGTACTCCGCCCTTCATTGGCAGTAAAGCCCTTGAGGAATTGCTCCAGCATCAGCGGCGTGTTCCCTTGCGGGCCACGCGGCGAGCCGTTGAAGGCGGTCAGACGCGCCGGCGGGGCGATGCGTACACCGGGGATGGGGGCCAGATCCCGCGCGTAGGAGACCTGGCTGTTGGCTCCATCCGCGATGGCACGGGCCACCTCCTCCGCAGGCTGCTCGGTAAAGGCGACGAAGGACAGCCGGCTCTTCATGTTGAGCGTGGTGCGGCTCAAGACGTCGCCGACGATGCGAACGTCCTCGTCGTCGGTATCAGGCTCGCGTTCGAGCAGCAACCCCAGCAGCGGGTAGCGCGGGTAGCGGGCGAGGTGGTGTGACTCGTTCTGATCCATGACGATATAGGGATGGACCAGGGGAATGAACTTGTCCAGCGTTTTCTTCAGCAGGGCACTGGGAAAGCCCATGCGCAGCGGCGCAGCCCACAAGGTGAAATCAGAATTGATCACCGCGCGGCCCATCTGGTGCGAATCGTCGGCCGTACCGCACTGCCCGGGCGTCTTGACCCAGCAGCCAAAACAGCCCGCGCAATACCGGATGTCCATCTCCCGCAGCGTGAGGGCCGTCACCTGGTGTTGCTCCGCCGCCAGCACCTCAGCCAGGCGCGCCAGGTAGCCATCGAAAGCGCGGTTCTGCACGTCCGGGTTGCCATTCAAGATCGTAATCTTCATACCGTGTCCCTCCTTTCCCCTTGTGCCCCCGTCTCCTTGTCTCCTTGTCCCCTTGTCTCCTTGTCCCCTTGTCCCCTTGTCTCCTTGTCCCCTTGTCTCCTTGTCCCCTTGTCCCTTCGTCCGCGCTAGTACATCATGCACTCTCGGTACACCTCGACAGCGTAGCAGTAACTCTCGTAGCGCGTGTTGGTCGAGATCGAGTGGTCCGAGGCGAACACAAGGCGCGCCCCGCGGGCCTTCATGCCCTCAATGTACTCTTTCACCTCACGGCGGATCGTATCCTTGTCGTTCGTCTCAAACACGCGCGCGTCCAGCCCGCCGATAAAGGCGATCCGGTCCCCATACTTCTCGGCAAACACAAACGGGTCGTTGTCTTTGGCCTTGCGCTCCATGGGATTCAGCGCGTCATAGCCCGCTTCGATGATCAGGGGCAGAGCCTGGGCCGTGCTCCCGCAGGTGTGCAGTACCACCGGCAGGTCGTAAGAGTGGAACAAGTCCACCATCTCCTTGTGATAGGGGAAGATGAGTTCGCCCAGCACCCTGGGTGAGGCAAACAGGCCATTCTTGTAGCCCAGGTCCTCGTACAGCCAGACCCCGTCCGGCATCCCCACCTGCTCGAACATGTAGACAAAGTGCTTCTTGTAAAAGTCCGTATAGACGCGGTTATAGTCGTGGATCCAGGCGGGGTCGAGCAACAGGCTCTCGTACAACGTAATGTCGCCCATGCTCTGGCGCATCAGCTCCCACACAAACATGTGCCCAAAGTGGGTCCACACCCGGGCCTGGTTCGCCTGCGCCATGCTCTTACGAGCCTGCTTGACGTCCACGCGCGCGGGGTCCAACTCGAGCACGTGAGGCCGGTAGTCGCGCTCCCAGATCTCGCGCGCGGTCATGCGAAAGTCCATGTGCTCCGGGGTGCCCGACTTGTGCTTCCAGTACTTGAGGGCAGCGCCCGCACCATTCCGGCGGATGTCCCACTCTTCTGTCTCGGCCACCAACTCGTCATAGTCGCGCAGCGGCATGACGTCGAACCAGGGGCCAACCCCGGCCAGGTCGTACCCAAAGTGCTGCCAGACTGGCACCGGCTCTTCGTACTCCCCCGCCACCTCGACCTCCACCCACCGGCCATCCTCCCTGCGCCAGCAGTCCTCCCCCACCTCCTTGTAGACCGTGCACGTGGGATAGCCCTGCTGCACCCAGGCCGCGATGGTGTCATCCCACGGGGAGTCCACCAATCCCACTCGCTCGGCCTGCTTGCCACGCAGCAGGTTGTCAACCACCTCGCGCGACGTCATCATCATGCCACCCCCCTTCGTCCCTTGCTTGTTGAGGCCCCGAACAAGTTCAGGAGTCCGGAATCCTCAACTTGTTGAGGCCCCGAACAAGTTGGTAGTATACTGAAGTCTTGACAATTACGGAAAGGCAGGCATAGAATACACCGTCTTCGGCCAGAAGGAGGTGTACCTATGCCTGAGGTGAAGATTCACCTGGAACTGATTTTA
>Ga0315277_10012586_pt1 | contig 10608 bp, 9 predicted proteins | sample YL17G05_15_MG_FD_203695 | JGI IMG/M metagenome (GOLD analysis project Ga0315277, IMG submission 203695) | Sediment microbial communities from Yellowstone Lake, YNP, Wyoming, USA - YL17G05_15 | ecosystem: Environmental > Aquatic > Freshwater > Lake > Sediment | place: USA: Wyoming | collected... | reverse complement strand
ATGTGGCCCGCACAGTCTTCTATGCTTTGCAGCTTGGTCAGCTGGACGAGATTCCACCCGACGAAGTCGCCCGCGCCCATCGCCGCTATATCGAGGAGTATGGTCAATAAGCATGCTGTTCTTTGGGACATGGATGGCGTCCTGGTGGATAGCGGTGAGCTGCATTATCAGTCCTGGCTGGAAACGCTGACAACCCTGTCCATACCGTTCGACCGCGACAAATTCCGCTTGACCTTTGGGATGAACAATACCGGGATCCTGACTATTCTGCTGGGGAAACCGCCAGAAGCGGATTTCCTGGAGAGGGTCAGTAACCGTAAAGAGAGTCTCTTTCGACAGCTAATCCATGGACGCCTGCAGCTGCTACCGGGGACTTTGGAATTGTTGAACCGGTTACAGGAGAGGGGGACTCTCCAGGCAGTAGCATCCTCGGCACCTCAGGCGAATATCGAGGTCACAGTGGACGAATTGAATATTCGGCATTACTTCTCCGCCTTGATTTCTGCTTATGCTATGCCCGGGAAACCCGATCCAGCAGTCTTTCTCGAAGCTGCCAGTCGATTGGGCGTAGAGCCGAAGCTGTGTACTGTTGTCGAGGACGCCATCCCAGGTGTGGCGGCAGCTAAGTATGCCGGCATGAAATGCATCGCAGTCAGTACGACTCATCCCAGGTCTTCCTTATCTGCTGCGGATGTTGTCGTAGACAGCCTGGAAGAGCTTGCCCTGAGCGCTTTTTATTAATACCGGATATAAGGATAATAAAATGTCCTTCGGTCAATTTGGTCTTCCTGAGATACTAATCCTCCTGGTAGTGGTGATCCTATGATTTGGATTGGGGCGTATCAGCATAGTTGCTGGCGAACTATGCAAATGGATACGTTTTATTGTGATGGATTGAAGCGAGATGAGATGAAAGCCCCGAAATCGGGGTTAAAAACCATTCCGCCATCCAAGAACCTGCCCGTTTTACCCCAGTCTGTTAGATAGGTGATGAAGATAGTCTTTAGGACGCCTCTATTAAAGTTAAGTCAATGCCTAAGAGGCCTGTGGAATTACTTTACAATGGTTATTGTTAGTGACTCCCACTTCCCCATGATCATAACCCCATCGCTATACTGTAATGCGTGCCCAGGTGTAGTCTATTACAAATGTGATGCCCACTAATAGTGTTTTGGAATGTGTCTTATCCACATCCCCTTTCGGACAGGGCTGCAGTCTGCTCTCCCTCGTTGATCGAATAATCTGTCTTCTTAGAATATATCCCACGAATGGTGAAGATGTGGTGCAGATGGTATGTTAAACAGTGGATTCAGAAGACATGTTGGATAAGTTTACCCACATATACTGAATGTGTTGGACATCAAAACACCCTAAGTACGACATGGACATTGGTGGATACGGCTCTCAAGTAAATTAATATGAAAATCCTGAACAGAATTAAAAACCATCCGAAATTAGGCCTGATCATCTTGGCTTACATCGCCTTCATTGCTTTGGGCATGCCCGATGGCCTGCTGAGGGTAGCCTGGCCATCGATCCGGGGGAGTTTTTCGATCCCGTTGGATGCGCTGGGAAGCCTACTGTTTGTTTCGACCGCCGGATATTTGACTTCGAGTTTTCTAAGTGGCCGGCTGATCGCCCTCCTGGGTGTCGGGCGTGTGCTGGCTGTGAGCTGTGCCCTGACGGGTGTGGCATTGCTAAGCTACACCCTCGTACCCTCCTGGTGGATGATGGTTTCTCTGGGTGTACTGGCCGGTCTGGGGCTGGAGCGATCGATGCGGGGCTGAACACCTATGTGGCGACTCATTTTGGTGAAGGGCTGATGCAGTGGCTCCATGCTTGTTATGGCATCGGCGTGACCTCCGGTCCGCTAATCATGATCATTGCCTTGAACGCTTTTCAATCCTGGCGGGTTGGTTATATCTCGGTCAGTGGTGTTCAGCTTCTGCTGGCGATGTGTTTTACGCTCACCCTGCCGTTGTGGATGCAAAACGACAACCCCGGCGATGCTGAAAAGCCGAAGCGACTGATGGATTATCAGACGCCATTGGGCGAAACCCTACGCCAATCGCGGGTCTGGTTGAGCTTGCTCCAGTTTTTCCTGTACACTGGTTCAGAAGTCGCTCTGGGTACATGGGCGTATACGCTGCTGACCGAATCGCGCGGTGTACGGCCTGAGGTTGCTGGTCTTTTAGCGGGTAGTTACTGGGCTATGTTCACGGTCGGGCGGGTGATCGCGGGTTTGTACGCCAAGCGGATCGGGGTAACCAAGCTGGTGATGAGCAGCTTGGTCGGTGCGCTGTTGGGAGCCGCCCTGCTATGGTGGAATCCAGCTTCGGTTACCAACCTTGTTGCTGTGGGTGTGATCGGTTTCGCCATTGCACCCATCTTCCCGGGGCTAGTCTCAGGAACCAGTCACCGGGTGGGCCTGCGCTTTGCTGCCAACACGATCGGTATGCAAATGTCCGCAGCCAGCCTGGGGGCGGCCTCGGTTCCCAGTCTGGTCGGCATCTTGGCGCAGCACATCTCGCTGGAAGTCATCCCGATCTGCCTAGCCACCCTGTTTGCAGTTCAGATCGGTTTGTATTGGGTGAGTGAGGCTAATTCGCCTTCATAAGCGGATTTTCGCTGATGAGTAAGCCGTACCAACACCCCGCGATGAGCTGCACAATGGTTTTATTGCCGCATAGTTCCTAGGATGCATGATTTGGAGGCGAAGATGAACGTTACCTTGAATCTATCAGGGGCGCTATCCCTGGATATTCTGTGACAGGAAGTCCTTGTATGCGTTCGGAGATATGGCTCAAATGGAACTCCACCTCCTAGTTGCCTTCGGTGAAAAGCGCCAGCAGATAAATCTGTTGTGCTGTAGAGCTAGTCATTACGTATCATTACGGAAAATATGGAACCCCAGTGGTGCTGGAAGTGCTGGTTAGTCTCACTGGTTTGGGGCGAAACGGGGTGATATGGAGTATGCCAGCGAGTCTTTGTTGATTGTCTTGAATTACCCTGCCATCTTTAAAGAGATCCGGAAAAGCGCCGCCCATCTGACCATAGAATAGTAAGCGCAATTGACCGGCCCGAAGGTTGATGCTACGCTAGCACCGCCACAAGCAAAAAAACTTTGGGGTCGGCATGGTTGAGGTTCTGATGCAGGCTTTGTTCTTCCCTATCGCCATGTGACTTTTAGATACATTCCAAACCTATCATTTTATGATCACATTGAAAGATAAAGCCACCAGGCACTCCCGTGAGGCTTACCCCATCTCGACGATGACCTGGTTGCCCGACCCTTTAGGCTGTTGTGGGATCGGATTCACTACAGTGCTCCCATTCAAGCGAATTGACCTGACCCCTTTTTGCACACCTTGGGGGTTGTTAACTCTTATCTGGTATGTAGCTTCGCGCCAACCGCGAGTCACCTCGAATTCCTGCCAGCCGGCAGGGATGCATGGGTCGATGGTTAGGCCGGTGTAACCAATGCGCACGCCAAGGATCCAGTGCGTTACCGCATGGTACATCCAACCAGCACTGCCGGTCAGCCAGGGATGACGCGCCCGACCGAAAGCGGTATGGTCGCAGCCCATAACGAACTGGCAATAGGAATACGGCTCAGCCTGGCGAATTTCGATCAGATCGTTCTGGTTATACGGCAGGAGGGCATTGTAGAATTTCATCGCCCGGTCACCCCGCCCGAGCTTGCATTCGGCCTCCACTGCCCAGGGGTTTGGATGGCTGAAGATTGAGGCATTTTCCTTAACGCCCTTGTAAACACGGGTCACAAAGCCGATGTCATCATCCTGTCGAGAGTAGGCCGGCCACAGCAAGTGGATGCCATAGGGGGAGGACAAATACCTGTCCACAGCGTCCATACAACTCTGGGCACGATCAGGGGCAGCGGCTTCTGAAACCACTGCCCAGGAATTGCTCTCCAGGAAAATTTTGCCTTCGTCGTTTTTTTCGGAGCCGATCTTAAACCCCGCCCGGGTGATGCCGCGGATGTACCACTCTCCGTCCCAGAGATTGTCCTCACAGGCTTTGCGGACTTTTTCGGCCATGAGGTTGTACTTCTTGATATCCTGATCACGACCCAGGAACCTGGCCGCTTCGATAAAATTAATCAAGGCCCAATGGTGAAGGAACGAGACCATGGCACTCTCGCCACCGCCCAAGTTCAGGCAATCGTTCCAATCAGCCCGCAGTCCTTTACAAATGCCGGTCGCCCCTACCTGCTCGGCGGAGAAATCCAACGAGCGTTTCAGGTGTTCGTAGATTGAAGCTTCTCCGCCATCGGCAAATGGCACAATCTGGTCAAAGAAGGCGACATCGCCGGTCTCCTTAACGTATTCACAGACCGAGGCGATAATCCACAGAGCATCGTCCGAACAAGTGTCTTCCAAGCCGTGAATGATATCCGCAGGATTCGGCATCGGCACGACGGTGGGCAGCCTATCCCTCGCCAGCTTGTCCTCCTTCGACTTAAACACTTCGGGGTCGAAGAGATGCAAGCCGTAGCCTTGCCTGACCTGCCCATGTAGCAACTCGAGCAAGCGCTGCCTGACCTTGTCCGGGTTGGTGTGTGGGACGCTCATCACGTCCTGTGAGGTGTCGCGGTAGCCCAGTCCGGTTCGTCCGCCAACCTCAACAAACGAGGCAAAGCGTGACCAGACTACACAGGTCTCGGCCTGGTATAGGTTCCAGATGTTGACCATCGTGTTCAAACCGGGGTTGGGCGTTTTACACTGGAAGACATCCAATTTCTTCTGCCAGTAGTCCTTCAAACCAGCAAAAGCTGCATCAACTGCTTTGAAATTGGAATACTTTTTCCGCATCGCCTGGCCGGCAGAACGTGGACCGACACCCAGCATGAAGATGAAGCGCTCTACCTGGCCTGGTTGGAGGATCAGCTGTTTGTGCAGTGATCCGCAGGAGTTACCGCCGAGCTCGCTGCTGCCCGAACATTTTCCATTGATCACAGCCTCAGGGTCAGATTCGGTGTGGTAGCTTCCCAGAAAGCGATCCCGAACGCAGTCGAAACTATCGGGGGTAAAGCTGGAGGTCATATAATGAAATGTCCAGGGTTCATAAAAAAATCATACTCGATGATGCCATCCAGGTAATTCGCCCCGCTGGCGTAAAGGCTCATCTGCAGGTTCTGGTTGTCGATCTCAACACGGTGAAAGGAAAACTCGACATAGGAAAAAACACTCAAACGACGAGGTTTATCAGAGGTATTCTTGAGGCGCATATCCCAGAGCTCCACATCGTCGTCGACCGGGATGAAAATTAGCTGATCCGATTGAATGCCCTCGGTTTCACACATAAATTTGGAGTAGGATAGACCGTGCCGGACCTGGTAGCTGGCGCGCGAAAGGTCCCGGCCCACCGGTTGCCAGGAGATCGACCAGTAATCGCCTGCCTCGTCGTCGCGCACATAGACGTAGTGCCCAGGTCGGTCGAGTGGAACCCCATTCTGCCGGAAACGTGTTATGCGATGGTGCTCAGCTGACTGGTAGAAGGAGTAGCCACCCGCGTTGTGTGATAGGACGGCACACAGGTCCTTGACGCCGATGTAATTCGTCCACGAGACGGGGATGTCAGGCCTCTCAATCACATATTCCCGATTTTCGTTGTCGAATCTTCCGTAATGCATTCTCTCTCCAGAAAATTATGAAGTTATGGGAAAAGCCCCTGTTATTACAGTAGCTTATCTACCATGTTTATGAAGCTGTTACATCCCGGAACAAATCTTAGCTTGCTGATGAACAAAACCGCTTGAGCCAATCGATAAACTCCTGAGCCTTTTCGGGGGAATCCGCCTCAACCATCAGGCGCAGGACCGGCTCCGTCCCGGAGAAGCGCAGGAGAGCCCAGTTATCGTTTTCCAGCAGTACCTTGGTGCCATCCACGTGGGATACGGATTGGACCGGATATGCGTCGATTGTGGGAATTGGCGTTTCTTTCATCAGTTTCGCGATCCTGACGCGCATTTCAGGAGTCGCTGGGAGGCTCTCTTCTAACGTGTACAATCGGCCGGTGATTTTCCAGACCTCCTCCTGAATCTCTGAAATACATTTACCAGTGCGCGCCAGCATTTCAACCACCAGGGCGCAGGCAAAGATGCCATCCTTGCCAAGGATGTGGCCGCGCACGGTGAGGCCACCGCTCGACTCTCCACCCAGCAGGGCGTTATGTGCAACCATGGCTGCCGCGATGTGCTTGAAGCCCACCGGAACCTCGATGCCCTTTTCGCCGAATGCAACCGACATCCGGTCAAGCAGGTGCGTCGTCGCCAGGTTACGGACCACACCCCCTCGCTCGCCGCGTACCTCGTGGAGGTACCAGTAGACCAGAAGCAGTAAATCGTTGGTCGATATGTAACGTCCTTTTTCGTCCACGATAGCTATGCGGTCGGCATCGCCATCGGTGGCCAAGCCAAGATCAAATTTACCCTCGATGAGCTGGGTGGTCAGCAAGCGCAATGCAGCCAGGTTTGGTGCTGGGGAATGCCCACCGAAGAGCGGGTCATGGCGCTCGTGGATAAAGGTCACCCGGCAGCGCGCCTCGGTGAGGATGATGCCGAGGGTGAGCTGGCCGACGCCGTACATCGGGTCGACGATGACCCGCAGGCCAGCCTTGCGGATCGTCTCAAGGTCGATCAGCTTCTCTACCGCGTCAACGTAGGCATTGGTCATGTCACGGTGGCAGACAATGCCCGCCTCAAGCGCCAGGTCCAGGTTCAACCTAACTACCTGGTTGGAGGTCAACCTATTCGTCTCAGCCTCAATCTGTTGAGTCTCCTCGTCGAGCAGCAGCGCACCGTCTCCGCGAAAAACTTTCAAGCCATTCCGGTGGGTTGTGGCTCGCCGTGAATGCCAGGCCATACGCTGAATTCTGAAGGGTAGTAGCGTAAGTAATGAGAGGGGTCGGGGCATCTTCGGTGAGCAGGATTACGGGGATATCATTACCGGCAAAGACCTCTGCCGCTGTCTCGGCTGCCCGGTCGGACAGGAACCGGCGGTCGAAGCCGATGACCACGCCACGCCGTTCTTGACCTTGGCGTGTAATCTCGTTAGCCAATGCCTGCGACAACCTGCGCACGTTGTGCATGGTAAACCCCTCACCGATGATGGCACGCCAGCCACCGGTGCCAAAGGCAACCCGGTCTTCGTCTTCCAGCCGGTGCGGTTGGAAGAGCCGCTTTTTGAGGATGAACTCGGCAGATGCCAGGTCGTCCGATGTGTTGATGCCTTGTACCTCGTCCTGGTCGTAGGTCTGGTAGGTCTCAACCTTCAAACCGGAGCGGATGAGCTGATGGACACAGTCCGTAAACCGATAGCTGCAGTCAATCGGTGAAGGCGAAAGTTTTTCTAGGGCGGGAAAAATTGTATCGGTGCGTACTACGTAAGCCCCTACGTTCAATTCCCTGATCTTGCGGACGACAGCAGTTGCTTCCGTCTCTTCTATAATATCGATAATATTCCCGCTACTGTCACGGATGATGCGACCATACGGATAGGCGCGATCAACGACTTCCGTCAATAGGGTGAGCTCTGCCTGGCGCAGGCGATGGCGATTGAGCAGGCCTCGGATTGAGTCAGGGCGAAAAAGAGGCGTATCGCCGTAGAGGATGAGCAAGTCGCCGTGCAGGTCTTTGAGAATAGGCTCGAGCTGTAAAACTGCATGACCGGTGCCTAGCTGCTCTTCCTGGTGGATGAAATTGTAGGCATTCCCCAGGTGGAGGCGCATCTCCTCCTGCCCACGACCGACTACGACATATATGTCTTCATGCGGTACCAGCTGTAACGCATTCTGGACCACATAATCGACTACCTTGCGATCTCCCAAGTCCTGAAGCAAAATCAGTCAGAATCTGGTGAGCCAGACTCTTTTCCAGCGGCTAAAATAACCACTTTCAATGGATGGGAGGGTTTCAATTCGTGATCAGGCATGAGTTTTTATCATTTCACCGCTGGATCCAAGATAATCTTACCAAAGCAATTAATGAATGGTCAGTGCATCGAATGCTGCAGTTAACAAATCTCCACCATCATTGCTGAGCTCCCAGAACATCATCCCCGATAGATGGTTCGTCTTAACGTACTCGGCTTTCAAAGCCACAGATTGGGTATCCTCATAAGTGATCATGATCCCTTTTGTTGGGTCATAAATCCAAGGGACTTTCGCCTCATCCTGCCAGTAACGCTGGTAGGTGGGTATGTAGTTTTTCTTAATATCCCAGTAATCAAACACACCTGGCTCAAATCTCCCCGGAGCAGCCCCGGTCGCTGACTGGTACAAACCATGGTTGCTATCCGGGACTCCTTGCCAACCGCGCCCATAGAAAGGTACACCGATGACAAGCTTTTGGGGTGGTATACCAGCAGCCAGGTAGGCTTGAACTGCTGCGTCCACGTTGAACTGGTTGCGCACGACGAGGTTCGAAGATGGGTCGGTTGACGATTTAAATAATGGCGAGTTGAAATTTGTAGACGCGTCCCAGGAACCATGAAAATCGTACGTCATCAGGTTGATCCAGTTCAGGATTTTATGGATCTGGTCGAGCTCGAGGTTGGCATAGACATCCGGACCGGCTGGTGCAGCAATGGAGAGAAGATATTGTTTCCCATCAACCTGGCCTTGCAAATCCAACTGGCGGCGGAACTCCGCCAGGAGCAGGGTGAAATTGTGCCTGTCCTCGGGTCGTCCGGTCTGGGCTCCACCGCTAACCGGGTATTCCCAGTCGATATCCACTCCATCGAATACACCTGGGTATTTTCGGAAGTAGAGTGTGACGCACGAGTCGACGAACTGGCGACGCGTCGCTTCGGTCAGGGCAACATCAGAGAAGCGAGCGGATCCGTTCCAACCGCCAATCGAAATCATCACCTTTAATTGGGGATATACAATCTTGAGTTTCAGGAACTGACCAAAAGCGCCATGCAATCCATCCTTTAAATCCGGCTTTCGATCCAGGCTTTCATTGGCACCATAGAATTTCTGGACATCGGCTACCGGATCTCCCAGGACGCACTTATTTTCCTGCGGTGAGATCACGCCGAAGGCATAGTTAATGTGGGTTAGCATATCCCCTGGGATATTGGCGACCCTATAACCACGCGAACCGATGCCCCAGGAGGTGAAATAGCCAATGATGCGTAGTGGATTCTCCTCGATCGGGACTGGTGTAGGTTCCCTTGTCGGAATATACGTCATTGTCGGGGCGACAGTAGGAGGAAGCGGCAAGACGGTAGTCGGTGACGGTATAGAAGGTAGAGATACGGTGAAAGTCGGTGACGGTACAACCGGCGTCGCCCGAGACATCGGCTGGCAGGCTGTCAGGAACCAGCTGGTTGTTAAGACCAGGATAAAACTACGATTGAGAAATGACTTGAGGCGCATCGGTTGTTCTCCCATTATCGCCCAGATACGACACCGGATAAAAAAATACGAGGATCATCCTTTCAAGCCGGTGATCAATACACCTTCAAGGATGTAGCGCTGGGCAAAGAAGAAAAGTACCATCAGCGGCACGGTAGTCAATACAGAAGCAGCCATCATCGTAGGCCAGGGTTGTACCTGGCTGTTGATGTTATACAGTTGGGCTACATACACTGGTAAGGTGTACATGCTTGTGGTCTGGGTATAAATCAGTGGGCCAAGCAGGTTGTTCCAAAAACCGACGAAGAGGAAAGTTGCCACGGTGGCAAGTGGGGCTTTGACCAAAGGGAGCACGATCTCCCAAAATATTTGAAGATGACTGGCGCCATCCATGAATGCCGATTCATCCATCTCCTTCGGAATTTGCGCCATGGGCTGGCGTAAGAGGAAAATCATTGCTGCTCCACCTGCAAAATATCCGGGGATGATCAATGGGTTGAATGCTTTTTAATAAAAGCGCGACTTGGTAAATGTCGAGGTACTTACCTCCCCAAGAAATGACAAAACCGCGAGGGTTCTTGCCTTTGCAGCGGCTTTGGTTTATAGAGGTATGAAAAATGGGAACCAAGGGAAACAATAGATCCCAGTGGATTATTGGGAAGGTTTGTCGATTCCAATTATTAGGCCAGAAGTTCTACTTCATGATTGGAATTCGGAAATATCATTGATGGCATTTGCATCGTTGCTCCAATCTGTTACTTTACTACCCGAAAGCTCCGATAATACTGTTCAATTGTGAAATTCAAGGGAAATGATTAACAGTGATTTACGTTCCCTAACCCCCCTTCAAACAAGGTTGCGGGTCACATTCCATCGTTGATCATGTGATTTATCTTCTTGTCACTTTTATCCCACACTGGTGCAGTTGTGGTGCCAGCCTAACACCACATGCCAGCGATAGATATCTCCTTGAATATCTCATCTACTTTTTAATCGCGACTATTTAGAAATTAATATCGAATATAAGGGTAGATGGTGTAGTAAAGGTGCCCATGTAAGTCAAAACCCAGCTCAATTTTGAATATGTCCGAATTATATAAATCAACGTAACTGCTCAGGCATATGAGTCAAAAGTCTAGAAAAGAGGTGATAAAAGACTCTATTAAAATCTCCTGGAATTATGCACAATGGAGTACATGGAGCCGATCAAGGTACTCAGCGAAGCAG
>Ga0315277_10012585_pt1 | contig 10608 bp, 8 predicted proteins | sample YL17G05_15_MG_FD_203695 | JGI IMG/M metagenome (GOLD analysis project Ga0315277, IMG submission 203695) | Sediment microbial communities from Yellowstone Lake, YNP, Wyoming, USA - YL17G05_15 | ecosystem: Environmental > Aquatic > Freshwater > Lake > Sediment | place: USA: Wyoming | collected... | reverse complement strand
GGAACCAAACTGGCTTAATACCCAATCTATCACAAGACATGGATGCGGTTTCGTGCGTCCAGCTGTTGCCCTATAACTACTCCAGACCCATTCTTCAGGCCTCTGCACCCTCTCCACCCGGACCGGATTGAGTACCACATATCGGCACGCCTCAAGAAGATGATTATCCTTCTGCACCAGAACTGCTTTGAACCTTCCTTGGAACAGGTGCCCTACCCTACCATGCCTCTTATTGAATCTTTGTGTATAGACACCGTTCAACTGCCGCATGCCTATCGAAAGATTCCCTTCGGGTGTATCAATGAGCAGATGGTAATGATTATCCATCAGACAGTAGGCGTGGCAGAGCCAATTGTACCGAAGGGTAACATCCTTAAGGGTATCCAAGAACTTCTTTCGGTCCTGATCGTCTCTGAAAATTGCCTTTCTTTCGTTTCCTCTGCTCGTGATGTGATAGACAGCACCTGAAAACTCTATACGCAAAGGACGTGCCATGGTTATCCTATATCACCATAATAGTGATTATGCAAACAAAATAGACCTGACCCCATCTTTAAAAGGTGGTTACCCGGGCAAATATTGTGATGTATTGGAAGTGTAACTAAAACGAGGCCCCTAACTTATACGCTCTGTCCAATTCTCTTCGATTCTCTTTAATTTCTCCTTTCTCGTACGCTTTAACCAGGATTTTTCCTATAAATTTCATTCCCAGATAATCGAACGACAATCGGAGCATTTGGATGAGAGGTCTACATACTCTCGGTCCTTCTGCTGCTGGCGTCACAAGAACCCATCTCTTGCCTTTTAATTTTCCATTGGCAACGAATGGCCTCATCCTATCGATAAGGAGTTTCATCTTTCCGGTAGGGCCGTAAAAATAATTCGGTGTGCCAAAGATGATTAAATCTGCATCATCCATTTTTGGATAGATGCGTTGCATTCCGTCTTTTATGGGGCAAACAAATTTTCCTTTCTTACAGGCACGGCAGTCGATGCAGGGGGATATCTTGTAGTCGTATAGGTAAAGCTTCTCGCTTGTATGTCCCGCTTTCTTGCTCCCTTTGAGAATTTCATCGACTAATGTGTCGGTGTTGCTCCCTTTTCTGGGGCTTCCGATTAGTGCCAGGATTTTCATGGTAGTTGCTCCTTCAAGGTACTTCAGAAGATTTGGTGCCAGGTATCGGTAATTCGGTATTTGTTTTTAGGATAAAATACTAATCCAGATCCAGCTTCACTTTACATTGATTACATATTACAACACCACGAAATACTTTATTGCCACATTCAGGACAAATATAGCGGGCTTCTTCATCTTCAATCCATTTTTCAGTACCAAACTCCCGCCGATACGGAACAGCCCGTAACATGACCTTTTTGCCAACAGCCATTGAAAAATTGTCAATGTACTGGCAGGGAAATTCATCGCATTGATGACATCCAGTGTAACCCTTCTCTCTTGTGCACTTCCTGATCTCACATTGTCGGCAATGCATAAACTGTTCATCAGAAAAACAGCCACGGCACTTGATATCTTCTATTGAAAGATTTTCGCTATTGGGAAGAATACCTTTGCCGGAAACTCCTCCCTTGTAAAGATTCACTAACCGCTCCTTAAATTTTTGATTATGATCACGGTGTGCAATGTAGATGGCACAGACTCCGCAATAAAGACCACAAGGGGAAACAAAATCCGGATTTACTTTCATCATTTCAAGCCAACGCCTCCTTTTCCCCAGGGTTCTACAATGATCCAAAGGTTGTCATTCCCACCCCGTATAAAGTACGGGATGAACTTCAGCGGGAATCCAAACCGAAAACACTGGATTCCGGATCAAGTCCGGAATGACAAAATGTATAAAGCTTTCTCTGAGACAGAACTATCAAATCTGCGGCTTATTTTGACAGCAGCTCCTTGAATTTCGCGGTCAGAGCAGGCAAGACTTCTTTATAATCCCCGACGATACCGAAGTGGGCTACGTTGAAAATATTCGCCTCCTTATCCTTATTGATAGCCACAATGTATTTTGATCCCAAATGCCCAGTGATATGTGACATGGCGCCAGAGAGAGCTACGGCGATGTATAGTTTAGGGCTGACCACCTTTCCACTCTGGCCCACCTGGAGCGTCACCGGTGCCCAACCCTCGTCACAGGCAGGCCGCGTAGCACCTACAGCGCCACCCAGAACGCGGGCGAGTTCCTTAACCATCCCCCAGTTTTGAGCACTGCCTATGCCACGGCCACCGCTCACGACAACCTCAGCGTCTTCCAGCTTCACCCCTTCCACCTCTTCTTTTATACGCTCGACAACTTTGATTTTAAGTGCCGAAGGGTCGATCTTGCCTTCTACAGGAATAACCTGGCCTTGCCGGGAGTCATTACGATCTGCCGGCACCACTATTTTCGACCTTAGAGTAGCCATCTGAGGGCGGGCAGACTTTGATACCATCGTGGCCTGGGCGTTCCCACCAAAGACAGGCCTGGTCGATACCAGGAGCTTGGTCGCCGGGTCAACGGATAACGCCAGGCAATCCATAGCGAGCCCACCCCCTAAGCGACCATTGAGTCGCGGAGCTAAATCACAACCGACATCCGTATGGCCAAGAAGCATAATAGAAGGAAGCGCTTTCCGGCAAAGGTCAGCCGCTACCTGAGTGTAGGCATCGGAGTTATACTGATCCAGGAAACCGTCTTCAGCCACATAGACTTTGTCAGCTCCATAGGCGATTGCCTCCTGACCCAAGCCACCTGTTTTGCTACCCATCAATAGGGTGCTTAAGTCTTCGCCTAGTTCATTAGCGAGCTTTCTTCCGATTCCGAGGAGCTCTATTGTGATTGGGGCTAATTTCCCTTCAGCGATTTCCCCACAAACTAAAACACCTTTATATGCATCCATTGAATGTCCCTCCATTTTTTCTATATCTATAGAAGCTTAGCAAGCTTTGTGGCGAGATTGACTCCGGCTTCACTTGGAGTACCCCCGGTAATCATCTCACACTCGGTCTTTCGGGTCGGCACAGAGAGGCTGGTGACCTCGGTATGGGCATTCGCCTTGTCCAACTGCGAGGACTCAGCCCCAATATCCTGCGCCTTCCAGACCGGAATCTGCTTTTTGCGAGCAAGCATGAGGCCCATTCCACCGGGAAGACGAGGTAGACCAATCTCACTGCTGACGGTAACCAGGCTTGGCATAGGAGCTTCCAGTACTTCATAGCCATCCTTCACCATTCTCTTTACCCTAAGCTTCTTGTCCACTGCCTCGATATTACAGGCGAGGGTAATGACAGGGATGCCAAGTATTTCGGCCAGAATAGACCCAACCTGACCAGCGCCCCAGTCAGCGGCCTGTCGGCCACACAGAACCAGGTCATACCCGCCAATTTTCTGGATCGCTTTCCCTAATACATACGCAGTACCAAAGCTATCCAGGTTTTCGAAGACTTCATCCTGTAGAACAAATCCGTCGTCGGCCCCCATCGATATGGCGTGCTTGACCACGTCAGCAGCTTTCGCTGAGCCCATGCTGATCACTGTTATTTTCCCTTTGTGCTTATCTTTGAGCCGGCATGCTGCCTCAACGGCTCGTTCGTCAAATACGCTGATCACAGGCGGTACTCCGGCTGGAGGAATAACCTGTTTTGCCTCGGGGTCAATCTTGAATTTGGCCGGTGGTATCTCAGGGTCAAGTACTTGTTTAACACAGACGATCGTATGCATATTACTCTCCTCTCCTGAATAGACCATGAACGATGGACAATAAACAATGAACTGTTCATCGTTTAACGTTCATCGTCGAGTTAACGTTGTTTCATTGCTGCTTCAACGAGTTCAACAAGGTCTCTTGCCTTCAACGAGTCCTTCATATTTTTATGCTCGATGCTATCCTCGAACATCTGTAAACAATAAGGGCAGGCGGTCACGACCGTCTCAGCCCCGGTCTTGAGAACGTCTTTAGTACGCATTTGATTAATCTTCGTTGTGCCGGGCTGTTCTTCTATCCACATGAGTCCACCACCGCCGCCGCAGCAAAAGCCCGTGTCTCGCGAGTGTTCCATTTCTTCAAGCTTTGTCTTGGGGATAGCCTGCAATATCCGGCGTGGCTCCATATAGACGCTGTTATAACGGCCCAAATAGCAGGGGTCATGATAGGTGAGTGTGGAATTCAGCTCGTTGGTAAGTTTCAATCTGCCCTGCCTGATTAAATCATCAATGAGCTGGGTATAGTGAACCACCTTGAAATCGCCGCCGTACCGAGGGTACTCATGCTTAATGGTATTGTAGCAGTGGGGACAGGTGGTGATAATCTCTTTGATGTTGTGACTTTTGAAAATTTCAATATTTTGCTCCGCCATCATCTGGAACTGGAACTCATAACCTACTCTTCGTGCCGGGTCACCGCAGCAGGTCTCGGCATCGCCTAATACCCAGAAATCGACACCAGCCGCTTTCAGCACCCTTGTCATCGAAAGAGTCGCTTTGACATTCCGCTCAACAAGAGCGCCGGTGCAACCTACCCAGAATAGGGTATCAGCGTTATCTCCTTCAGCCAATATTTTTAGTTCCAGACCACTTGTCCAGTCGCCCCTCAACCTCATCGACTGGACTCCAGCCCATGGGTGTCCTCTTGACTGCATATTCCTGAGCATTAGCTGGGCGCTTTCTGGCATCTTACTTTGCGACAGCACCAGATTTCGCCTGAGGTCGATGATCTTGCGTATGTGTTCAATATTAACCGGACATACCTCCTGGCAGGCACCACAGGTGGTGCAGGCCCAGATCTCCTCCTCGGTGACCACATCACCGATCATTGTCTTGGCCGGGGCCCTGGCCTGGCTTTCCGAAGATGGTCCCGTCTTAATGGCAAACAATCCTGGACCCGCCTCCAGCAAATGCTCTTTCAAGTTATGAATGACCTCCCTGGGCGAGAGGGTCTTGCCGCTAAGCTGGGCGGGACAATTAACATGGCACCGACCGCACACGGCACAGGCATAAAGGTCAAGCAAGTCCTTCCAGGTAAAGTCCTGAATCTTCGATACGCCAAAGGTCTCCTGCTCTTCAAGAGGGATGGGCTCAAGCACCACTTTAGGTCCCAGTTGTTTGAAGAAGGCATTGGCGAGAGAGGCAAGAATGTGCAGGTGCTTGGAGCGGGGAATATAAACCATGAAGCTGAGGATCACCAGGTAATGCAGCCACCACACTCCCCGGGAGACTGCTTCAAGTGTGGTTTGTGGAAGGCCGGTTCCGCCAAGGAAACCTGCCAGAGCTGCCCCCAGGGGGGGCCACGATGTGTGAACCCCACGGCTAGCATGGTCAAAGCCTACGCCGAAAACATGGAGCACCATAAGGGAAAAAACCATCATCAAAATGATGCCGGCTTCAGCAGAAGGCTCCAGTCTCGGCACTCTAATGACATAACGCCTGAGAGCTGCCACGATTAAAGTCAAGGTTACCAGCACCGCAGCAATATCCAGGATGGAAAAATAGACGGTCTCGAAGGGGGTACGCTCAATCAGCGGGGAAAGTCCGAAGCCTCCGGCCAGACCGATAAAGATGATGTAACTAATGAAGAACAGGCTGAAGCACCAGAATAACAGAGCATGTCCGATTCCAGCCAGGTCCTTTCGAGTGACGGTTTTCAGGGTGCACCACTGAGGGACAACCTCGACCAGCATCGACTTGATTCTCTCCCCTATTCTGTCGAAGCGGTTCTCCTGCTTCCCCAGACGCATGAGGCGAAAGAGGAAATAAAACCTCTGCGCAAATAAGCCGAAGGCGATGGCGAACAAGACCCAGAAAATGGCATAGCCCGGTATGGACCAATAGGTTGCGCTAACCGGCGACACGATTATCTCCTATTTGTAATTAGAAAAAAGCATAGCGCCTGCCTACGCCAAGGCTTCGGCGGGTAAACATGGCGCATAGCGTAAATACCTAAACTGAGAACCACCTGAAGACAACCAGAACCATAAATCCCCCTCAATCCCCCTTTACGAAAGGGGGAGAAATAACTCCTCCCTTTGGTCTCCGACCCAGAACGGTCTCTGACCCGGAGGGCAAAGGGAGGTTGCCTGTCTGCGCGAAGCCGCTTCGGCGAAGGCAGGGGAGGGATTTTACAAAGATGTTTTCAAACTGCAAAATTGTTACTAATTTTGTTTCTTTATCTTTTTTTTATTCTTTCTTCTTTCTGACGATCGTTCTTTTTTCCTCAGGAATAGGAGGCGGGACAGGTTCGCCAGAAATCTTCGTCACCGCACTGAATTTAGGAGGACAGACTTCAAGACAGGTCCCACATTTTATGCATTTCTCCTGGTCAATAATATGGATCAGGTTTTTACCACTTAAAATAGCATCTGCAGGGCATCTTTTTGCACAGGTCATACAGGCCTGACACTTTTCCGGATCGATATAATAAGACGGTAATTCACGGAATAACGTCTCTATCTCGTCTCTGGTGAAAAGCTTATTCCATTCTTCCGGGTCTTTAAGATGTGATGATAGCTTATCTCTTGTTACTATCTTGATATATGGGACTAATTTCCTGATTTCATTTAGTTTGGACTTTAATTCACTTTCGTCTAATCCTTCGCTTTTTCCAAAGGGTCCTATCGCCCTAACCTTTTTGATAAAGTCGTTTACGGTCTCAGCAAAACGGCTTCCTTCAGCGGAAGACATAAATTCGATCCTTAATCTTTCTGGATTCAGTCCTATGTGTTCCATTATTTTTCTACAGAGAAGCACCATGTTGAGTGCATTGTAATTCCCATGAGTAATATATTTACATTCATCAAGACGGCAACCGGCTATATACACCCCATCCATTCTGTTATAGAAAGACCGGAGTATAAACGCAAGGTCTACCCTTCCAGTACACATGACACGGATCAGTCTTATTTCAGTTGTATATTGCAGTCTGGAAACTCCAGCCAGGTCAGCAGCGCCGTATCCTCACCAATTGCATACGAAGCTTATGATCCTCGGTTTAAACTTAAGGGCTGCGCACATTATTATCTCAACTCCTTAATTAGAAAATAGATTCGAATACCACGAATGGCAACGAATGACACAAATAATATTGTCCTGTTGTTCGCTCACTACGGTTTCATTCGAGTAATTCGCTATCATTCGCGTAATTCGCCTGTAATTACACATCTCCAACCGCCGCATCGATTTGGGCGATCAGCTGTTCATCTGCATAATGTTTCAATTGAATAGCCCCGGTCGGGCATTTTGTATTACAGAGACCATCTCCTTTGCAGAGAACAGGGTTAATCTTTACCTTTTTCCCTTGCCGTGTTTCATAAAGCTCTAAAGCACCATAGGTGCAGGCCTCAACACATGCTCCACATCCCATACACTTCTTCTCATCCATCTCGCAAACAGAGCCGGAGGCGATGACTGTATCATGTGAGAGAAGGGTTAAGACCCGGCCTGCAGCTCCATAAGCCTGGCTAATCGCTTCAGATATATGCTTAGGATAGTGAGCTATTCCACAAAGATAAACGCCGTCTGCACCAAACTCAACAGGTCTTAATTTGACATGGGCTTCCTGGAAGAAACCATCCGTGCCCAAAGGTACCTTGAATAATTGGGCTATTTCCTTGCTTCCTGCGGCGGGAATTGTGGCGGCAGCTAAAGCAATTATATCGGCATCAATTTCAAGCTTGTTCCCTAAAATATAATCCGTCGCGGTAACCTTGAGAACGGACCGACCCTCCTCCGACTCACCCGCTTCCACTTGAGGTTTATCTTGCGGTTCATAGCGGATAAACCTTACATCTTTATCTGCTGCTTCCCTGTAATAATCCTCACTAAACCCATACGTTCTCATGTCCCGAAAGAGAATGTAGATATCCATCTTGGGGTTTATCTCTTTTAGTTTCAATGCGTTCTTTACAGACTCGCTGCAACATATCCGGCTGCAGTAATTTCTGTCTTCATTTCTGCAGCCAACGCATTGGATCATCACGAGACTCTCTGCGTTAATTACCTTTTCGTCTCCTTTGTTGATCTGTTCCTCCAACTCAAGGTGGGTCATGACCCTGTCATCTTCTCCATAAAGGTATTCGGTAGGTTGATATACTTGAGCACCGATAGCGATGACGGCTGCCCCATGTTTTATCTCTATGACCCCTCTTTCAGACTTCACCCTGGTTACGAAATTCCCCACATAACCGGTAGCCTCCGTGATGGTCGCATCCGTATAGACATGCACTAACGGGTGCTGATATACCTTTCTTATAAGATCACGCAAATAGGCCTGAACATCCAGTCCTTCCAGGGTAGTATGTATTTTTTGTGCCATTCCCCCAAGGTCTGCATCCTTTTCCACCAAATAGACCTCATGCCCCTGGTTGGCTATGGAGAGAGCACACGTCATGCCGGCTATACCTCCACCAACCACTAACGCCGCCTTGTTTACTGGCAGATCAAAATCCTGCAATGGCTCCAAAAGGCAAGCTCGTGCCAACGACATCCGGAGGATATCCTTTGACTTCTGGGTGGCTTCTTCCTTTTCTTTAGAGTGTACCCAGGAGCAATGTTCTCTGATATTTGCCATGTCGAAGAAATATTGATTAATTCCTCCTTCTCGAAGCGAATACCGGAAGGTAGGCTCATGTGTCTTGGGGGTACAGGCGGCGACAACCACGCGATTTAGCCCTTTTTCCCGTATCACGTCCATGATTTGATTGGTTGCCTCAGTAGAACATGAGAAGAGCTGTTCTTGAGCATGAACAACATGAGGTAAACTTAAGCCATATTCAACTACAGAAGGGACATTTACTATTCTTCCAATATTTGCTCCACAATGACATACAAATACACCGACTTTTGGCTCTTCTTGCGAGACCTCCCTTTCCGGTGGATATACCCTTTCTGTGGTTAGCTTCCCTCGCCGGTAGTCAAGGAGTGCACCAGATTGGGAACTTGCACCGCTTGCAGTAAAAACCGACTCGGGAATATCTATAGGACCCTGGAAGGCTCCGCTTACAAAGATCCCGGGCCTGGTGGTCTCCATAGGATTGAAAGGAATGGCTTTACAGAATCCATGAGGATTGAGCTCAATGCCGAATTGATTTGCCAGCTCATTCGCATCAGCAGGTGGGTTCAATCCAATGGATAATACCACCATATCGAATTCTTCCTCTTTGACTCCCTCATCCGGGGTAGAATATCTTATAATTATATTTTTGCTTTCCGGTATCTCTTTCACTATGGATACATAGCTTCTTATAAATCGAATCCCTGGAAGGCCCTCCGTTCTTTGATAGAATCTCTCGAAGTCCTTTCCAAAAGAACGAATATCGTTATGGAATATCGTACACTCCGCCTCTGCGTCATGGTCTTTTGTTAAAATTACCTGTTTCTGTGTGTATGTGCAGCATACGGCTGAACAATAGCTTTTACCACCCGGGGGGTTAACCTGTCTGGAACCGACGCATTGAATCCAGGCTATTTTTTTCGGATGCTTCAAATCAGAAGTGCGCCTTATCTCACCTTCGTATGGCCCTGTGGAGCCTAACAGTCGTTCATAGTCCATACTGGTTACAACATTCAGCATCTTTCCGTAGCCATATTCATCCCTCACCTTAGGGTCAAATGGCTCAAAGCCCGGAGCGAGAATGATCGCCCCTACCTTTATTTCTACCTTCTCTGGCGTTTGAGTAAAATCGATGGCGCCTTTCTCGCACACCGCTTCACAGATACGACATTTCTTCTCTTTAAGGTAAAGACAGCTTTCATCTATATAGGTGATAAGGGGAATGGCTTGAGCAAAGTATATATGGATGGCTTTATTCTTAGATATTTCTTGATTAAATCGATCGGGGACTTTTACAGGGCAGTACTCTACACAAGTATTGCAGCCCGTGCATTTGCTCTCTATGGTATATCTGGGCTTTTTAACCAGTGTTACCCTGAAGTCTCCCTCTTCCCCTTCTACACTGCCAACTTCAGTATAGCTCAGGATCTCTACATTGGGATGCCGGCCGACCTCGACCAGTTTGGGCGATAGTATTCAGATGGAGCACTCATTGGTAGGAAAGGTCTTGTCAAGCTGGGCCATATGGCCGCCAATGGACGGCCCTTTGTCAACCAGGTAAACCTTAAAACCCGCATTGCCAAGATCGAGTGCGGCTTGAACACCGCTGATCCCTCCACCGACAACCATCACATCGCCAAAATTCCCTGCTGAGAGACTTTTACAAAGTTGTTCAAATTGTTCTTTTTCCACTTCTCTATGACCTCATCGAGTGTCTTTGGTTCTCTAAAGAGAGCTCTGAAAAACTACTACACGCTCTCTTGATTACACAGATTTCAAGAGAGGATTACCAAGATTTCTGGACTTTTTCGGAAATCTTCTAAATGACTTCCTGGATAATCTCCGTGATGTCCTTAATCTGTATGACCTCACTATTCTTCAGGGTTAACCTGCTATCCTCAAATTGGGTAATGCAATACGGGCAGGAAGTGACCAACTCCTTCGCCCCAACCCCGATAGCTTGTTCCAGTCTGAGGTCGGAGAATCTTTCACCCTTTGCAGTTTCCATCCAAATCCTGCCTCCCCCCATTCCGCAACAGAGACTATCTTCCCGCGACTCAGCCATCTCAA
>Ga0315277_10012584_pt1 | contig 10608 bp, 10 predicted proteins | sample YL17G05_15_MG_FD_203695 | JGI IMG/M metagenome (GOLD analysis project Ga0315277, IMG submission 203695) | Sediment microbial communities from Yellowstone Lake, YNP, Wyoming, USA - YL17G05_15 | ecosystem: Environmental > Aquatic > Freshwater > Lake > Sediment | place: USA: Wyoming | collected... | reverse complement strand
ACAGGTTCTTTTGCTCGCCTGATTTGGTGAAGGAAGTTGACGCTGCTAAGGCCGTGGTTGGGAGTGCAGACTACATCGACGCGATTGACAACGGCAACATTGCGTGGTTCGATGAGACGCTATCAGACCACTTCCCGGTTGTGCTGTGTATGGACGTGTCAGAGGAACGGTAAGATTGCTTCATCAATTAGCAGGCAAGAATACAACTTCTGATTGGCAGTAGAAATGGAACCCGGTCCTGGCATAATTGTACACGCCCACAAGAGACAATGGGATGGCACACTTGGCTGATCTTGTGCAGTCTGTTCCTCATCTGGACTGCCATTTCTCAGAGTATGGCCACGAGGTTTCTGATTCTTGCGATTCGAGGGTTTGGGTCGTTTCCCAAATATTGTACCTAATATGTCTTTGGTAATAAAGACGATTCGCTGGACCGTATATAGCGTGAAAATGAAAAGCGTTTCCACAACAATAACCCAAGTCATAAATGCTATCGCGATTTCGTGCAAGTCGGGACTTGTTTGCTGAGCCGAACTGTCACCGACACCGAGCAGGTCTATGCACAAATCGGAAAGGAGTGGAAGCAATTCCATAATTCAACCCTCCTTTGTTTCAAACAAAGGTTTCAGAATTAGGATGCTATATCAGAACTACCCGTCCCCGGATTACTGTATACCTAAAAGTGCCTGAACCTATTGCACAATCAATTATTCGGCCACAAGCATAGACAGACTCTAACCGTTTATCCCAATGTAGAAGCGGCTGAAAGAAATGTGTGACAGAAAGAATACCTGGTTGCCCTATCTATAAAAGTATAGCTCTCATGCCAATGATAACTCTATAATAGCACTCCGCCTTGTAAGATGTCAATACTATTTCCGTATGCGGATTGTTCCTAATTCTACGGGCAGAAATCTATCCTTCCCAGATTCACAGATGAATCGCGCCATCCCCTTACCCATCTTCACGGGTTTTTGTTCCATTTAGTCAAGCAAAAAAAAAACACAACAAAAGCAAAAAAAAACGTGCAAAAGGCAGAAAATCTATTGGCCCTGTCTCGTCCCCGTCTCAACCCCGGCATCAGGATGGCCAACAAGAGGGCGATGATGGTGATGGCCACCAGCAGTTCGATAAGCGTGAAACCTCTATTTTTTTTTCTTTCATCCACGGTGTTATGCCTGCTACGGTCAAATGCACCATATTCTATTCAGACCAGAAAAAGAAATTGCACGGTTCTTCTATTTGCTATGCATGTTCAAGACAAAGAGCGGCCCTGGTTCGATTTCGACTGCGAGTGACTATATTGCATCTACAACGCCAACATCCGAGGTTGTCCCATTCGTTGTTGAAGGTTGAAGAAGGTAATGGGCACTGCCAGGAAATTGACCGCGAGGCAACAGCAAAGAACGAAAGTCAGCGCATCCAACTTCTCACCCCCATGTACTCTGCCGGACAGTTACCCTAATCAACAGTTTGCCTTATGATCGCCACACCTATATAATCCCGGTATGGAAAAGGTTGAGGTCCAGCGGGTAGTTCACTCTCTTTTGGATGTCCAAGAGGCCATCTGTGAAAGCGGTGAAGTTGTGACGATGCAGCAACGGTTGACGGAGCTTTACCGAGTGATTAAGCTGTTAATGGATGAGACGTTCAAGACCCAGGATCAGAGCCTCAAAGTGTTGTTGGCGAGTCTGGAATACCGGGCAAGGCAGTACAAGCAGACTCTTGAGGAACGGTTAGGTGTAAGGAATTAACGTATGGACCCTGTATCGGCTATCAATACGGCATTGACAAGTCTTAGGACAGCCACCGACATTGCCAGACTTTTGATCGGCGCTGACGTGTCTTTGCAGACAGCGGAACTAAAGTTAAAACTCTCTGACATGATGGGGGCGCTGGCTGACGCAAAGTCTCAAATAGCCGATGTGAAGGACATGGTGACTAAGAAGGATGAAACCATTGTCCGGTTGCAGGAGGCTTTGGAGTTAAAAGGCACGTTGATTCGTAAGGATTCGGCTTATTGGCTCCCTGACGAACAGGGCAATTTCACTGATGGTCCATTCTGTATGAGATGTTTCGATGTTGACAAAATAACGTGTAGACTTGTGGCCGACACAGCGGGACCACAGGTGAAGTGTCCGAATTGTAAGACTATATTCTTCTCAAAACCTATCTATGATTATCTCAGACCCGACGTGATAAAGGCACAGAGGCAGATAATGCAGCAAATGGACCAAGATATTAACGACGTGAAGCGGCAACTTACGGACCTTTTTTAGCCAGAGTAAGCCTACAAGGCCCCCGCTTATCTCGCTTCCTCTCTCCCCCCAAAGGCGGGGGCTTCTATTTCCCACTCAGTGAGTCGTTGGGCAGGTGGTCTTCGGTATAGTCTAATATGCACGGCGGGTTGTGACTTGCGCCCATCTGCGACGATCAATTATCTACCGACAGACGAGTTACCTTACCTCATAGAGTCGGATCGAGTTTGGCCGGGGACCCGCGGGATCGGGGGTATTTTCTTCGCCTCCGCCGGGGAGAGCGACAACCACTTGTTGATCGGCAGTTTGTTCACCGCCTCCGTTGTGTACTTGCTGACGTTGGTGTAGTATGTCATTGTGGTCTTCGGGTCCGCGTGTTCCAAAAGCTCTTGAGCGACCGCCGTAGACGCTCCTTCCCCCTGCAACGTACTGGAAAATGTAGCTCGCAAGTCATGTAGTCGCAAAGTCGGCAAACCCGCTCGTTGGCGTATCGCTTTCCATTTCTTGTGCGTGTTGCTGTCACTCTTTAACAGTTCTTGTCCCGCCGGTAGGGTAGCGACGTATCGGGCCAACTCCGGCATAACATCTGCGGGCAGAGGGCGATAGGGCATGTGCTTCTGGGTCTTGCGGCTCTTGGTGTCCACTGTGTTCCGTTTGAAGTCGATGTCGGCCGCGGTCAATTTCTCTACATCCCCGGTACGGAGGCCCGTCACAAGTAACAGTAACACGCGCATACGCCAGCACGCGGAGCGCTTGCCTGCTGCCACGAGTAAGGCCGCAACCTGATCGGTGTCGAGAGCCCGCGGACTACGCCGCATGACCTTCACTTTTTTCACGCATAGGTCGGAGTTAAAACGCCGCTGCGTCTGTCCCCAACGGATGAATGCGCGAAGGTTCGAGATGTCTTTGTTCAGAGTGTACCGTTTTACCTCTTTGCTACGTTCGAGGATGAAGCGGTCTACGGCAGTCTGGGTGATCTGTTTGGAGTTGAGTGGCCCCACCAGCCGGGCGAAGTGCTTGAGTGTCAACAGGGCTTCATAGATTGACTTAGGATCGAAACCCGCTACCTGCTTACTCAACTCATACGCCTCGATCATTTCCGGCCAGTCTGTATTAACTAAGCCGGTAAACACGTCAGAGTTAAGCTGTCCGTATTTGATCTGCTTGAAGTGATCGGCCAAACCTTTAGTTGGGAACGCCTTGGTCCGACGCCGCCCGGCCTCATACCATCCGACCCAATGACCTTTGACGTTTTTTCGCTTGTAAACCCACGGCTTTTTCATACCATACATTATATCGGCTGTTTCCGTATTCGGGTTCGGTACGGCGGGTTTGACCTGACTTTCTGGTATCAAAGTGGAGACAAGCCCCGGTAGATCGGACTCACGGATACAGTTATAAGTCATTGTATTATAAGGTTTTGCGCCCGTAGCTCAGTAGGATAGAGCATCGGTTTCCTAAACCGGAGGTCGTGGGTTCGAATCCCCCCGGGCGCAGTGAGGCCGTACCGTGAAAAAGGAGTGCCGTATGTATCGAGAGATTTGTCTGGTCCTGGTCGTTGCTCTGCTCTTGGGTGGTTGTGTACGTAAGCAGACGCCGCCCCAGGCCAAGACCGCAAAAACGCAGCAGACGCCGGCCGGCCCCTTGAAAACCGCGGCGCCCAAGACGACCAAAGCACCCCAGACATCAAAATCGGTGGAGACGCCGAAGCCATCGACGTCTTCGACAGCGACGGCCCCCGTCGAGGCCGGGCACCCCATCGTCGCGGTGGCCCGTCAGTTTCTCCATGCCGTTGGCGCCGGCGATGCCGGCCGGGCGATCGCGCTGTGCACGTCCGATAAGGTCACCGCGCAGGGACTCGCCCAGATGAATCTTGCCTTTCAGATGGACCAGGCGGACGTCACGCAGGCTTGGCTGGGTGCCAAACGGGCTGCCGTCATCACCAATTTCATTCCGACCAAGCAGGGGAGTGTGGCGGGAGCCTGGTGGAGCCTGAGCCTTGTGGCCGCCGAGGAAGGTCGCTGGCGCATCAGCGAGATGAGTTTCCTTCCGGACGAGTCGACAGTAGAGAAATACCTCGCCGCATTCCGCGCAGCCGAGCCCAATGCGAAATCCATTGAGCCATAGCATCGGCCGGTGCTCCCCGAGACAATCGGATGTGCCGGAGCTTGCGACACGGGACACCAGGCGTCTGTATTTCCTCGACAACCTGCGGATCGCCCTGACGATTCTCGTGATTGCCCACCACGTCGGGCAGGCCTACGGGCCGACCGGCGGCTCGTGGCCGATTCAGGAGGTGACGCGCGCACGCGTGCTGGGGCCGTTCTTTACGGTCAACCGGTCCTTCTTCATGAGCCTGTTCTTCATGATCTCGGGCTACCTCATGGTGATGTCCTACGATCGCGGCGGGGCGGGACCGTTTCTCAAAGGCCGGCTCTTACGCCTGGGTGTGCCGCTGCTGCTGTTCTTTCTGCTGATCATCCCGCTGCAGCAGTATCTGTGCCATTGCCGGACCGGCGACCTCGGGTCGATGTCCTTCCGCCAGTACTATGCCGGCGCCTATTTCGGATCCGGCGACCGGCCGGTCGGGTGGAAGGGGCCTGCCTGGCCCGAGATGAATTTCGGCCATTTGTGGTACGTCGAGCACCTGCTGATTTTCAGCTTGTGTTATGCTGCACTCCGCGCCGTGTGGAAACGCGCGCCCGAAGCGAATCGCACAGAGTCGAATTTGCCCGCGAATCTGGTCATCGTGCTCTTTGCAGTGACCTTGGCCTTCGCCTCGGGCATTACCCGGATCTGGTATCCGATCGACAAGTGGATCGGCTTTCTCGGTTTTATCCAGGTGGCCTTCGCCGACGTCCCGCGCGATTTGGGTTTCTTTGTCCTCGGCGCTCTCGCCTATCGGCGCGGCTGGTTTCTCGGCCTGTCCGACCGGACGGGCAAGACCTGGCTGCTGGTCGGCCTGACCGCCGCCGGGCTGTGGTATGCGTATTCCCTGGGCCTGCGGCGGATCTTCCCGATTGGTCATGCGACGATGGACATCGTATATCCGGTTTGGGAGGCGTTGTTGTGCTGCGGCATGTGCATCGGTCTGCTCTACCTGTTCCGCGCGAGGCTCAACTGGCAGGGTCGGTGGGGCAGGGTGATGGCCGAGAGCCAGTACGCCGCCTACCTGTTCCACGTGCCGGTCGTCGTCCTGGTCCAGTACGCCATCGCGACCGCCGTCATGGGGCCTTTCTCCAAGTTTGTCCTGGTGACGGCCGTAAGTGTGCCGCTCACGTTTGTGTTGGCCGGCTGGCTCCGCCGTCCCGTGTTCATCAGGCGAATCCTGTGACACCGACGGCGATCATGTGCGACCGACTTTTGTGGTCCGGGCCGGCAAGTGCGAGATTTCGCGTAGTAGGGCGAGCGTCCCCGCTCGCCGCCCATAGTCGTGCGGGGACGCACGACCTACAAGGGCCGCAAAAGTTAGTCGCACACCGGCGATCGTGACTTGGCCTTGCATTTTGTGGCCGGATGGCTATAACATCCTGGCTGAGTGTGCATGGAAGGATTGGATTATGGCAAGGAACATGCGCGTCCCGGTTTACATGGGGGAAGAATGGCACAAGGCCCTCTCGGGTCTGGCGGGCACGTTCGGCGTCTCGGCCGAAGAGGTCATCCGCCGGTCGCTTCCGGACGAGGCGGTCATCGGTCTGTTCTTTCAGTGCCAGGATTATATCCCCGGCCTGCGCTGGGATGAGGTGGCGGACGTCGGCCGGACCGCGATTCGCGAGCATCTGCGGGCAAAGTACCTGAAGGGGCTCGAGGAGCACCTGGCCCGTCTGGGTGTGAGCCTGCAATCCTCTGCCGACGAGGTCGAAGCGGTCGCGCGGCGTGCCTTGAATGAGATGCAGGCCGATTCGGCACGTCCTTCTGCACATCAGATCGCCAAAGCCCGGGAGGACACGGTCTATCTCGGTTATCTCTACGATGCGTGGAAGCGGGCGAAGGCCGGCCAGCCGGGATACGCGATAGCACAAATCGATCTTGACGCAACGACCGGCGGTGCCGGCCAGACGTCGGCCGTTCTGAAGGACAACCAAGCCTTCTGAAAAGGTGGTCCATCTACTCATCTGCTCATCCACGCATCGACGAGCATGGCTTCAGTGTGTCAGGGCGTAAGTGATGATATTGATGCCCATCTGGATGGTCTTGCGGTAGCCGTCGGGGCCCCACGTGATGCCGTGACTGTCGCACCAGCCGCAATGCAGGTCGCCGGAGCTGAGGAAGACGGCGAGGCGCTCGCCGAGAAACAGGCCCCTGGCGCCGTGGTTCTGGCCGTGAGTGGGGGACAGACCCGTCGGCCCCCGCAGGCGGATGTACTGCAGGGTCGGCAGCCCGGTGTCACCAAGGTCGAAGATATTGTGGAAGACCTCGTGCTCTCTCGGGATGGTCCGGACGGAGCCTGAGCCGAAGAGCTCTTCGAGCAGCCGGTAGCAGGTGGTGTAGAAGAAGTCGCCGCCGGAGCCGACGACGCAATCGTCCATCAGGATGAAGCCGCCGGCCGTGAGGTAGTCTTGGAGGTTCGTTTTCTGGCTGGCCGTGAGCTCGTACTGGTTCTCGCCGGTCATGAAGAGGAACGGATATTGGCGCAGACGCTCGGGCTCGTCGAACGTGACAACGGCATTGAATTGGCCTTCGTGCCCGTACTGGGGGTCCCAATCGACGGCCGCCGGTACGGGCTTGACACGGCAGCGGATGCCCCTCGCCAGCTCACGGAGCAGATTCGCATCGCCGCCGGGGCGGACCTTCCAGATGTCGGGGCCCTTGCCGCGGCCCCGGAAGGCCACTTCGTCCACGTGCACGCGCGGCAGGATGAAGTCGTATTGGTCGAGGTCGGTGGGCTCGGGCCCGGCGTTCGGATCGTAGGGCGAGCCGGCGCCGGAGGACCGGCTCGCCGGGACCAGCAGCGCGCCGGCCGCAAACTTCAGGAAGTCTCGTCGCCGGAGGTCACCCATCGTGGTTGCCTCCGGTCGCTGTCAGGAAGGACTCGGCGGCCCGTCGGCCGTCACCGCCATCCTGCTCATACCGCCAGGGCCGCTCGCTGGGGACGCCGTCGCCGTTATCCTCCAGGCAGGGGGTTTCGGTATGGAGTAGTTGCTTTTCCCGATACCACTGCTCGATTTCTCGTGCCGCCGCCGTGAAGGCCTCCAGAATGGAGACTTTGCCGTCGTGATTCGCGTCGTTCCCGGCCCGGCTCAAGGCCGGCACGAAATGCACGCCGAAGCGGGTGCCGTACGCCTGGTTTTCGTTGGATGCACAGAGAATGATTCTGCCCCGTCCGGCCAGGGCCTTGGCGGCGACCGCCGCACACGGACAATCAAGAATGATGGTCTGCGTATCAGCCTTAATAGCCGCGAGCCACGCCGCCAGATCCTTGGGCGTGATGTCGGGGCCGGGCAAATTGAGACGCAGGTGAGACGCAAGGTTTTGCGTCTCTGCGACGATGTTGGCCTGACCGATGTAATAGAAGACGAATCGATCCGCAGGACCGATGGCGGATGCGAAAGTCTCTATCACCTTCTTGAGATTGTTGCTGCTCGACGTACCAGCGGACTTAAGGGACGGCGAATTGTCGGAGACGAGCACGGCCAACCGCTGTGGGTCCAGTCCGACCTTATCGCGCAGATACGCCCGCAGGTCGTTGATGACGCGGTCCTTCACAAGACGCTCGTTCGGGTCCTTGCAGATCCCGCTGACAAGGAGAGCATAGGTATGCCCCGGCGTCGATTCCTCACCGTTCGCGCCGCAAAGCATGCAAAGCACGACAGGCAACATAGCACAACATACGATATGAGTTCGAACAGCCATTTCATCTCCTCAGACGAGCCCTATAGCACGGCGGATAAACCAGCCGGCCGACAGCAGCAGACACAACGCGATCAGCACGGGCCACTTCGGCCACAGGCTGCTGACCGTCTCCGTAACTCCGATCTGATGCTTGGGGACAAAGAGCTTCGCGGTTTCCTGGTTGATCTCGTCGATGTGAAGATACCGGCCGCCGGTGCGTTGGGCGAGCGCCCGGAGGAAGGGCTCATCCAGATCGATGCACGACATCTCGTCGCGCACGGGCGGCAGGCTCGTTGCGATGGTCCGCTCGCCGAGAAAGGAGCCGTTGAGCTCCGCCTGGGCCGTGGCGACAATCGATTGGGCCAGACCCCAGTCGAGCGTTGTCCTGTAGTAGCCCCGGCCGGTCGGCTCCATGCTGACGATCTGGTCGCCGACGGTCAAAAGGACATTCGCGCCGGCGACCGGCTGGAATACTTTGTCCACAACGTACGCATGGAAAGTGACCCGCCTGGGATCTTCGGCGGTCCGTTCGACGAACAGCTCGACGCCCGCGCCCTGGGCCGGCGTGCGTCCTACGTAGGCCACCAGACCGCAGACCAGCTCACTCAGCAATCCGCCTTGCCGGTCCTCGCGGTACAGCGTGAACAGCTTCGAGGCATTGAGCAGGCATACTCGGCCGTGACCGAGCCGATGGGCCGCGATGATCGGCACGTTTCCAACCGTCGCGAGCGTCGTGGAAGCGGGTTTGATCCCGGCCACCTCGTAGTAAGGGGAGATCGACGGGACCGGATTGGTGAACGCGTTCGGATCGAAAAGGCGGCCGACCTGCGTCTCGAACGTGAGAGTGATCGCGTCTGGGCGGGGCGGCCATAGCCGCGGAGTTTGCTTGTCAAAGACGACCGGCAGTATCGCCTCCGCCTTTTCGTCGCGCCATGCCGCAAGCGATGCGATCGTCTGTCCCGGCAGAAGGAGCAGCCCGCCGCCCCGCTCCGCGACGAAGTCGTACAGGCCCTCTCGTTGAATGGGCGTCAGGGTACCGAGATCACAGGGCCCGAGGATAATCACATCGTACTTGTAGAACTCTTCCTTCGTCTCAGGCAAGGGTTCCATGCCTACGCTCGCGTAGGCATGTTCCCGCCGTGGCCACGACTCTCTGACTACGTCGAAGCCGAGGCTCAGATGGATCTGCTTGTCCCAGGCCAGAGCCTGGCGGATCTTGCCGATATCGAAGTTGGCCCACTGCGAATACAGCAGGACCTCCAGGGCCCGCGGTGGCGCTACCTCGACCACGGTGCTGCGCGAGTTGTTCGCCAGGTTTACCTCGCCTTTGACCGCCTTTACACGGGCGGTGAGCACGCGTGTGCCAAGCCCCTGTGCCGGCAGGGCGAACTCCGTGGTCGCTTCCTGAGGCCCGGTGCCGGACGACCGAAATTGCGCGCGAGCCAGTTGACGGGAATCGATGATGGTACCGTCACAGAGCAACTCGAGCGTCACAGGCTCGTTCCATGTACCTGCTGCCACAATCGCAACGGTGACGGCGAACGGCGCCTCGGCCGGCGTGCCGGCCGGGGCCACAACGGACTTGACGGCGACGTCTGCGTGCGGCCGGCGCGATCCCACACCGACGAGCAGGATCGGCAGGTCCTCTCTCTGCACCGGCAGATAGCGCCGGGGGTCCTTGTCTCCGGCCTGACCGTCGGTCAAGACGACGACGCCCGTGGGTGCGCCAGCCGTCGCACCTTGCGCATCACGCGCCGCAGAATCTGCAATCAGCGAGAACACTTCCTGCAGGTTGCTGGCCGAGCCCCAGCGCCGCAGCAGGTCGGGCGAGCCGCAGTGGTACGCATGCTCGTCGAAGCCATAGGTTCGGTACTCAGGTCCGCCGGCGCCTTGTGAGCGGAAACATCCGTTGAACTTGTCCAGAGCCTTGTCGAGGCGAGGCAGACGCCCGTCGTCGGCAACCGACATGCTCTCGCTGGTATCGAATAGCGTCAGAACGGTGTTTCTGTCAAAGACAGGCTTTGTGCGCCACGCGGAAGGATTCCACAGGATGACGAGCAGGGACAGGATCGCCGCGTACTGCATCGCCGCCAGAAGCCGGCGATATTTCATGCGCTCGGGCGTCTGCAACGAGTCCGTGCGGAAGATGACGAAGACCAGCACGGCCGGCGCCAGCACGAGAACCACGGCAACGAGATGTCCCGGATAGTCCGTAAGCGTCATTTTTCGACACTCTGCCGCCTGAATTTGGCAGCGTTCTCAAAGAACTTGATTTCCGACTCGAAGAACTCCACGTCCGACGGCTCCTCACCCATCGGCTGGCTTTGGCGCTGCCGGGCCTCCAGAGCGAGCGACCAGAATTGCCGGGCCATCATGCGTGCGGCCTCCGCTGGCGCGGCGTGCGCATCCTTCGTGTAGACGTGGCCGGCCGCCGGTCCGCCGCCGCTCGCGATGATCGCCCACTGGGGACCGGCCATGCTTTCGAGCAGCTTCTCGGCGGCCTTGAGCCGTTCCGCCA
>Ga0315277_10012583_pt1 | contig 10609 bp, 6 predicted proteins | sample YL17G05_15_MG_FD_203695 | JGI IMG/M metagenome (GOLD analysis project Ga0315277, IMG submission 203695) | Sediment microbial communities from Yellowstone Lake, YNP, Wyoming, USA - YL17G05_15 | ecosystem: Environmental > Aquatic > Freshwater > Lake > Sediment | place: USA: Wyoming | collected... | reverse complement strand
CTGCAAATGAATCATCTTTTGTGACTTTTCTGTAATTCACATCTCTATTTTCTAGAAATTCCTTTGGTAATTCTTTGAGCCAAATGTAGTCATCAGGCGTTTCTTTTTTCTTAGCGAGCCTAACTGTATCGGCACCTATGTTCATTGCTTTAAGAATGGTTGGATACATTGCACCAACGTCAGCAACAACCACGTACCACCATGGAATGAAATGAGAAAACGCTTCTTTGTCCGGTTTGATTGTCATACCACCGGGCATGTGATAGTTTATTACTTCGTCCGGGTCAGTCGCCCTTTCATTATAGATTACATACGGGTCTTCCACCCACGTCGGCATCTCGTCTCCGTATTTTACCACTCGAACAAAATCCTTTGATAATTGCTCCTTTTTGTTTTTAGCTTGTTTAATTATTTCTTCCTTGGATTTGCACCCTCTGAAATCTCTTAACAATGTTTGTGAGACTGAGAGAACCCTGCATATTGGAGGCATTATTTTTTTCTGAATGGCCCCTCTGATTAGAGACATGTGATCCCACATGTTCACTGCGCCAGAAGAGAGCAACATATCAAAAGGCATACCTGTGGTAAAAGCTAGAGGCAATGTTTGTTGGATGAGATTGAGAGTAACACCCAACTGTTCCTGTACGTCCTGTTTGTTGTATTTTAACGTCCTGTCGTCTATCTTTATTTGCGAAGGCGTTAGAATAATGCGATCCTTAACTTCGATCCCAAGGAATGGTGCCACTGATTTAAGACTAAAATCGTCTAAGAAAGAATAAAATTTCCTAACGCCGAGATAGGTATCTAAAGTAGTTGGATAGAATTGCACTACCTCAGAATGAATACCAAAATGGAATGATTTATCAGGTCTACTATATTTGCTCACGAACTCCTGAAAAATCTTTTTTTTATTATCGGAGAGTTGATTTTGATAATTTTTTAGAATCCAATTCAATCTCGTATAAATTTGAAAATTGTCAAAACCGACTACGTTATGCCCTGAGATAACATCGTTCTTCTTTACCGTCTCGCAGAATTTGAAGAGATTATCGATTTCTTCGTCTGTGTTACGTGAAACAAGCTGCTTTACCTCTATATCTTCCCAATTTGTTGGGCAATCCAAGATATCAAAACTAAATTTTTCTTTTTCCAGATTTTTATTCGACTCAAAAACTACTTCGAAATTCGAATAACCAATCATATCGATAGGAACATTTTCTTTGCCCTCTGAAAAATCTGTAGTTTCAATATCATAAACTAAAACCTTTAGTTTCTTTTTCTCACCACTTGTATCAAACAACCATGTTTTTCCTTGCGCAGATAGATCCACAAGTGCCCTTTGCGCGTATGGTATATCATGCTCAGCAGTGTATACTCCAAAGTTGAAAAAAAGATAGTCGCTAACCTCTGGAACAAAATACGACTTCTTAGTATAAACCCTAAACACCTTTCTAGTTAAATCAAAATCACAGAAACTTCGATAATCTTCTATATCACCGATTGCTTCAATTTTGGATAAAGCGTCGTCCTTAGTTTTACTTTCTTCCCATTTTTTCAAAAGCTCTGTTCTAACAGAGTTTATGTTTTTATCTTTGGGGCAAAACGCTAAAAAATAAGGTCTATGCAAATCTGATATGGCCTTTGGCAATTTTCCATGTGAATATAGATACTCCGGTGAAATGCCGATTAGCATATCGTTCACAATATGTTACCCCCAACAATCTTAGGAATTAACCTTATATTTGTAGCTGTATTTTACTTCTTTGATTTTTATGACGACCCAAATCGTCTATTCGGACGAATTCAGCAAGCACAATAATCCAGGTCATCCAGAAAATGCTGAAAGACTTCACGTCATGATGAAAGAAGTTAAGACGGCGCCGTTTTACAAAGACTTGGAGTTTATTAAACCGGAAATTCTGCCTGAAAATTCTTTGTACGATGTGCATTCTGAGAGGATGATTGAGCAGATTAAGGACATGAACTCTGAGTACAATTCGTGGATTGATCTAGATACTTACGTTTCTTGTTCGGATTATGAAACAGCGAGATTGGCTGCAGGCGCTGTAGTACAAGCTTGTAAAAATGTATTGAAAGGCGATGCAGATAACGCCTTTGCATTGGTAAGACCACCAGGTCATCACGCAACTAAAAATCGATCGATGGGTTTTTGTCTATTCAACAATGCAGCGATAGCTGCAAATGAAATAACGAAACTAGGAAAAAAGATATTGATCTTTGATTTTGACGTTCATCATGGAAATGGAACTCAGGATATTTTTTACGATAGAAAGGACGTGATGTATCAGTCGTTCCATCTTTCACCTCATTACCCAGGCACTGGAAGTATTAAAGAAATTGGAACTGGCACCGGAGAAGGATTCACAGTTAACGCGCCTCTATCTTACGGAAATGGTGACAAAGCTGTTTCCAAACTTTTAGAAGAAATCTTTTTACCGATTGCAAAACAGTTCAAACCAGATGTGGTAATTATTTCATCAGGATATGATTCTCATCATTTGGACCCGCTGGGTGGACTAAAATTAACAGCTAACTTCTTTGGTGGGATGACTAGTAGACTTCAAGAGATTCAACCTAAAATCGTATGCACGCTTGAGGGCGGATACAATCTTAGTTGGATCGGTAAATGTCTTATTTGTCAACTTGGACAAATGACCAAGAATATTGTTAAAATTGGAGATAAGACGATCGAAGAAGAAGATGTAAAAGAATTAATCAATGAAATAAAAAATGAGTTGGGTGGATTTTGGAAGATCTAACCAAATATCATTCCCATACCCGTAGCAGCGGAATCTTCTTGTTCCTCTATTTTTTGGTTAACCTCTTTTGCTTTCTTGTCGGATAGCTTTTTAAAATTTACTTCTTTTGCTATTTCCTCTGCTTTTTTTATTCCTTCTGCGCTACCCTCAATTTTGACGTACGAAAAATTTCCCTTTAGGTTTAATGAACTTGAATCTCTAATAAGTATACTCTGTCTGCTCACAATATCATCGCTGGTGAGTTTGCTTATTTTTCCAACTTCTTCAGTTTTTACTTCAAAGATAACATACGTCAATTTATATCACCTTTTCAGCGATGTAACAATATATTGTATATAAAATTAATCTCCATATAGAATCTCGCCATTTTCATCAATTTCTTTGTTTATTATCCTGGTAGAACTAATTGTTTTTCTATCTTTTGCTAACACAAATGATACTTGTATGATTTTAAGTGGTTTCTTTCCCTTTTGAATACGTTTGTTGTTTATCTCTTCCGCGGTTTTTATTGTTTCAGGCGATACAACAATTGCGTCAAAATCTTCTTCTATCGACGGACCGTATTTGTCTGCTATTGGTTTTATAGTAGCTCGATTGATAAATCTTTTTTTGGTCAGATATTTTTCTAAATTCTTTTTTCTTAATTTTAAAGGATTAGTACCTTTTTTATTTTTTAACAACTTTCCTGTTGCCAATCCTATAAAAACAGAGCCGTTTTTTCCTGCAACTTCAAAGGCTTTGTCTATAATTGATTTGTGACCTTTGTGTAATGTGTTAAATGTACCACCTATGCAAACTTTCATCTGTGTCATCTTCTTTTGTCAGAAAACTATAAATTCAACTAAACTATTTCTTTTTTTCTGAGGGAATGGGAAAATGCATAAATCGAAAAGAGCCGTATGGTTAATTTTTTTGGTCTTTTTGTTGGCTAATATGATAGTTGTAATTAATTGCGAGCGAGGTAAGGCGGCTGGAAAGGAAATTTTTGTGGATGACAACGGTCCACTTCCTAGGGATGGTTCTGCAGAGCATCCTTACAAAACCATCAATGAAGCTTTGAGAGTTGCCCAAGATGGAGACACTATATACGTTTTTGGTGGTCTTTACAATGAAACGTTAAATATTAACAAAAGGGTCACGATGGTAGGTAGCATTGAGGAAGGTGGCTCTAATATTACTTATGGATCTGATCACAAATATACAATAGAAATAACGGCTGACTACGTCAATTTTTCAGGGTTTAACATACACGATCAAGGTAACAAAGTAATTTCAGAGATAGGTGGGGCTTTAATCCGAGTAACATCATCAAATGTGATTATACAGGATAATAATATAACCGATTGTACAAATGGGTGGGGAATATTTTTGGATTCGTCAGGTAATAATATCCTAAGAAACAATAATATAAACAAAATGATAAATGGAATTTATGCTGTTTCATCAAACACTAACGATTATGTAGGAAATAAAATTTCAAATTGTAGTTCATCAGGAATCAAAATTCAGTCCTCGCATCATAACACGTTATACAATAATACCTTCAATAAGAATATCTATGGCGTATATGTGTTAGATTCGGAGTATATCAACATAAACAACAATACTATGAATAATAGTAATATCCGCGGTATTGGAATATTCCGCGGTAGTGATAATACTATAAGCTATAATTTAATATTAAATAGTGCAAATCAGGGATTATATCTGGATTCTCCTTACAGCAGTATATTAAACAATATTTTTAGATATAATCCGATTGGGATAAAGACAGACGTCTCTTACTGTATTATTTATAACAATGTAATTAACAATTCGTTATCAGTTGGAATTCACATGACCTCTGGAACAAAAGATAATAAGGTATATCTGAACCATTTCAATAATAATTCACAAAACGCTCTTGAAGATGGAAAAAACGTATGGGATAATGTAAGTTCAATGCAGGGAAACTATTGGGATGATTACAAAAATGTAGATCGGGACCATGATGGCATTGGTGATGTGGCATACGAAAAAAATGGAGTTTATGATGAATATCCTCTAGGTATTTTCTTAAGACCACCAAATAAACCACGAGATCCTGCGCCTCCAGATGGAAAAGATAACGTAGGATTAAAAATCACTCTTGCCGTGTGGGTTTCCGACCCTGATAAGGAGAGGATGAGAGTATCTTTCTATAGAGTAGAAAATGAAAGCATTACGCTTTTAGGTGTTGTCCCAGATGCATTTAGTGATAGTAATGTTTCAATCTCATTTAATTTAAATTTTACTACTAATTTTGCTTGGTTTGTCGTTGCCAATGACTCAAGATTAGAAAATCAATCAAATATCTGGTTTTTTACAACCAGACAGAGACCTAAGATAAATGTACCACCAGTTCCAGTTGCAAGTGGTCCAAGTTATGTTATGCTTGACCAACCAGTTGTTTTTGATGCATCCGGTAGTTATGATCGAGATGGGACCATAGAATTCTACAGATGGAATTTTGGGGATGGTACAAGCGAGATTCTCTCGATTTCACCAACTCATGTTTACTCAAGTAAAGAAACTAGTGGTGGGACTTACAATGTAACTTTAACCGTTATAGACAATAATGGGACCAGCGCCAATAAGGTTATAAAAATTAAGGTCGCGTCAAGCACAGAAAATATTCTCCCTGTTGCTGATGCTGGTGGGCCTTATTCAGGGGATGTGGATTCGGCGATAAAATTTGTTGGCTCTGGTAGTACGGATGACGATGGGTCTATATCTTCTTGGTATTGGACTTTTGGTGACGGTGGGTCATCAACATTGCCAGATCCTTCGCACACCTATACGCAAGCTGGTAAGTATACTGCTGTATTGAAAGTTACAGATAACAGCGGCGGCACAGACACTATTTCAGCTGATGTTACTGTAAACTCAAAAACATCTGAGGGCTCGCCCGGTTTCGAATTGGTAATAGCAATCGCTTCTATAGCGTTAGTTTTGGTTTTGAGACGAAGAAAACTATAGAAAGCCGCTGGAGGGATTCGAACCCTCGACCTGCTGATTACAAGTCAGCCGCTCTACTGGGCTGAGCTACAGCGGCGTCTTTTTAGCCGTAATGTCAATTCCAATATAAAACTCTCTTGGTGCGTATGTCTTGATTTTGTTAATGGATGTCTTTTCTAGAACATATCCTTTTTCTTTTGCCGTTTTCCTGAGATATGTTATTCTGTCTTCTATTTTTTCCTCTTTTAATATGTCGTAATAGTGGATTACGCATTTGTCTGAAGCTATTTTTAACGCGTGTTCAAAAAATAGATGTGCTGATAGAGGCAAGTTCATAATTATACGGTTTGCTTTAACGCCTTTTTTATCCAAGATTTGAGTGGCTTCTTTGGCATCGGCATGTATAATTTCAATTTTGTCAAGTACATTGTTAATTTTAATATTTGATTTAGCAAAATCTATTGCATCTTTGTTCTTATCAATTGCATAGATTATCTTTGGATTCGAATATTTTGCAATCATTATTGAAAAAGGTGCGACTCCTGCGAACATATCTACAATAGTTTCGCCTTCCTTTGCAAAATTTGCAACTCTTCTCCTTTCGCTGGCAAGTCTGGGTGAAAAATAGGTCTTTTTGACGTCCAGGTTAAATCTCAATCCATATTCAACATGCGTTGTTCTTGTTCGTTTTTCTCCGGCTATAATCTCCATACTTCTTGTTCTAAGCTCACCTGATACAGGTTGAACCAAACAAACAGTTTTTACGTGTTTATTTGATTTAAGTAAGGCCTCTCCTATCTTTCTTTTATAAATACTAGACTCTTTTTGTAATTTTAATAGAATTATATCTCCGATAATGTCATAAGAGGTTGGTAAACTGATTTTGGTCTTATCTGAAAGTGATATCATTTCTTTGTATGTATTTTGTTTCTTTTCTCTCTTTTTAAACTCTTTTTCTACAATTTTATAGAATCTTAATTTATCTGACACTTTATTTAATGGGAAATAAATGAAGTTCTCGTCTTTCGCTATTCTAAGGTCGTCTTTTATTAAACCCTCTGTTATAAGGTATTTTCGAACTTTTTCTGCTTGTTTAAAATCTACTTGTACTGCTTTTACTTTTTTCTCCCGTGTCATGTACTCTAAGTCCTTATAGATATTTTATTAATAAAATATAGTCCCGCCTCCCGGATTTGAACCGGGGACCTGCCGGTAACGGCCATAGGGTCTACAGCCGGCCGCTCCAGCCAGACTGAGCTAAGGCGGGGATTAAAAAGGCAATAATGATAGGTATATTTATTTATTGAGGTTTGGCATGATGGGTAAACATATGAGATTTGGAATTGTTGTTTGTCCAAAGTGCAGAAAAGCCAAAGCCGTGGATCTTTCATGCAAAACAACAAAATGTGTTGGATGTAATTATATTATATATTTAGATAAAGTAAGGGTGGTTTACAAAACTGATTCTCCACAAAAATTACGACAAGTTATAGGAAAAACTAATGCTGAAATGTGGAATAAATGGACAACTAAAGATTATTAAATCATATTTTACTAATAATTAATGAAAAAATCAAAAATTAATAAAATTTATAAATTTTAGTCTGGAAATTGCCAAAAACTGTCTATATGATAAGGAAAAACGCAACTTTTATAAAGAAGGTAATTATTTAGGGTGAAAAGAGGGTCCGGTGAGGACACGGATGCTGAGAGTTCATAAGTTTACTAGATAAAATTATGGGCTTTCATATCGGTTCACGGTGTGAGTCGATAGCGTGTTATATCTGGATCTGTTAATGATAGTACAATATAAATTTAGGAGGAAAATGAGATGAAATATAAGAAATTATTGGCGACATTAGTAGTGATTGCCATGGTGGCATCCACTTTAGTAGTAATGAATACAATGCTCAACTTTGTAGCACCAGCAAGTGCAGCAACTCCTGGTGTAAGTGGTTGGGAAGGCAATGGTTCAATTGCCGCAACTGGAGGAGACGTGATTAATACAAGTTCAAGTGAACTATACTACGGTAATACTCTTAATGTAGAACTTAACAACTCAGCTTCTTGGGCAGCTACTACATATTACCTTTGGTATCCTGTTTACAGAGGAAATGAGGATACACCATCTAGCTATAACCTCACTTGGATGAAATACATGGGAACAGGAACTGGAATAACTCCAAAAGTAGAACCTGCAAGTGGTGATACCACATTTGGTGGCGGTAGCGAGAAAACAGTAACGTTAAACGCATCAGGTTTATGGGTTATCGGTCCTGATGGTACATCTCCAAACTTTAGAAGCAACGGTTATTTGTGGGCTACAGTACCGGGATGGTTCTGGGTTAACACTTCTATGGCGTATACAGTTACACCTAGCGATACAGCCTTTGAATATGGGGATATTTCGACATTGGATGTATCAGTTTATAAATCAGGAGCTCTAACAACCGATGGTGCAATGGTAGCGATTTATAATGCTACTGGCAAATTAGTTTACAATTGGGATATGAACCAATTTGTTACAAATGGCGTATATTCTGGTATAGAGAGAAACTACTCGTTCCTCAACGCCGGACTTTGGAATGTAGAGGCATACTACGATGATCCTTCTGAATTTGGTGGTAAAACCAACTATGGAGAAGGTGCGTATGGTTACAGATATTACAATAAAACAAACTACGGAACGACATCTACCAATATAGAAACATATGCTACCACTTACAACGCTACGATTGGCGGTCCATGGGATCCACCGGAATATAATGCTACAAGAGCCTATATCGATGTCGATGCAGGAAAACCAAATATTGTGTTGAAAAACGCAAGCACAAGTACAGACGGGTTTGTTTATTGGGGATTTGGTGTAAGAATCGACGTTAACGTCACGGATGGCTCCGGAAATGGAATAACTGGTGGTAATGTTACAATTAGAAAAAGTGGTAACACTACTTACTGGTGTAATGGGGCTTTTGCAACCTTATACATAAACGAAACGGGAGCTGGTAACTACAGCATTGAAATCCCGCGGTACGATTCAACGCAAGGCGGAAATTGGACAAATCTTGCCAATGGTTCATGGGCTGTTTACTTTGCCAAAGATATCAATAAAGATGGTGTAGAGGAATGGAACACCTCGGGCGTAACTACTTCAAAGTTTACGATATCTAGTTCATCTCCGCCTGTCAGACTAAATTTAATAAGCGACGGTGATGCTGTTACTGGTACAACAACTGATAAGAAGATTAATGTTCCAGCTTTCACAACTGGAACGAACAAAGTAACCCCTGTTTCTATTCAGTTCCAGATACTAGGTACAAGTGTTGCTAATGATGAAGGAAGAGCTTACTATGGTGACGATGCCTGGGAAGACAGACATAATATATCAGTATCCGGGGATATGCTCTATCCTATAAACGATACAACGCTTACATATAATTCTGGTACAAATGTATGGACTGCTCAAGTAATTCCAATTAAACCAAGTATAAACGGTGGGACAATCACTATAGCAGTTAACTGGCCAGGAACCCAAAATGGAACTGCCGATCCACCACTTGTCATTAACATAGTGAACGTTTCAATGGTAACTGTAGATGTTTCTACATTCAAATATGGTGACGAGTTTGATCTAACAGTAACGGTCAGAGATAGGTACGGCGCTGAGGGCAATCCTCAATATGCTGCTGATGTGTATCTTTACTGGCACGATAAAAACATAAGAATAAACCAAACCGTTCCTGGTACAGGAGGACCTGGAAAAGGTGAAAACGGTCAATATACCTACAAGATATTACTCTCGGATATACAAGGGAAATCAAACGGTGCACCAGATAATATAACAGTAGCTGCTAAAGCCGCAGGATACAGCCCTGCTCATTGGGGTTATGCAAAAGTGTATATGGAAAAGAAAAATAGCCTCAAGATTAATATGACACCTACAACCGCATACGCCGGTGATTCTAATTTATACGACATCGAAATCTTAGCCAATGACGCGAAACCATCTACATATTCAGACATAACGGTTGATTTGTACGACTCGAACAACAACCTCGTAGCAGATGCTTGGTGGACAGATGCACAAGCAAATATCAATGGCGAATATCAAATTACTGATGAAGAGATTATCTTCCCACCTGGGACATTCACACTCTATGCTAAAAACACTACCCATGACAGCGCAGGATATAATGCTACAATAATTGTGACACCATATGCTGTTTCAACCATACCCACTAAATTAGCTTGGCTAATAGATACAGAGACAAATATAACCTTCACACTCACTCCATCGGCAACCAACGGAACATTAAAGATAAATAACATTACAAGCACACCAAATGGTTCATATGTTGGCGCAGCTGGGTTGGATGTAGATATAAGTGATGGTCAGGGTACCTTGGTAGGATTTAACGCCACAGATATAGGTAATCTAACATTTGCATATGCCCCAGATGGTGGAGCACAGAGAGATGCAGTAGGTGTACTTAAGATTACAACGGCAACAGCTATAGCAGACCCTGCAACAATATATACTGGTGAGCCAGTAAATGTTGAAATAACAGTTATACACCCCGGAACCTTATTGCCACTGGAGGGTGTCAGGGTAGATATCGATTACGGTAAGAACGAATCTGACTCAGTATTAACACAAATCCCAGAGTATCAAACCACAGACGCATCCGGTAAAGTAATATTTGGACTACAGGCAGACGGTGCTGGAAACGCAACCATTTATATAAAGAGAGGAACAGATCCGAACAACCCATTTGTCATCAAAGCTGCTGTCAGAAAGACAATGGAAATCTCAACAGATAAACCAACCGTTAAGGAAACGAATGACTCGTTCA
>Ga0315277_10012582_pt1 | contig 10609 bp, 5 predicted proteins | sample YL17G05_15_MG_FD_203695 | JGI IMG/M metagenome (GOLD analysis project Ga0315277, IMG submission 203695) | Sediment microbial communities from Yellowstone Lake, YNP, Wyoming, USA - YL17G05_15 | ecosystem: Environmental > Aquatic > Freshwater > Lake > Sediment | place: USA: Wyoming | collected... | reverse complement strand
TAAAGTTCGATGTTGATCAGCCGATTGAATTCAGTGGCTTACCTTGTACGGCAGATATTATTGATGTGATCGAAGGTTGGAATATGATCGGATCGATCACTCAGACAATTCCCGTAAACGAAGTAGAATCGGAGCCGCCGGGAATAATTACATCTAATTTTTTCATATATGATCGTAGTTACATTATTGCCGATAGTATTCAACCACTGAGAAGCTATTGGATTAATAGCCAACAAAATGGACAGTTAATATTATCATGTGTCGGGGGAAAATTAAAATCATCTCGTATTAAAATTATACCCACCAGTAACTTTCCACCGGCCCCCCCGGGTGCTGAAGCGAATGAAAATGCAGGGATACCGACGTGTTATAATTTAGAACAAAACTCACCTAATCCGTTTAATCCGACAACCATCATTCGGTATCAATTACCTATCGATTCGTATGTATCGTTGGGTGTCTATAATACGCTTGGGCAAAAAATTGCATCAATCGTCAATGGTATGATAGGATCTGGGTACCGATCAGTAGTGTGGGACGCATCTTATATGACAAGTGGGATTTACTTCTATCGCCTCGAAGCTACTAGTGTTGATAATCCGGGTAAAGTTTTTAGACAGGTAAAGAAGATGATATTAGTCAGATAACGGTTCGATGGGGGGCAGCCGACGTGCTCCACGCGGCTGCCCTATTTTTTGACCGCAGATAACACAGATTAAACAGATGGTCTCAGATAAATATCTGCGAAAATCATGTGCATTTTCTGCCTGCCCGCCGAAGCTTATCAGGATATTCCTGTAGCGAAGGCGGGCCTGTCCGCCGAAACGCAGTGTAGGCGGATGTCATCCGGTTACCCGCTATTTTTTGGCGGGTGTTCTATCGGTTATATGATTTTCTTCAAAAAGTGATAAAAAACATGAAAAATCGTAAGATTTTCAGAGTTTTTTAATAAAAAAGCACTAAAAATCATTAAATCCTTCCTTGACTTTCAGCCTGCTTATTTGTATTTTGAATCTCCAATATTCACACTTAATCTGCATTTTTTCAACTCATTGGTGTTCTATGGCAACAACTTCTGATTTTCGTAGTGGTATGGCTATTCGCATGGGCGGCGAATTGTGGACGATAGTCGAGTTCCAGCATGTGAATCCGGGTAACTGGCGGGCGTTCGTCCGCGCTAAATTGAAAAGCCTGAAATCCGGCAAAGTAGTGGAAATCCGCTTCCGTGCCGGAGAGGCTGTCGATGCAGTTAGAATCGAAACGAAAGAATATCAATACCTCTACCACGATGGTGCAAGTTACGTGTTTATGGACCAGAAAACCTATGATCAGATAAACGTTGAAGAGTATCTGATCGGGGATGGAGCGCATTATCTTAAAGAAAGTGAAAGTGTAAAAATCATGTTCAATGGAAACGAAATTGTGTCCGTCGAAATACCCATCACCGTGGCGTTGAAGATTGTCGAAGCCCCCCCCGGCGTACGGGGTGATACCGCGACCGGCGCCCAGAAACCCGCAAAAGTAGAGACCGGCGCCATGGTCAATGTTCCGCTCTTCATAAATGAGGGGGATACTATAAAAGTTGATACCAGGACGGGCTATTATATCGAGCGTGTAAAGTCATCGTAATCTAGCATCTACAGAAAGGATTGACTATGGACCTTGCCTATCTGAAGAAAATAGTACGAATTGTTGAGAACAGTACTGTCGATGAAATTGAGATAAAAGAAGAGGGTCTGCATGTACGCATTTCTAAAAAAGGAGTTGCCCCTGCTTCATATGTTCAAGCCACACCTGCTGTACCTGTCGCGGCTGCCCCTCCGGCTGGGACTGCTCCCGTAGTCCAGCAGGAACCCAAATACATAGAAATAAAGTCGCCTATCGTCGGCACTTTTTACCGGGCGCCCGCGCCGGATGCTGATAATTATGTGGAGGTCGGTCAAATCGTCCAACCCAAGCAGGTGCTCTGTATAGTCGAAGCGATGAAGCTGATGAATGAAATTGAATCAGACGTCTCCGGCAGAGTCATTAAAATTCTGGTGGAGAATGCCCAGCCTGTCGAATACAATCAAGTTCTCTTCCTCATTGAACCTGTGTAGGGAACAGAATCAATGAAAAACAATTCCATCCCGCATAATTGACGAGCTGAATCCGTGTTCACAAAGGTATTAATTGCTAACCGCGGTGAGATTGCTCTCCGTATTATTCGTGTTTGCAGGGAGCTGGGAATTAAAACGGTTGCCGTTTACTCGGAGGCGGATAGCGATTCGCTGCATGTTCGTTTCGCCGACGAAGCTGTCTGTATCGGTCCGCCCCAGAGCAAGGATAGTTACCTCCATGTCCCGCGTCTAATATCCGCTGCCGATATAACTAATGCCGATGCAATCCATCCCGGCTACGGATTCCTTGCGGAGAATACACAATTTGCAGAGATCTGTGCGGTACAGGGTATAAAATTCATTGGTCCTTCTCCGGATGCAATCACGGCTATGGGGGATAAAGCGCTCGCGAAAGAAACAATGAAGAAAGCCGGTGTTCCGGTCGTGCCGGGAAGCGACGGAGTCGTGAAGGATGAAAAGGAAGGATTGGAAGTTGCTAAGAGTATAGGATTTCCTGTAATGATTAAAGCGACTGCCGGGGGCGGCGGCAAGGGGATGAGAATTGTAATGGGCGAGGAGGATTTTGATAAAGCGTTCGCTATGGCAAGCGGTGAAGCGCAATCGGTTTTCGGTAATCCTTCGGTGTATATCGAGAAGTTTGTAGAACAGCCGCGCCATATCGAAATTCAGGTTTTTGGAGATAAATATGGAAACGCCATTCACTTGAATGAACGCGACTGTACGATACAGCGCCGCCACCAGAAACTTGTGGAGGAATCCCCGTCACCGGTTATCACACCGGTTATTAGAAAAGCAATGGGTGCGGCGGCAGTGAAAGCTGTGAAAAGTGTGAAGTATGAGGGAGCAGGGACGATGGAATTCCTTGTCGACAAGGACAAGAATTTTTACTTCATGGAAATGAATACCCGCATACAAGTTGAACATCCGGTAACGGAAGAAGTTACGGGTATGGATCTCGTCCGTCTGCAGATTGAAATTGCGGGTGGAAGCCGTCTGCGGAAGAAACAATATAAGCCTCGCGGGCACGCGATAGAATGCAGAATCAATGCCGAGGATCCTGAAAACGATTTTCGTCCCTCGCCGGGTGAAATTACGGGATTTCACCTTCCGGGCGGATTCGGCGTGCGTGTCGATACACACTGCTACTCGGGTTATCGCATCCCTCCATTCTATGACTCCCTCATCGCAAAGCTTATCGTCTTAGCGCCCACGAGATCCGAGGCAATACAAAAAATGGCGGGCGCGCTTGAGGAATTTACAGTCGAAGGCATCCACACGACCATTCCGTTTCACCGGCGCGTTATGCAGAACGAAGTGTTTAAGAGCGGAATCTATGATACAAGTTTCATTGAAAAACATTACAATCATGATTAATATTACTACTGAGGTCAAACTATGACATTTCCAGAAAATCTGAAGTACACAAAAGATCATGAATGGATCCTTGTCGAAGGGAAGACAGGTCTGGTGGGTGTGACCGAATATGCCCAGGGCGAGCTTGGTGATGTTGTCTTCATCGAATTACCGAAAATCGGCAGGCAGGTTAAACAGGGTGAAAGTTTCGGCACCATCGAAGCAGTTAAGGCAGTTTCCGATCTATACGCGCCTGTATCTGGTGAGGTTGTTGGAATTAATACGGAACTCGAGAAATCGCCGGAACTGGTAAACAAGGAACCGTACGGTAAGGGATGGATGATTAAAATATCTATCAAGGATCCAAACGAGTTGAAGAATCTCTATGATGTGAAAGCGTACAGAGAGTTAATCGGAAAATAAAAAGCTTCCGGTGAACTCTGCACGGCGTTCACCATGATTGATTGCGAGAGTGTACCGGGTAACTAAGAGTTGTCCGATACTGCTCTCACTCCAAAATACAAATCCCAATAACCTCATTACAACGAAATAGCTATGCCTGACACACATTCACAGTATGAAATGTTCCACGAGCGCCACATTGGACCCGATAAAAGTGAAACTATTGCGATGCTGAAGGAGGTCGGATGTAATTCAATGGACGAATTCATCCAAAGCGTTGTTCCCCAACAGATCCGAAGCACTGCTCCGTTCGTCATTGGTGATCCAGTCAGTGAGCGGGAAGCACTTAGCCATATCCGGGAAATTGCCGACAACAATACCCTTTACCGATCTCTGATCGGGATGGGATTTTATGATACCATTACCCCTACCATCATCCAGCGGAATATTCTCGAAAGTCCGGGCTGGTATACGCAGTACACCCCATACCAGGGCGAAATCGCACAGGGAAGAATGGAAGCGCTCCTCAATTTTCAGACCATGGTGATCGATCTGACAAAAATGGAAATTGCCAATGCCTCTCTCCTCGACGAGGCAACTGCTGCAGCAGAAGCTATGACGATGTTCTTCGGTATCAGCGGAAGACCTGAGGGGGGTATCTTCTTCGTCTCGGATGAATGTCATCCTCAGAACATATCCGTTGTTCAGACGCGGGCGAAGTGGCTCGGCATCAAGGTAGCTGTAGGAAAATGGGCAGAGTTTGAATTTACCGAAAAAGTTTTTGGAGCCTTAATACAATACCCTGCCTCAGACGGTGCTGTTCACGATTATCGAAAATTCTGTGAAAAGGCACACGCCGCCGGGGCTAAGGTGGTCGTCGCCGCTGATATACTCAGTTTGCTGGTCCTTACACCACCGGGCGAATTCGGTGCTGACATCGCAGTAGGGAGCACACAGCGTTTCGGTGTTCCACTCGGATACGGCGGGCCGCACGCCGCGTATTTTGCAACAAAGGACGAATACAAACGGTACGTACCCGGACGCATTATCGGTGTTTCGGTCGATTCGAGAGGTAAACGCGCTCTTCGCATGGCACTCCAGACTCGCGAACAGCATATTCGTCGTGAAAAAGCTACATCAAATATCTGCACTTCCCAGGTTCTACTGGCAATAATGGCAAGCATGTATGCCGTCTACCATGGACCCGATGGTCTAAAAAAAATCGCCGAACGTGTGAGTCATTTTACAGCGCTCCTCGCCTCTCAGCTCAAAACTCTCGGCTATAAAATTCTCCACAGTGATTATTTCGATACTATTCACATTACCGACGGCAAAAGTATCAGGCAGACTCTCGAACCGATTTTCCAATCGAATAAAATTAACGTTCGCTGGTTTGATGACGGATCATGCGGCATCTCCCTCGATGAAAAAACCGATGAAAATGAAATTAAAACCCTTGTCAAAATATTCTCGCAGGCGAAAAATATTCGGAGCAGCAAGGAGGATAGTCTTAAAGATAATCCTGTCGGCTATAACGGCGGAATGAAAAGATCGACGCCGTACCTTCAGCACCCCGTCTTCAATTTACACCACTCCGAAACGGAAATGCTGAGATACATCAAATCGCTCGAACAGCAGGACCTGTCACTCGCATTCAGCATGATTCCGCTCGGTTCGTGTACTATGAAACTGAATGCAACTACGGAACTCATGCCGATTACATGGGCGAATTTCAACGGCATTCACCCATTCGTCCCCAAAGAGCAAGCGAAGGGGTACCACATCCTATTCGAACAACTTGAGTCGATGCTTAAAGATATAACTGGATTTGATGCAATATCTTTCCAACCCAATTCCGGAGCGCAGGGTGAGTACACGGGACTTCTCGTTATACGTGCGTACCACGAAAACCGTAAGGATGCTCACCGAGACGTTTGCCTGATACCATCATCCGCGCACGGTACAAACCCTGCAAGTGCCGTGATGGCCGGAATGACTGTCGTCGTTGTGAGAGCTATGGACGACGGATCGATCGACGTTGGCGACCTGAAGGAAAAAGCGGTGCAGCATAAGGACCGGCTCGCCGCCCTGATGGTAACATATCCGTCGACGCATGGCGTATTTGAGGATGGAATCAAGGACATATGCCGGATCATCCACGAAAATGGCGGACTGGTCTATATGGACGGCGCAAATATGAATGCTCAGGTTGGACTCTGCAGACCTGCAGAACTTGGCGCTGATGTTTGCCACCTTAATTTGCACAAGACATTCGCGATTCCTCACGGCGGAGGCGGACCGGGGGTTGGTCCAATCGGTGTAACCAATAACCTTGCTCCTTTCCTTCCTTCGCATCCGGTCGTTCCTCTCGAAGGAAAACTGCATATCGGTCCTGTCGCGTCTGCGCCATGGGGGAGTGCCAGCGTACTGCCGATTTCCTGGGCATATATAAAGATGATGGGTATCATTGGATTGATAGAAGCAACTGAGGTTGCAATCCTTAATGCAAACTATATGGCGTGTCGCCTGGAAAAATATTATCCGATCGTATACAAAGGAATGAACGGGCGCGTTGCGCATGAATTCATACTTGATCTAAGGCAGGTGAAATTAAGTGCCGACATAGAAGTAGAAGATATTGCAAAAAGACTCATGGATTATGGATTTCATGCTCCGACTACTTCGTTTCCTGTTGCAGGAACGCTGATGATCGAACCGACCGAGAGTGAATCGAAGGAAGAGCTTGATCGTTACTGCGAGGCGTTGATTGCGATCAGGGGAGAAATTGCAGAAATTGAAAGTGGTAAAGTCGATAAACTGAACAATGTTTTAAAGAATGCGCCGCACACTGCGGATATGGCGGTTAGCGATGACTGGAAATTTCCGTATTCGCGCGAAAAAGCTGTCTATCCACTTCCGTGGATCCGGGAGAAAAAATTCTGGGTATCCGTCGGGCGCGTGAATAACGTGTACGGTGATCGAAATCTCGTTTGTTCGTGCCCTCCAATTGAAGCATATACGGATGAAAGATAAGCCCTCCACTCATGTAAAGCCGGTTTTTGAAATGGAACTGGCTTTCACATTTTTACGTTATTGTAAAAACGAATGATGTGATTTTAAGCATTTCAGACCTAAAAGCCCGTCGTTAAAGACTGGATAACTTGAGGAAACCTTGGAATCCGCCCAACTTTTGGCTTATTTTGACCGTTATCAAGGTCGGATATATGAGGTAAGGGGGCTGGTTATACATTTATATTTACATGATATTTGACATTGACTCGTCACACTAGTTATATTAAACAGGGCGTTATTTGCACCTCCAGAAATCACAAAGTTCCAAATAGTCTATTCAACAAATTTTACCATTCATCAAGAGGGATTTGTTATGCGTAACTTTTTATTTTTTTGTACTCAAGTATCAGCACGGATATTACTGTGTAGTTTAATTATCAGTAGTATTTTTGTTGTTCCTGCAATCGGACAACCGCTGTCCGGATCAAAGGTAATAGGGTCAGGTGGCGATTATACAACCTGGAGTGCCGCAGTCAGTGCCCTGGTAACCAATGGAGTGAACGGACCGGTTACATTCAACGTAAAAACCGATTCCTACAACGAACAAATTTCGATCGGAGCAATCAGCGGAACCAGCTCAACGAATACGGTCACCTTCCGCGCCCAATCCCATAATTCAGCAGACGTGACACTCTATTACACACCGACGGTTACAAACAATTACGTTGTTGATCTGAATGGAGCGAATTATGTCACGTTTCGTGAATTGACAATCATGTCTCAGACCAGCACTTCGTATGGTATCGTCGTACGCCTCCGAGGAAATGCAGATAATAATGTCATCAGTAATTGTACCCTTAATGGGATTGCAGGAGCAAATTCATCCAATCTTGCAGTTATTCATGTCGATGGTCATTCTGTTGATAATCTCGGAGTTGACAGTAATGCAATAAATGATGGTGCCTACGGATTATACTTCGATGGTTTCAGCAACGCAGACCATTCCGACGGGATTCAATTCACCAATAATACCACCAGCAATACCTATTACGGTGTTTGGATGCGATATGCGGATAATGCTATCGTTACAAACAACACCATTAATAATTCAACCGGTAGTGGTATAATATTTTCGTATTGCTATAACGAGTTTAATGTCACGAAGAACAGAATTACGGGGCCTACGAGCTATGGAATATATCTATACATTTGTATTGGCGGGACTGGATTTCCGAGCGGACCGGGACTAGTAGCGAACAATTTTGTACAAGGTAGTGGAGGACAGGGTATCTACCTATATAGTTGCAGTAATCAGAACGTATATTACAACAGCGTGAACATAACATCTGCCAGCGGATACGGATACTATGGTTATGCCAGTAACTCAAACGTTGTCGTGCAGAATAACATATTTGCGAACACAGGCGGCGGCTATGCGGTATATCTTTACAATGCCGATGGCGCTACGACGCTGGATTATAATAATCTATATACGACAGGGAATTTTGTAGGACTGTTCGGCAGTACCTCGGCAATAGATCTTGATTCATGGCGGATGACTTCAGGGAAAGATGCAAATTCGGTGAGTTATTATCCGGGATTCACATCATCGACTAATCTGCATACTGCAAGTCCATGGATAAATGGGAAAGCGATACTTTTTGGGGATGTAACGGATGATATCGACGGTAATGCGCGTGACGGATCGACGCCTGATATAGGAGCAGATGAGTACATCCCTGCACCGAGTTCAATGACGCCGTTATCCGGTGCGTACACTATCGGAACGGGCGGTAATTATACGACATTCAAGTCGGCAGTGGCGGATCTTCAGTTAAAGGGAGTAAGCGCACCGGTAACGTTCAACGTACTGACTGGTAATTATCAAGAACATATTGTTCTGTACAACATACCCGGAGCAAATGCAACCAATACCATTACCTTCCAGGCGAATACTGGAAATCCGGCTAATGCAACGCTTTATTTCTTTGCAGCAGCGGCAGAGAGTAACTACGTTGTGGCGATGTATAATGCTGATTACATACGGTTCCATAAGATATCACTGCGGTCTAACAACACTGTGGGAGCGCAATTTGGCCGGATATTTTACCTTTACGGAAGTACCGACAACTTTACGCTCGACAGCTGTATAGTTCATGGCACACCGACTGCGAGCAGTTCAGGGAACTATACTGTAATCTATACTCCGAACGGCGTGTGCCGTAATACGACGATCAACGGTAATACATTTAACGATGGTGGTGCTGTTGTTTATCTGGATGGACTCAACGCCACCTATCCTTCCACGAATACAGTTATCACGAATAATATATTCAACAATCCTGATTATACAGGTATATTCTTGCAGTACCACGACTTGCCGATAGTGAATGGGAATACCATCACAAATCCGCCATACATGGGCATAGGAATTAACTACTGCTATAACAATCTTCAGGTCTTGAAGAACAAAATAACAGGCGCAGGGAGTTATGGAATATATCTGTACAGTTGTATAGGCGGCACAGGATTTCCGAGCGGACCGGGACTTATGGCGAATAATTTTGTGCAATGTGAAGGAGGAAACGGTATATACCTTTACTCCTGCAGTAATCAGAACATATACTACAACAGCGTGAACATGACATCTGCCAGCGGATACGGATTCTATGGTTATGCCAGTAACTCAAACGTTGTAGTACAGAATAACATATTCGCGAACACAGCTGGCGGCTATGCGGTATATCTTTATAATGCCAGTGGCGCTACGACGCTGGATTATAACAATCTATATACGGCAGGGAATTTTGTAGGACTGTTCGGCAGTGCCTCGGCAATAGATCTTGAAGCATGGCGGATGACTTCAGGTAAAGATGCAAATTCGGTGAGTTATTATCCTGGATTTACTTCGGGCACGAATTTACATACGGCAAGTCCGTGGATAAATGGGAAAGCTACACTTTTTGCTGATGTGACGGATGATATCGACGGTAATGCGCGTGACGGATCGACGCCTGATATAGGAGCAGATGAGTACATCCCTGCACCGAGCTCAACGACACCGTTATCCGGTGCGTACACTATCGGAACGGGCGGTAGTTATACGACATTCAAATCGGCAGTGGCGGATCTTCAGTTAAAGGGAGTAAGCGCACCGGTGACGTTCAATGTGCTGAATGGTAACTACAACGAACACATAGTTCTGTATAATATACCCGGAGCAAGCCCGACCAATACTATTACATTCCAGGCGAATACGGGAAATGCGGCAAATGCGACACTATATTTCTTCGCAGCAGCGGCAGAGAGTAACTACGTTGTGGCAATGTATAATGCCGATTACATTCGGTTTCATAAGATATCACTGCGGTCAAACAACACAGTGGGAGCGCAGTTTGGCCGGATATTTTACCTTTACGGAAGTACCGACAACTTTACGCTCGACAGCTGTATTGTCCATGGCACGCCGACTGCGAGTAGTTCAGCGAACTATATTGTAGTCTATACTACGAACGGCGTATGCCGTAATACGACTATCAATGGTAATACGTTTAACGATGGTGGGTCTGTTGTTTATCTGGATGGAGTCAACGCCACCTATCTTTCTCCGAATACGGTTATCACGAATAATATATTCAACAATCCTGATTATACAGGTATATTCTTGCAGTACCACGACTTGCCGATAGTGAATGGGAATACCATCACAAATCCGCCATACA
>Ga0315277_10012581_pt1 | contig 10610 bp, 7 predicted proteins | sample YL17G05_15_MG_FD_203695 | JGI IMG/M metagenome (GOLD analysis project Ga0315277, IMG submission 203695) | Sediment microbial communities from Yellowstone Lake, YNP, Wyoming, USA - YL17G05_15 | ecosystem: Environmental > Aquatic > Freshwater > Lake > Sediment | place: USA: Wyoming | collected... | reverse complement strand
GAAATTCGAGTTCATCCCTTACGACTATGACGTAAGTCTCGGAATGGGGTCTTTAGAGGAACATTGGGAGACAAGGAATGTCTATCGGTTTCAGCACCCCACCCAACCAAGGCCTCTTGCCACACGGATCCTCAGCCAGGACCAATATAGAAATTTATACAGCTCCCTGCTGAACGAGTTTCTTGCCCGGTATTATTCTCCGCAGATTCTTGAACCGGAGATTGTCAGACTGAAGGGCTTGATCGAGAGCGCGGTGAAGGAGGATATATACCGCACCCGGGTTTTCGGATGGGATATAAAAGACTTCTATCGCTCCTATGATGAGGGGCTGGGCAGCCATGGGCCCATGGGCCTAAGGCCGTTTATCCGCTCCAGGTATGAAGCCTCCCTTCGGCAACTTCAGACCTCTCTCCCCCCCCCGCCTTCCCCATCGCCAAGACCAATGCCGGCAGTGACATCCACACCGGTTGTTGATTATTCCATCATGCCCACGCTCGTGATCAACGAGATCTGCGCCTCCAACCGCGGCCTGATCAGCGATTCCTTTGGCGAATATGACGACTGGATCGAGATTTACAATTATGGAACCGAAACAGTGCAGATGGGAGGGATGTATCTCACGGACGATTCCTCTTTCCCCAAAAAGTTTGTGATTCCCGATTCCATCGCCATTCCTCCCAAAGGATTTCTCCTGTTCTGGGCGGACGGTTCCATTTCCCAGGGGCCGGATCATCTGCCTTTCCGGCTGTCGAGAGCCGGCGAGGAGGCGGGGCTTTATGACAGGGATACGCGCGGGAATCAGAAGATCGATCTTGCGGCCTTTGGAACGATGGGGCAGGATATTTCCTTTGGCAGAAAGACGGATGCAAGTCCGGATTGGCGCTATTTCGAGCATCCGACTCCGGGCGGATCCAATAATCAATAACATGCTTGAAGCGGATGTACTTCGGGATCCTGTCTGAAACAGCGCTTATTCTTTCAATACTCCACCGTATCGAAGAAAAGTCTCCCGCGCCTCTTTATCCTGAGGATTCATCCTGAGATACGTATTCATGGCGTTCTGCGCTTTGACCGTCTCCCCTTTCAAAAGGTAAAGAAATGCAAGATTGTAATATGCCATTGGCTCTATGCGGGGATCCAGGGAGAGGGATTTCTCCAGGTACAGACACGCCTCGTCGCGCCTGTTGGCATACACGCAGGAGAGCCCGAGTTGAAAACAGGTTTTCGCATTCTCCGGATCCATATCATAAGACTCTTTATAATTCCTGGCAGCTGACGGATAATCCTTTTTCAATAAATAGACCGATCCCAGGTTGTTATAGATGGTCGATACCTTGCCGTACTCAAGGGCTTTGTAATATTCCCTGAGGGCGTCATCCAGCCGCCCTTCTGCCTGATACATTACACCAAGAGAATTGTGGAAGGCCTCTGCCGACTGGCGTTTGGAGAGGACCCAGGAATCATCCAGGACGAATACAAGCAACACCACAGCCCCCCCTGTACAGGAGAGCCGCCGCCAATCCTTTTTCTTCACCAATTCAACGACATGCGCCAGAGTGAATGCGGCGACCGCGCAAAGGAGGGGGATGGCGGGAATTCTGTATCGATCTGTTATGAAAAAAGGGAGAAGGGAAATGACATAAGTCATGAGGAAAAGGGCCAGGATGACTCTTCTTCTCTCCCGCCCGATAACACAGAGAAAGAGTCCCGCGAGAGCCAGGGGGCCGAGAATGCGAAAATTGAAAAGGGGCCAGGATAACACAGGCATGAGAGAGGACATCTGCTGCATGCTTAAGATCTGATCCAGCTCCGCAGCGCCCCAAAAGTAATAGAATTTGACGAAGAGGAGACTGATGAAGCTCAAAGGATACTCCCGGATAAATGTGAAGGCGCGGGATTCCCAATAACGGGAGATTTCCGAGGATTTGAGGGGAAACCGTCCCAGGGCCCGTTCAGCCGGATTGGCGCCCCACATGTCTCTCATCCAATCCACACCTGGCACAGGATCAAAGTATCCTTTGGCGTCCGGGTTGTTTCCTATAAACAAATTGATTCCGCCATTGGCGCCGATCAAGACGAAATCTTTTTCCGCAAGGTAATTATGGAGAGTGACTGGAAGGATACACAGGAGCGTTCCACTCAGGAGAAGCGCCATCCTGACGAGAAAAGATCTCAGAGACGATTTCTCGATCTTGAGTTTCCTCTTCCAGGCGAACCAGAGGATAAGAACGGGAAAGAACAGAAGCACATTGGCGCGGCAGAGACCGGCGATGCCTAATAGAAGTCCGATGACCATCCACCAGCCGGGTTTCTCCTGTTCACCTTTTTCCACGATTATGAGGAGAAGAATCAGATAGATAAATCCGAGCAATGTCTCCATAAGAATTGTTTGTTCATAAAACAGCGCTGGTTTATAAATGGAGTAAAAGGCTGCGGCCAGAAGACCTGTGGCAGGCGAAAAAAGGCTTGTTCCGATCCTGTATAAAAAAAAACAGGTGACGATCCCCAGGATCATCTGGAGGACAGGAGCGATCCACAGCCTGGGACCAAGGAGGGCATACCAGAGGCCGAGAGCGAAAGGATAGAAGGGGCTCATGAAAAATGCGCGGTTTTGGATTATACGGCCCTGCGCGACTTCCTGTGCGACATCATGATAATATTGCGCATCCAAAAGGGGATGGCGGGAAAAGGGCGTTTTTGTAAATTGAAGGAAAAAAAGAATCCGGAAGATGATCCCTGCAATCAAAATGAGAATCAGGATATATGATGAATATTTAGATTTCATGCCTTGAGGGAAATTGAGAGAAATCCCCCTGCCTCCGTCGCACAATATTCTTATGATTTCTTTCTGGAGGTTTTCTCCTTTTTCTCCTTATGTTGCTCCACAGGCTCGGGCAGAATCTCAGGATTAGGGACAAGGATCTGCCTGGGCGTTGTGTCGGTCTGGGGTTTTCTATTCACGCGCACCAAGGCGGGTCTCAACAAGCGTCCCCTCAGCATATAACCGTCCCGAAGCACTTGGAGGACATGATTTTCCGGCGCATTGGCATTATACTCGGTGGACATGGCTTCGTGAAGAGATGGATCGAAGGATTTGTTCAAGGCCTCGATTTTTTCCAGTCCGGATTCTGTCAAAATCCTCAGCATCTGCTGGAAGATCAATTCCATCCCTTTGCGATAAGATTCGACGGCATCGCCGTTCTGACTTGTGCCAATCGCATGGGAGAAATTATCCAGAACAGGCAAAAGGTAGGAGATAAGGGATTCATTGGCGAACTTGACCAGTTCCTGGCGTTCCCTGGCGTAGCGTTTGCGAAGATTATCCATATCCGCATGGACGCGGAGAAGGCGATCCTGGAAGCTTTTCATATCCCGATCATGGATCTGTTTCAGATTCTCGATCACATTGTCGTGGTCTTGGGTTTCGGGTATGGATGGCTTGGCGTATGTTTTTAAAACATATCCCGCCCGCTTCAATTTATAGCGAAGTTTTCTTTTTTGTTTTATTCTCGCTTTAGGATTTCGCATGATTCTCTGTTCCTTCTTGATGGATATCCCCTGTTTACGATTCCCGATCCAGTTCCCCCAGATCTTTTAAAAAGATCTCTTCTCCGGATTTGAGGCCGGAGAGGATTTCCACCCGATTACCATTCCGGCGTCCCAGGGTCACAAACCGGGTTTTATAACCGTTCTTTGTCGGGGTGAAAACCACGCTCCGCCCTTCCTTCCGAAATACGGCGGAAATGGGAATAGTCAGGGCATCCGGCATGGTCTCGAGAATGATGGAGACATTCGCGGTCATGCCGGGCCGGAGACGGACATCATTTTTTTCCAGCGTAAGATCCAGCTCAAAAACCTTCTGACCTGTATCTTCGGTGCTTTGGAGACTGCTGCCTGCCGGGGAGGCGTTTCTCGGGATAGCCACCATGCCGATCCGCGAGACTTTGGCGTTGAGATTGAGATCCTTGAAGGCATCTGTGGTGATCCGCGCCTTTTGATTCAATGACACATGAGCCATATCCTCCTCGCTCACCTGCGACAGAATGACAAGGGATCTGAGATCGGGGATTTCCGCCAGGGCCTGTCCTTCCCATACCTGGTCTCCGGCCTGGGGTTTCGTATTTTTACTATTATGCCAGTCATGCCTCTCTGTAAGCAAAAAGATGCCGTCGCTGGGGGACTTGACCTCAGCATCTGAGATATCATCCTGGGCCTCCTGGATCTTCTTTTTGGCTTTAATGCTCCGCAGCTTTACTTTGCCCAGCTCCGACTTCTGGGAAGACTCCTCCTCCTCCTTTTGCTTCATGTCCCTTTTGAACATAAGATCTGTATTCAGGGTCTGATAAGTTTCGCTTTGAACTTCCTGCCGAGCGGTATCAGCCTCGGTTTTTGCCACGATATTTTTATCCACAAGGAGTTGGACGGTTTCGAGTTTGCGGTTGACTTCCTGGAGATTCAGCCGTGCAAACTCGAGGTTGGCAACAGCGGATTCCACTTTCAGGGTATTGTTTCTCATGCCGTTCATCAGCTGCTCAATGGTCCGCTCCAGGTCCGCCTTGGTGGCTTTGAGATTTGTAATCTGTTCCTCCAGATCCTTTTCCACCTCTTCCGTATCGAGCCAGACTACGGTCTGGCCCTTGGTCACAGTGGTGCCTTCATCAATAAGTTTGGTGATTTTTCCGCTATAAGGCGCGTAGATGGACTCCACTTTTTTCGCCTTGATCACTCCCACTTCCTCGATGGAGATGACGAACTCTCCCTTTTTGACCTTTTCCCTTGGGATCTGCGTGAAAGGATTGGAGCGGGGCGTCTCACGCCAGGCATACACAGCAGCGCATAAGAGGGCAAGGGTGCAAAGGGCGATAATAATTTTTTTCAATTTTTCCTTCACTGGAAAAACCTCAAACCATTGGAATAAAGAATTATTTTTCAGCGACACAAATCTGGTATTATTCATGTTGCACAGGGAGTCAAAATGCAAGGTTTTTTTCTTCCGAAGTCAGGGTCTGGCGCATCTTGACTCCGCTCCCCAGGATGGTGAATAAACTTTGAGGGGTCAGACATGTCCTGGAATATTCACCCAAAACCAGGTCTGACCCCCTCAATATTCTCAGGTCTTTGAAAATCATAATTTATACTCGCCTTCCGGTTTTCAAGGTCTTGTATTTTATTGACTTCTCCCCTGAAATCCCATATTTCAAGGCTCAAGTAATGTATGGGAAAGGGCATGATCCAGTGAATAAAACCGCATCCTTCAAGATGGCGATTCTTTATGGTTTGATTGTCTTGGGGATCTGCCTGGTCTTCGGGCTGGCAATGGTGATGATCACGCAGGGACACCTTGTGGCGCCACTGGATGACTCGTATATCCACTTCCAATACGCCCGTCGTCTGTCGCAAGGGCATTTCTTCGAGTACACGGAAGGCAGCGGGTTTTCCACAGGCTGGACAAGCATCCTGTACCCGATTCTGCTTGCCCCGTTTTTCCTTCTGGGATTTCAGGGGGTGAAAATACTCCTTGTCAGTTATGCCTTGGGCGCCTTATGCCTTCTCATATCGGCAATTCTGATCCATCTGATCGGCAGGCAAATGTCCGAGGAGCGGGTTGGGATTTTGGCAGCCCTTCTATTTCTTGTGAATGGGAATCTGGCATGGAATTATCTGTCAGGAATGGAAACGGGTCTTTTTGCCACCCTGATTCTCGCCTCGGTTTATTTCCTCGGTCGGTGGTGGACGGAAAAGCGGGCTTCGCTTCTGACCGCCGCCTGTCTCTGCCTTACCCTGGCGTCCCTCACGCGTCCGGAAGGATTCATCATTCTTATTTTCTGCCTTGTTGTTATCATGAGGCGCGCCTATCGTGTTCATGGAGGCAGATCCCTGGCCAGTCTCTTCTCCCTTGCCCCCTTTTCCCTTTATCTGTTCTATGTGAAGATCGAGACAGGCAGTTTTAAAACCGCCGGGGTAATTTCCAAGAGTGTGACAGCAGCCCCATACTACAGCCTGTGGGAAAAAATCGCCAAACTTGGGGACAATTTTTCTCTGATCTTTGGAGGATATTACACTAATCTTTCGAGCAATTACTTTCATGTATTGCCCATGTTTCCACTGGCGCCCCTGGGCGCGCTTTATCCCTTCCTTCTTTTCCCTCCCGCTGCCTTGATTCTGGCCCTCCTCGGTCTAATCCTGGCAGGCGCCAGGGAAAGGCGAAGCGTCCCTATCCTGGCGATGGCTCTTATTCTTTTCATCGGGCTTTTATGCGTGACCAACTCCGAGGTGATAGCTGTGCATTATTTCCGGTACCTGAGCCCCTTTCAGCCCCTTTTTCTGATCCTGATCGCACTGGGAGTGAATGAGCTCTCCAAACTCTTTGAGACCAGTCACACGAGGATCTTCAATCTCACCGGAGTTGTTTTGCTGCTTCTGATGATCCCCTCGCCCTTTTACTGGTCTTACATCTATGGCGAGAATGGCAACGACCTCTTTGAACAGCACAGACGCTCCTCCTGGTGGATCAAGGACCAGACGCCCCAGGATGCGGTGATCGGTATCACGGATGCGGGCATCATCGGGTATTTCGGAGAACGGCGCATCTACGATCTTGTGGGACTGACCACGCGCGACCAGGGGATTCACTGGCGACAGGGGCTGGGGTCATGTTTCGAACGCCTGGAAAATCTCCCCCCTGAAAATCTCCCTGATTATATCGTGAGCTTCCCCTTCTTGCTGGGGGAGATCAATTTCCTCGGAAAACCGCTGCACAACGCTCCCCTCCTGAAAAACCTGACCACAATGTCCAACGATTTTGTGGTGTATGAACAGGATTGGTCCCTGCTTCATTCCGGCGATCTTCCAAAGGAGATGCCGCCGGATTTCCAGCTTGTCGATTCACTGGATGTGGCGGATCTGAAGGACGAGGCTGTTCACAGATACCAATGGCAGGAGGCTGCGGAACGGCCTGTAGGCTGGGCTTATCCCAACCCGCGCAATTTCTTTCACAAAGCTCCTGGCATAGGAAAAATCATTGCAGACGGAGGGCGCAATCTGTCGGACTGCGAAACATTTGTCGTGCGCCTGAAACCCGGATATCCCGTTCTTATGATGGCCCGCACAGAATCCCAGAATACGGCAGTCGCGAAGGTTTCTGTGAATGAAACGAGGGTCGGGAGCCTTATGGTTTCCGGGACCCCGGGACGATTCTGGCAGGAACCCTCCCTTCTGATTCCAGGAGAACATATCACAGAGACAAAAAATCAGATCAAGGTCACATTCAATCGGGATGTGAGCAAGTCCGGCTCGTTTCATTCGTACCACTACTGGTTTTTCCAATAATGAAACTCATGACCAGGGTTTGGATAATCTCATGACCATTATCGAAGCGCACAATCTCTCCAAACGTTACCAGATCTATGAAAAGAAAACCAAATCCATCAAGGAGATGGTGATCCGGGATTGGTTTCGCTCCAGGACAAAAGGCGAGGTTTGGGCGCTCAAGGACTTAAGTTTCCAAATTGAAGAGGGGACAACGCTTGGGATCATCGGGGCGAATGGATCCGGGAAAAGCACGCTGCTCAAGATCATTTCGGGCATCACACAGCCCACGTCCGGCGAGATTCATGTTCGGGGAAAAGTCGCATCGATCCTTGAACTCGGGGCTGGATTTCATCCCGAGCTTTCGGGACTGGAGAATATCTACCTGAACGGCTCAATCCTGGGGCTTCCCAAGAGGAAGATCGACGCGGCTCTGGAAGAGATCATCTCCTTTGCAGGGATGGAAAAATTCATCCATCTGCCTGTGAAGCACTATTCCTCAGGGATGCTGATGCGTCTGGGGTTTTCCATGGCGGTGCATGTGGATGCGGACATCCTTGCCCTGGACGAGGTCATGGCTGTCGGAGATTCCCATTTCCAGGAAAAATCCGCCAAAAAAATCTTTGAGTTCAAGGAGCGGGGTAAGACCATTCTCCTGGTCACGCACAACCTGGATCAGGCTGAGAGGGTGTGCGACGATATCCTGTGGCTGAAGGGGGGCATGATCAAGGCGCTGGGCAGGATGGATAAAAACCTCATCAGCTATATGCGGGACTATTATGACCAGAAGATCCAGGAACCGCCGCTTCCGTTTACTGTGGAGTATGCGACCATGTGTCCGTCCGGCAGGCTGGGTTCAGGAGAGGTTTTGATGCACAAGGTGGTTGTGACCGACGGCGAAGGGCGTGAGGCGCGAACCCTTTACACCGACGAAACCATGCATATCGAGATGCATTATACAGCCCGAAGACCGGGGATGGACCTGGAGGCTGCGATCGGCATTGCGCGGTTCGAAGGTGTAGGCGTCCTGTTGGAATATTCGGGGGACAAATTCCGGAATGCGCCACAGACAGGAGTCATCACTGCTGTTTTCTCTCCTGTGATCCTGACCGCCGGCAGATATCTTCTGTCCGTGGCTCTGAATCCGCCTGGAAAGCCGTATGAACCCTTCGACATGCACATGCGGTTTTATGAATTCAAAATTTCAGCCAGGACAAAAAAATCCACCAAAGGGATCATCAAGCATCCTGTGCGATTTGAACTCGAGGAGAAATAGGGGAACAAGGATAGAAATTATTTTTTCTTTTTGGTTTCCTTGAGCATGGAGACCTTGTCCACAATAATCCTGTCGAGAAGGCCGTAGTCGCGCGCCTGTTCCGCGCTCATGAAAAACTCGCGCTCCGAGTCCTTTTCAATCACATCCAGAGACTGTCCGGTGCACTCGGCAAAAATCTGATTGATCTCCTTTTTGACCCTGAGCATTTCCCTGGCATGAATTTCGATATCCGCAGCCTGGCCCTGGAATCCGCCCAGGGGCTGATGCAACATGATCCGGGAATGGGGCAGGCCGAACCTCTTGTCGTGAGCGCCGGCGCAGAGGAGAAGCGCGGCCATGCTCGCGGCCTGACCTACGCAGGTGGTGGACACATCCGGCTTGATAAACCGAATGGTATCGTAAATAGCCAGGCCGGAGGATACATATCCCCCCGGGCTGTTGATGTAAAGGTTGATATCCTTGTCCGGATCTTCGGACTCCAGGAACAGGAGCTGGGCGATGATGATATTCGCCACCTCGTCGGTGATGGGCATGCCGAGGAAAATGATCCGATCCTTGAGAAGGCGGGAATAGATATCATACTGGCGTTCGCCCCGCTCGCTCTGCTCCACCACAATCGGCACTGTGTAGAAATTTTTCTCCCTCATAATCCGCCACTCATTATTCTTTATTGACTGTTAACCGCTTCCTCATACTTCACATTATTCTTCTCGAGGAGGAATTGTTTCACCTTCTCCTGGAGGAGATCGTCCCTGAAGGAATCGAGCTGGCCCTCAGCCTCGAGTTTGGCTCGGATAGCCAGGGGTTTGCGGCCTTCCTTTTCAGCAATTTTAGCCAGTTCAGCCTCCAGATCCTGATCCGCAACTTCGAGTTTTTCCGCGCCGATCACCTCCCTGAGGAGGAAAGAGGCCTTGACTGCCAGATCCGCATCCTTTTGTTTGCGCGCCATATATTGCTCAGGATCAAGTTTCATATCCTTGAATGAAAGCCCCATCTGCCTGAGGCGATTCAAATCCTCGCTGATCATGCCCCGTTTGTACTGTTCCACAAGAGAGGCGGGAGGATCGAAGGATTTGTGTTCAATGATCTTTTGCATGATGGCGTCAAACGCATCCTCTTTTGCATGACTCTCCGCGTGGCTTTCCATATCGGAACGGATTTTGGACTTGAGTTCCTCCAGGGTTTTAAAATCGCCCAGATCCTTTGCGAATTCATCATCCATCTTCGGGAGAACGCACTTTTTAACCTCCGCAATCTCCACTTTCCAAGTGTCCTGGACAGCGGCGGCATCACTCTCGGGTTTGGGGGATTGCCGTGGGACTTTCGCCTCAAATCCGATCCCCTTTTCCTTTCCGAGAAGGAGCTGATATACTTCCTTGGGCAGATATTGCTGCGGGTATTGAATCAGCGCATTCTTATATGACATCTCCTTGATCTCGTTCCCTTTTTCATCCTCCACAAAGATGTTCAGCACAACGCCGTCAGTCTCATCCACTGCTCCTTCCTTGGGTTCGAACACAGCGCTGCGTTTCTGAAGGTCTTCCAGCTGCTTTGCAACCAGGTCTTCAGTGATTGTCCGCCTTTTCACAGTGATATCCATTCCTGTGTAATCCGGGGGCTTGAGTTCGATCCTGGGCATAATCTCCACATGAAAAAGGAGTTCTATATTCTCGCCTTCCTCGCCCTTCGAATCCTCAAGCACAGGATCCGTGAATTTTTCCGCTCCCGCCTTTTTCAGGAGATCATCCGCGACCTTGGGAACGATTTCATCCATCACATCCTGCCGCAGTTCCTTTCGAAAGCGGTTCTTGATAAAACGGTCCGGGGCTTTGCCTTTGCGGAATCCGTCAATAACAACGGTCTTTTTGAGATCCCTGATCATTTTCGACTGGCGTTTGTCATACTCTTCCTTGGGAATATTGACCTTATACTGGCGGATGGAACCCGGCTTGTCCTGGGATTCGAGGAGATCATAAGAAACCTTGTCCTCTTCCTTTTGTTCGGCAGGTGGGGCCTGGGGTTCGCC
>Ga0315277_10012580_pt1 | contig 10611 bp, 10 predicted proteins | sample YL17G05_15_MG_FD_203695 | JGI IMG/M metagenome (GOLD analysis project Ga0315277, IMG submission 203695) | Sediment microbial communities from Yellowstone Lake, YNP, Wyoming, USA - YL17G05_15 | ecosystem: Environmental > Aquatic > Freshwater > Lake > Sediment | place: USA: Wyoming | collected... | reverse complement strand
CATCTTACGGACATATTCCTTGCGGGTGGCAAACAAGCCAAGATATGGACCGCCAAATGAAAGGGGTATTCCAAGAGGTTGCCCTTCACCAGTGACAATATCCGCATTCATATAGCCGGGCGCTTTAAGTAAACCCAGAGCGATGGGGTTGACTGAGATTGCCAATAAAGCACCCATCGCATGAGCAGCTTCAGCTAACTTCGTATAGTCATAGATCCGACCGAAGAAATCCGGATATTGGACGACTATCAATGCAGTCTCAATATCAATGAGTGGGATTAAACTATCAGGATCTGCCTTCAAGTCACTCTGAGGGTCATCCCCGACCAACACCAGTGAAGAACCTTCAGTATAGGTACGCACGGTTTGGCGATATTGCGGGTGTATAGCGGGTGAGAGGATAATCTTGGTGCGTTTCCCACGGAAATTGGCATAAGCCATATTCACCGCTTCTGCTACGGCAGTAGCACCATCATAATGGGACGCATTACATACTTCCATTCCCGTAAGAGCTGCCACATTGCTTTGATATTCGAATATTGCCTGGAGTGTTCCCTGTGATAACTCTGGTTGGTAGGGGGTGTACGCAGTGAGAAATTCACCCCGCCTTATAATTGCATCCACTGCCGCAGGAATATAATGGTTGTAAACCCCTGCACCTAGAAAACATACCAGGTCGTGCGCACTCTCATTTGCAAGCGAGATATCCTGCAACTCGCGTGAAACTTCCATTTCACTTAGTGCAGATGGCAAGTTCAAGGTTGGGAAACGATATTTGGCTGGAACATCCTTAAAGAGGTCATCCAGCTTTTCAATGCCGACAGAACGCAGCATGGCCGCTCTATCTGCATCTGTATGGGGAATGAACATAACTGCTCCTAGTGTTGTTCCTGAACGAATTTATCATAAGCTGCTGCATCCATCAATGCATCCATGTCACCTGGGTTGCTTAGCTCGATTTTAATAATCCAGGCGGCTCCGTAAGGGTCATTATTGATCACTTCAGGAGCCCCTCCCAAATCTTCGTTAACACTAACAACCTTGCCACTTACTGGTGTGTACACATCTGCTGCAGCTTTAACAGATTCGATTGTGGCGATGGAATCGCCTTTCTTTAGCGTGTCACCTTCATTAACAATAACCTCTGCAAATACAATATCAGACAGCTGGTCTTGGGCGTAATCTGAAATCCCAACCGTTCCAGTTTTTCCCTCCAGATTGATCCATTCATTGCTTTCGGTGTATTTCAAATTGCTGGGAATATTCATGAGAGGCCTCCTTTGAAAATATATAGATTGATTTTAATACGAACTCTCAGTTACACAAGGCAGAAACTACATTGCTGTTAAATTGCAAAGGCACACCTACTATTCGTGTGCCTCTGTCATCTACCTGAGAGTTTCATGTTTGGAAGAAAACTTTCCTCCAAATCATTTGCCCCAACGGTGCCAGCTAACTACGCTGGCTTTTCAGAGTTATATAATGGAACAAAGTCCTTCTACCTGAGAGATTCGCCTATAATTTAACGGTTATAGGTTTGCCCCTTCGGTGACCATAGAAATCAGGATCTCTTCTTCGTTCCAGTTATTTTAACGGGCTAATTCTATGGTTATGATGTAGAAATGTCAAGATGTATTAAGTGTTTTACATGTACAAATAGCAATTCATTAAGTCAATATCTTCTATTGAAAAGAATACCCGCCAACAAAAAGCTGGCGGGTAACGAGTTGAAGTGTGATTTTAGATCCAATTCTGCTTTTTTAGGAAGTTTGTGATGACCGGAATCTCAAGATATTTACCCTGGTATGCTACATAAGCAGGCCAAAGAACAACCAGCCAGAACAATGGTGCGCAGATGGCTCCAATTCCGAATGTAACAACTGAGATGATTGCGATCAAAATATAGAGCACAATGTTAAACGCGATGGACTGTACAGCATGGTACTTAATGAAAGGGCGTGCTTTCTTATCCTCCATCAGGAGGGCGATGACAGCTAAGGGTGATATTGGATAACCTAATGCTGCCCATAATTTATCATCGCTGGTTATTTCCGGGTTGATGGGTTGATCAGTCATAGTAATGTTCCTCCATAATTTTTGATTTAAATTTTCCCAGTGTTTTGCTGGGTTTAACTTCCCGACGTCCTTGAGTAATTATTTTACAGCATTTCTCAACAAAACTACACATATTAGAGAACACTAACATATAAATAGAGATACGATATAAATCCAGAGTAGATATTTATTTATAAGTAGGCTTTTAAATTATGCTCAACCGCATAGGCAGCAGCTTCTGCACGATTACTCACACCTAGCTTAGAAAGTATACTGCTGACATAATTTCGAACCGTTCCTTCCCCAAGAAAGAGTGCTTTGGCAATTTCACGGTTGGTTTTTCCTTCAGAGACGAGCATCAGGACATGTCTTTCCTGTTGGGTGAGGGCGGAGAAAGCAGAAGCTTCCTCTTCTCTGGCAGCCTTACGGACTTCCTGGAAAATTCGCTGGGTAACCGCAGGATCGAGCAGGGCTTCACCTCTGGCAACAGCCTCGATTGCCCTCACAAGGTCCTCACCACCAATCTGTTTTAATACATATCCAGCTGCACCTGCGCGAATGGCTGAGAAAAGCATCTCATCTTCTGCATACGAAGTGAGCATGATTACCTTTGTATCGGGGTATTTGTCAGCAATCTCCTGGCATGCTTCGATCCCTGAGCCACCCGGCAGGCGGACGTCCATTACAACCACATCCGGAGAAAATGCTGCCACACGTTCAACTGCCTCACGGGCAGTGCTTGCCTCTGCAACAACCTCAAAACTTGGGTGGCGTTCCAGTAAGGCTTTTAACCCAAGCCGGACGACCTCATGATCATCAACCAATAATATCCTTTGTTTATTTGTCATTTCTTGCACCTATGATACCATTTATTACTGAGATGTGTCATTCTTATGTTTTTCTGGTAAGTTTTCTGATGATTCTGAAGGATTGTCACGTCTAAAGTCAACAAACCGGTATCCTAAACCTCGCTCGGTTAAAATGTAAACAGGATTAGCAGGATCTTTCTCGATTTTTTGGCGTAAGTAATTTATGTAAAGCCGAACGTAATGTGGTTGGTCGCGGTATTCATATCCCCACACATTGGTAAGGATTTGATCGTGTGAGACAACCCATCCAGCATTCTGGACCAGATAGTATAACAGTCGATATTCTGTAGGTCGCAAATTTACCAACTTCCCATCCACCCATACCTCATGGCGATCAAAATCGATTTTTAAACGTCCATCGACCTCGATCAACCCGTGGGTGCTATCAGAGGTCAGCTCAGTACGCCGTAATACGGCCCGAACACGACTGACCAGCTCCCTAGGGCTGAATGGTTTTGTGACATAATCATCCGCACCTAGCTCGAGACCGTGAATGCGTTCTTCTTCCTCACCTTTGGCAGTCACCATGATAACTGGTACCGGACTAATCGCGCGAATCATTTTTAAAACCTCAAAACCATCCAAATCTGGCAACATCACATCCAGAAGCACCAGGTCTGGGAGGGAGGTGCGCAAACGATCCATCGCTTGCGTACCAGTAAAGGCTTCAACGACACGGAATCCGTCATGTTCAAGGTTCAAGCGGATGAATTTTGCCATCCTTTGCTCATCATCCACAACCAATATTCGGTAATTCTTATAGTGAGTATCTGACAACATGATGTTCACTACGTTCACTCTCGAACGAATCCAATGATTTCTTCCTCAGCCTTAGTAGGCAACACTTCGATGAAATTTAAGCGATGGATAGGCCAGATTACAGTGAGGACACTTTCAGTCAGGTAATGAAGCTCTTTCCCATCTATTCGGCGCGGGCTGTTTATTGTAATGGATAGATCGGTCGGCTTTGGAAGTTCTTCTACCTCACCAATGATGGGTTCTTCTCCGGTTGGGTGAAGAATGACAGTATAAGGCATGGCTATCTCAGCTTTCTTATCGATTTACGAGAAGTTGGATCTTCATTTTGCCCATAGAGAATATATCACCGTGGGTAATAGGATAGGGTTTATGGGGGGATAATTTCTGCCCATTTAATTGAGTCCCATTGGCTGAGTCAAAATCAGTCAGGAGGGCATAAGGTTGGCTTATTTTAATCGATGCATGTAATCGTGAGACACCATATTCATAGGCATGGTAAGGTCCGAGATCAATATCTGGCAGAATGGGTTGATCTTCAGCGGATCTGCCTAGGGTGTACTCAGTTAGCCCTTCGAGTGGGATCACTTCACCCGTTTCGACGAGGAACAAAGAGAGGCTGGCATCATCTGGAGTGGGTGGCACAACAGGTTCAGCATCTTCTGACTGTGCTTCGTGTAAATGATCAGCCAAACTGCTGGGAATTGCCATTGTAGGGTCGCGGCTAATAATAGTGAATTGGGTGCCACATTCCTTGCAGAATAATGCACCCGGCATTTCTTGATTACCACAATTAGGACAAACAATCATTAATAATTCTCCCCGCTTCTTGCTGGAAGAAGCAAGGAACGAGTACCATATTTTATCAATTTTTCGCCTTCTTCGCTAAAGGATTGATTATGACGAATATATGCCACTTCATTCAATACAGACTGTGCCAGGTTATCTTCTCCCTTCTGTAACAAATGCGTAGCCAGATTTTCCATATGGCGGGTGGCTGAATCAAAATCCCCTTTGCTCATTTCCTCCCTGGCGCGTTCCTGCATAGTAAAAAGCAATAAAATCATCATTGCATTAAGGATAACCGCTGGCGGTGCTTCGCTTACTGGTTCTGCTGTTATTTGCCGATCAAATATAATTCGATTAATATACTTTGTTCTTATGTTATGGCGAGGAATTTCAATATCTAAAATGCCTTTTGCCATGACGAATGGGGTCACGTTTTTTGGTATATCTTTGATTACAAATTCGAATAGTACACTCATAGTCCCATGACGAGGCATATAACCTAGAATCAAAGGAGAAACGGGATCCAATGGGGATGGATCAGGCTGGAGTCGATACGCGGTGGATAATTCCACAACCGGAGTGGTCTGGTAGTTAATCGTAATTTGCTCAGTCAGGCTTGATCCGAGGCGAGTGATTTCTTCTAGAATGGAATTTCGTATATCACCGCCATCAGGAATGAACTTGCAGATCCCTCCAGTTTTTGAAGTAATGTGATCCAAAAACTTATCGTTCCATTGGCTGCCAATCCCAAGGGCACTTATCCCTATCCCGAGGGCAGATGATTGATCAGCGAGCTTTTCACAGCTCACTTCATCGCCATACGTGCGACCATCAGTGATCAGGATAATGTGGTTAATCCGCTGATTGGAATGAAATTGAGCTACTTGTGAAAAGCCCATCTCCAAGCCTCTAAATATCTCAGTCCCACCTCCAGCTTGAAGAAGTTGGACTTTCATCTCCGCGGATTTCAGATCAGCGAGACCGCCTGGAGCAATAAGAAGTTCTGCCCAATCATTGAATTTGACAAGCGAAAATATATCATCAGGGTGCAACTGCCGAAGGATATCAATTGCAGTTAATTTAACCATATCTAGCCGAATCCCTTGCATGGATGTCGAGCAGTCAACTACCAGCGAAATATTCAACGGAGTGGGAGACATCCATAGATTGGCATCGGGTTGAATGTTTAATTCCAATAAGGTATAGATTACTTGTGGTTCAGATAATCGGACTAATGAAGGTTGGCTGTAGTAGGTACTTATGTTAAGCGGTGAAACTACCTTTGGCTCAGGGGGTAGTTGCAGATCATAATCAGCCTTTTTCTTAGGGTCAGAGAGGCGTTCAAATGCTTGTTGGATATCAATAAATAATTCAGTTTCACCCTTGTTCACATTCGTATCTGGGTGAAGGCGTAGGACGAGTTGACGATAGGCTCGCCGAATTTCCTCCTGGGTTGCGTCCCTGGGAAGTCCTAAACGATCATAGAAGGTCAAATCATCCATGGGAATCAATCAGATATACGAACAATAATAACTGAGATATTATCGGGTCCACCAGCATCATTCGCTAAGTGAATTAACGACTGGCATACCAGCTGGGGGGCAGATGGGGAGCGAGTAATATCTGCCAATTTTTCATCAGGAATCACTCCCCAAAGTCCATCTGAGCATAACAGCAATTGGCAACCTTGGAAAACCTGGAAACTGGCGATATCCGGTTCGACTGGCTCTCCCTGCCCAAGCGCCCGATATAAGACATTACGCTGGGGATGGGTTAATGCTTGTTCAGGAGAAATCTGACCGATTTCTTCAAGGCGTTTTACTAATGAATGGTCGTGGGTAAGGAGCCGCATGTACCCATCTGGATCGATTAAGTAAGCACGGCTGTCTCCTACATGGGTGAGGGTCATTTGATCTCCCAATATAAGTGCTGCGGTTAGAGTCGTTCCGCCACCATCCGTTTCTTTCTTTATCGCTTGATGAGCTTGCATTACACCGGCCTGCATAACCTCCTGGATTGAGAATTCCAGTTTATTATTTGAGGCTGAAATTAATGGCACCAGGAGGGTGTTGATCACATGAGAAGCTAGCATTCCAACCGCTAAGCTGCTAGCTAATTCACCATCATCATGTCCACCCATTCCATCTGCGATGATATAGAGACCAAAATTGACTGTCTTCTCATCCAATATCAGATTGGTCGTAAGTGTAAAGAGTGAATCTTCATTATGATCACGTTGGATGCCAACCGATTGAGCGACACCCACGATTAATTGAGGTACTTCCAAATGAGTTATCGTTGGGAGAATCGACGGAACCTGCACTTTCGAAATACTGGCATTCGGATTAGTGTTGGTAGTCTCAAATTGCTCTGAGGCAACATCAGGCTTCGATGAAGTTGTGTTTAATGATGGTTTTTTGTGAAACAACTTATTGAGGAATGATGTCACTAATTATCCTCCAAAAAATTCATTCATGCTTATAGAACAATCGCATATATCTTGTGATCATTGGAACCAAAATATAGCATATTATTTGCGATGATAGGGGTTCCGGTGATAGGTGCCCCTGTTTTATATTTCCAGCGAAGTCGACCTGTACGAAATTCCAAGCAGTACATTACACCATCCACAGATCCACAGTATACAGAATCCTGGTAGGTAATTGGTGAACTGGTTACTTGATTCTCTGTTGCGAAACTCCATATCTCGCGGGCAGAATGGATATCTACACAATAAATGTGTGAATCCACTGAACCGATAAAAATATAGTTATCAGTAATAAACGGTGTGGATATTGAAGCTTTGGACATTCGGAAGCGCCAAATTATAAAGCCAGATTTGGCATCCAAAGCATAAAGCAGAGTATCAACCGAACCAATATATATGATCCCATTGGCATATACAGGTGAAGATGTAAGGGCACGTTTGGCTTTAAAACGCCATTTTACGTTACCCCTCAAGTCAACACAAAATAAGTCACCCGCTTCAGTACCAAAATAAACAAATTCTCCTACCAGCAGGGGAGTTGAGCGCACAGGAGCTCCAGCATCAACCCGCCAGGCACGCCGACCACTTAGGGCATTTACCGCATGAAGGTAGGCATCATCAGATCCGATAAAAATATGACCCTCGGCAATAAATGGGGACGAGCGAATCGGACCATTGGAATAATAGGACCAAATCTCCTGTCCAGAACGCATATTAATACAATAAAGCCGTTGGTCTTCGGAACCAATGTACACGTTTCCTTCATAAACAGCAGGTTTGCAAACTATGCCACCTTCAGTTGCGAACTTCCAGATGAATTCCCCATCGGTAGCGTTTAATGAGTATAGATTGTTATCATAAGCACCAATGAAAATCGATCCTCCAAAATATGCAGGCGTACCACGTATCTCGTCTTCGCATTCAAATTTCCAGGCTGCGGAGATTTCAGAGGTTTCATGGGTTAAAGGCTTGATTGCAGCAGGGAGCTTATGGAGCAATCCGGTTTTTTTAGCTGATGCAAGAAGGGCCTCTTTCATCTCTTCAGCACTTGAATAGCGTTTGTCAGGCTCATAGTATAGGGCCGTATAAATGACAGCCTCCAACTCACTTGAGATCGCTGGATTAATCGGGCGTATTTTCCGCTCTTCGAAGGAGAAGGGTGGCTCCAAGCGCGGGTCTCGTTTGGTGAGCAAGTGATGCAACGTGGCACCCAAAGCATATATATCCGCGCGTGGGGTAGCTTCACCTTTATATTGTTCAGGAGGAGAATATCCTTCCGTACCAATCATGGTCCCTTTTTGACCCGTTTGGAATGTTTTGGCGATTCCGAAATCAACCAACAATATATGACCGTGGTTATTTACCATGATATTCGAGGGTTTTATATCCCTAAATATGATCGGTTCTGGTTTGTTATTATGTAAGTAACTGATCACATCACATAACTCGATGGCCCAATTTACCACCTCGGCTTCTGGCAGGAAATCCTCGGTATCAACCAGGATCTCTTCCAGGTCTTTCCCATCAACAAACTCAATAATCAGATAAGATCGGTCATCCTGAGAAAAATAATCATATATGCGTGGAATAGAAGGATGATTTAATGTCGCCAGGATATTAGCTTCACGCTCAAAGTTCCGGACGATTGTATCGTGAAGGACCGGATCACGAGCCAGGTTAATCATTTCCTTGACTGCTACACGCTTGACAACGTTAGGAAAATGAAGGTCTCGTGCACAATATACAGCTCCCATACCACCAACACCAACCACACTTTGGATTGTATAGCGGTTTACAAGAATGATGCCTGGTTGTAAATGGTCGGAAGGTTTTCTTGGTGTCTCTGAGTTAGCTAAATTATGAGTAGTACGTTTATTATCCAGAGTAGCTCCTCCAGCATTAAAACAGCATCTACCAATTATAGCCACCAATAGAAAAAAAAGGAAATAGAAATGTCGATCATTATTGGGGAATTCATCTTACATGTTTCAGTCGTAGGATGATTTAATTATATAATCATGTATGTATTGCCACCTAAAAGGGAATTCATAAAAAAAGGATCAATCTATGAGGACTAAAGTTGATTTTAAGAAAGCTCTCAAGCAATTATACAATCCTCCTAAAGGTAGTTTTCATCTCGTGGAGGTGCCTCCGATGAATTTCCTGATGTTGGATGGGAAAGGTGATCCAAATACGTCCTTGGACTATCAACAAGCAATTGATGCGCTCTATACAATGTCTTATGGAATCAAGTTTGCCCTAAAATCGGAAGGGTATGATCACATCGTGCCACCTTTAGAAGGATTATGGTGGATGGAGGATATGAATGAATTCAACCTGGCGAATAAAGATCGTTGGGTATGGACCATGATGATCATGCAGCCGGAATGGGTCACAACAGAATGGGTGGAGAAGGTGAGGCAAGATGCAAAGAAAAAGAAGGGTAATGCTTCACTATCAGAGGTGAGGTTTGATGTTATTAATGAAGGACTTGCAGTTCAAATATTATATACAGGAGCTTACGAAAAAGAAGCCCCCACGATTGCTGAATTGCACAAGTTCATCCAATCCAATCGATACCAGACAAATGGTAAACACCATGAAATATATCTTGGTGATCCACGTAAGACATCCCCGGAGAGGCTTCAGACCATTATACGCCAGCCGGTTCGCAAGCTATAAAATATCGAAATAATAGTTTTCGATTGTAAAATTAACAATAAAGCTAACCCAATTGAAATGAAGGTTAGCTTTTGGTTTTATGTATATTAACGATAATCTGACGCGGGTTCTGGTTTATTATCAAGGACTGATTCAATCTGTTCCATCACATCTGGAATTAGTTTTTCCATGAAGTCCATTGCTTTCATATTATCGACGACTTGTTGCGGCTTTGAAGCACCTGTAATGACTGTACTGACATTTGGATTTTTCAAACACCAGGCAATCGCCATTTGAGCAATCGTCATTCCAAGATTTTCCGCAATTGGAACTAATCTTTTGACGATCTCGATCCTTTGTTTAGCACTTTCGCCCTCAAAGCCCTCACGCAACCATTCATAACCTTCGAGGGTAACGCGGGTTCCCTGCGGGATGCCATTATTATACTTACCGGTTAACATCCCACTGGCGAGAGGGCTCCAGGTCGTCGTTCCAATGCCAATTTCCTTATACAGATGAAGATATTCGTGTTCAACTTTTTCTCGGGCGAACATATTGTATTCAGGCTGTTCCATGGATGGTGGGATGAGATCATATTGCCTGGCGATTGCATAAGCTTCCATGATCTGATCTGCACTCCATTGACTAGTTCCCCAATAAAAAACCATCCCTTGATCGATCAAGAAATTCATGGCACGGACGGTTTCTTCAATCGGTGTATAGATATCAGGCCGATGGCAAAATATCAGATCAACATAATCCATTTGAAGCCTGGCAAGCGATGCCTTAGTACCTTCGATGATGTGCTTGCGTGATAGACCAGTTTGATTGGGTTTCCTGCCACCCCAAAAAAGCTTGGTGGAGATCACAAGATCAGATCGTTTCCAACCGGCTTTTTTGATTACATTTCCCATGACAATCTCAGCATTCCCATGCGCGTAAGATTCAGCATTGTCGAAGAAATTCACTCCCGCATCGTAAGCCACCTTCATG
>Ga0315277_10012579_pt1 | contig 10612 bp, 5 predicted proteins | sample YL17G05_15_MG_FD_203695 | JGI IMG/M metagenome (GOLD analysis project Ga0315277, IMG submission 203695) | Sediment microbial communities from Yellowstone Lake, YNP, Wyoming, USA - YL17G05_15 | ecosystem: Environmental > Aquatic > Freshwater > Lake > Sediment | place: USA: Wyoming | collected... | reverse complement strand
AATCACCCTGATGGCGCGAGCCTGCCATCGCTTTTCTGCTGGGAAATCTCCGGTGAGCCAGTCGTTACGGGGCTGTCCGAGGCGTTTGCATGCTTGCCGAAAGCACACTAAGAATCCAGATCTGGCCATGCCGGACGGGCGGGAGTCCCCATCAATCTGTCCGATGAAGAGTATGTGAGGCTTCAGCTTTCCTACGGACTTGCTTTGTCTGGAGCCTCGTTTCGACGTAATCCCCTCAGGTGCCCGCGGGAAACAGGTCCCGTCCGGCGGCCGGGACCTACTTGGCTTCGAAAAGATCGGGGACATTCCGAATTTCCAGCTTTCCTCCGCTGAATAGAAAAGATCAACCGCTGGTTGATCCGTCCGATTCAGCTGAGCAAGTCGGGAAATTCGGAATGTCCCTACGTCTCGATGACGCTGTACATCCGCATCTTATACGTCTCTGATGTATAAGATCAAGGCTACGGCAGACAATCAAGGGGACTCGCGTCCCAGATTTCTACGATCCGCAATCCCCAAGGCCCATGCCTCATGGGGTGGAAGCTACCTTCTGGGCTTGGAAGGTGCGTCCGAAGACATTGATCGTGAGCGATGAGACCTTGCCATTGGAGTCTTTGACAAACGTCATCCGAATATTGGCAAAGGTTACGAAGAAGTCAGTATCTGACTCCGGGAGTAGCTCTCCTGCAGGCTGTCCAGGAGCATGTAGTACAAGTCGGTTGCCTTCCAGACTGATCTGGATCGCGAACCCAGGTGCGATCTCATAGCTTCCAACATATTCCTTGAAAAGCGCGGGGTCCACTGACGCGTTCAGGTGGGGAGCTTTGCTGAGCGTGCCCTTGGCACGCAGATCGGCATTGCCTAATACCAGGCTGCTTTCAATTATCTCCCAACCGGGTCCCCAGAGGCCCGAGAGAATTCTCCTGCTTTCAGCAGTCACTTGTGCCTGCGAATTCGGGCGCCAGCCATCCACAATGACAATATCCCAGTCCCAGACGCCCCGATCACTCGGATCCCAAAAGTAAAGGCCATCTGCTGTTGTGCCGGCCACAATTGATACGTATCGTGCCAGATTCAGCGGATGGGGATAGATCATCTGTACGGCGGCATCGCTGGCCTGGAAGGTTTTACTACCCAACTGAATAGAATCCGGCGCAATCTTCAGAGGCAGCTGATTGGCAAATTTCTGGGTGACAAGGTTCTCCTCCGGTCCGCCGATCAACAACAGCGAATAAGCTGCGGCATCCTTCTCAGAAATCTCTTTGTCACGAAAGAGGCGTGGTTTCTGCTTCTGCCAGTCCTGCCAGAAGGCTGCAAAGCCATCCGCCTTCTGCTGGCAGCGCTCGCGCATTTGCGCATCGGCGGAAATGGTCCCCACAACTACGGCGAAGGGAGTATTCATTAAATCAGAAATCGGACCTGTGACTTGGGGAGACTTGCGGAGAGCCGGCGGCTGATAGCCCTCCGCTTGCAGAGTGACCTTCCCTTCTGTTAGTTGTAGGGCTCGAGGTGCCTCGCCATTCCAGGAAACCTTGATGGGCTTCACTGGATCGATCAATGGCTCCCCGGGAGAGAGCGTCACTGCTTGAACGTTTTCGGTATCCAGCCGCACCAGGTTCGGTCCAACGACTTCGGCATCGAGCAACATGAAAGCCATCGGATTTGAGAATTGCTCGACGCGAGCCCAATAAGCGGAGGCCGCAGAGAGCTCAGCCGAGCGAATGCGGACATGGCGTGGCTGACTGTTCCGCTTGTGCTCCAGGAACCAGTCGATGATCTCATTGGCTACTTTCAAGTCCTCATGATGGCCTCCAGGGTGCTCTCGATATCGGACATCGTAGCCCCAGCGCTGCAGCATCCGGACGACATATCGGGAATACTCCACATTCACGCTCTGATCGGCATCACCGTGGTGAATGAAGATCGGCAGATTCAACAGGGATTCAGCCTTGGAAAATGTACTACCCTTCTCCTGCAGAAACCGTTCCATGAGAGTGAGTTTGGCCAGCGCATCTTCCGGCATAGCCGCGTGGTAATCTGATCCTCCATAAATCGGGGCCATGGCAGCAAACAAATCGGGATGACGTGTGCCGATATTCCAGACACCCCAGCCACCCATCGATTCGCCCATCAGGTAGACACGATCAGGATCGACGCTGAATCGATTCTTGGCCATTTGAAGGACACGCAGAATATCCTTCTCTCCCAATCCCAAATAGGACGTGTTGCCGCGGCCATGCGGCTCCAGCACGATCACGGGATGATTGTCGGCGTATTCAGTATTGAGAGCCACATGACGCCGATCCACCCAATACCAACGGACATAGGGAGGATTCGCCCCATAGTAACCATGCAGATTAATGACCAACGGCCACTTCTTGTCGGCGGTGTAGCCAGCCGGAAGATAAGCACGGCAGAACTGCGGGGATCCGTCCACTTCGTCCCGATATGCCAAACGTACGAACCCATAGGGCCGGACCGGTCCCGGACCGCCGCCTGCTTCCTGCTTCAGCTCTTCATACTCCATCAACGGAGAATGAATGATCCACCAGGGATTCCCCGGCACAGCATCCAGTTTCTCGCCCAATCGATCCCTGACCATATCGGCCAGCATTTGCAGGGTGAAGCCCGAGGGCTTGCTGGTGTCTGCCTTGCCTGCGGCGGCAATCAATTCTCGAGCCTCTTTTAGCGCGTCACCCTTGAACCATGGCAGATGCGTGCTCCAAGGTTTTTTATCCAGGGTGAGGGTCGAGCAGCGGACTTCGTAAGCACCCTCCGCCCAGGATCCAGTCTCAAAGCGGACTTGCCGGCCACGAAGCTCGGTCCTGCGTGCCGCCACCTTGCCGCCTGCACCAACCACTTCCACATCTACGGGCGCTTCGCCCACCAAAGCAGTGGCGAGATCGGTTTGAACGATTAGCACGTTGGAATCAGGTTCGCCCCTCACAATGGAAGGCCCGATCTCAGCCTTGCGTGCCAATACTGCACCCGGTTCCAATACACGCAGGCTGAAAGTCCAAGGGCCGATTCGCTGCTCCAATTTGACCAATATTGTGTTGTCGCCTGCATTCACAGGCACTTCAATTTGATCCTCATCCGGAGTCATGGGCCGGCGGGTCTGCTTGTCATGAACGAGCTTGCCATTCACCCAGATTCGAATTCCCTCATCACTCCCCACTGTAAGAAGCGCCTTGCCGGCGGCGGAACGCTGGAAGGTGGTGAAAGCATAAGCCACTCCCGCGCCTCGCATACCACCAGCGGAGGATTCCCCTAAATCAACATAATCATGAAAGGAGTCGTGTGGCCGCCAACGGACCGCCGATCCATCCGGCCGATGATGTTCGAGATTAGAAGTGGGATGAACGGCTGCCTCGCCCCCATGCTCTTTGAGGTAATCAATATTCATGCCGGTATCGACAACTGTGGCTGGATCTTTTCCCACCGATGCGGCGGCTACAAAATCGCCTAAGACCAGCCAATGCCGGAAATACCACTCATCATTCCTGTTCCATGACATCCGCATCTCATCTTTGAGAGACTTCTTGGTAGATTGAGACGGGGGCGCTTGTCCCAGAAGGGATGTACCAGGGATCAGAAAGAGACTGAAGATCAATGCACTGCTTCTACTGCGGATCGGGAGACTCATAACGACTCCTTTTACGATTGAGGTGTCAGGTCTACCAAATCCAGTTTTTCAACGACTACCTTGGCCGAAGCCATGCAAATCCGGTGAAAAACTGGATTCTGTAGACCTAACACCTATCCTCGTCGCCTTCACGCACGATGGCAACACCGGCGCGCTCTATCTTAACGGACAGCAGACGGCTAGTCAGACAATTAATCTCTCGGTAGAAGACACCCCTTTGGAGATTGGGGTAACTTTCATGCCTATGCCCAAACCGCGGAATGGTTTGATGGCTGGCCGAAACGCATCGGCTTTGACATTGATTTCGTCATTTGTCATGATATTTGACGGAAGAGTCGTCAGGAGCAACCATGAAAGACGATGCCGGTTCGATCAGGCGATTTCTGGACTTGCCGGAGCTGGTAGGGAAAAAATCCCACTTTCTCCTGGGGCCCCGGCAGACAGGCAAAACCTTCCTCATCCAGCACACGCTGGCAAACGTCCGCGTCTATGATCTGCTTGATACTTCCACATACCTGGCGCTGAGCCAGAATCCGGCCCGGCTTGCCGAAGAAATCATGCCGCGAGATCGCGTTGTGGTCATTGATGAAATTCAACGCCTGCCCGAATTGCTCAACGAAGTCCACAGGATTATCGAAAAATCCGGCGTTCGTTTCCTTCTCACCGGCTCCAGCGCCCGGAAACTGCGGCGCGGAGGGGTGAATTTACTGGGAGGCAGAGCGCGGACGAAGTTCCTCCATCCTCTGACGGCGGGCGAGCTCGGCGGCCGTTTCGAACTGCGCCGAGCCATCGAGCGTGGACTGCTGCCCTCGATCTATTTCTCGGATGACCATAGAGCCGATCTGCAAGCTTACGCAGGCCTGTATCTCCAGCAGGAGATTGTTGCGGAGGCTGCGACGCGGAGCGTTACCGCATTCAGCCGGTTTCTCAAAGTGGCTGCATTCTGCAACGGCACCATCGTCAACTTCACTGAAGTTGCCAATGACGCTCAGGTTCCCCGGACAACCGTCTATGAATACTTCGAGATTCTCAAGGACACACTGATCCTGCACGAATTGCCCGCCTGGCAAAGGTCGATGAAACGCAAGCCGTTGGTTTCTTCGAAATACTACTTCTTCGACGTGGGGGTGGCAGCGGCTCTTCAGGGCCGCGAATTCAGGCCGGGGACTCCCGAATTCGGCGAGGCATTCGAGACATACCTCATGCACGAACTGGTCTGCCGCCGTGATTATGTCTCGGGCGAACCGCTCAGCTACTGGCGTTCCACGTCCGGATTCGAGGTGGACTTTATCATCGGCGATCACACCGCCGTTGAGGTTAAGGCGAAGGAGAACGTGTCGATGCAGGACGTGAAATCCCTTCGGATGCTTCGCGAGGAACGCAGCCTGAAACGATACCTCTGCGTTTGTTTGGGTTCGCGGCGACGCGAGATCGAGGGCCTGACGATCCTTCCCTATCGAGAGTTCATCGAGGGGCTGTGGGATGGTGAGTACAAATAAAACTACACGAAGAGTCGTGTTAGGTCTCCAAAATCCAATTCCGGCGATTTCGGCGAGGAGCTGTTTGAACCGGCTCCATCCTGGAAATTGGATCTTGAAGACCTGACACCTCTTTTCCTATCCGGATTTCAGAGAGAGATAGGTTTATGGCTGGCTCGAAGTTCACGTTCTAAGTTATACTTCGGAGCTACAATTACTGCTTAGGAGATGATCATGAAAACAGCAAAGTGGATTGTTGTCGCCGGATTGATGTTGCTCCTGTGCGCGGCCATGGCGCAGGCGAAGCCGAACTTTTCCGGCGATTGGAAAATGAATGCAACCAAGAGTGACTTCGGGCAAATGCCGGCCCCCACGAGCATGACGCAGAAGGTTACTCACAATGATCCGAACCTTAAGGTTGTCACTACCAGGGCCAGTGAGAATGGAGAATTCACCAATGACGCCGCCTATACCACTGACGGCAAAGAGTGCATAAACAAGGGGCGCATGGGCGAGACGAAAAGCACCCTGAAATGGGATGGCGATACGCTGGTGATCGAATCCAAGGCGGATTTTCAGGGAAACGCGGTCACCATAACCAACAAGTGGAGCCTATCCGAGGATGGAAAGACGCTGACAGTAAATAGCCACTTCGCCAGCTCGATGGGCGAGGGTGATTCCAAGATCGTTTATGAAAAGCAGTAGTAGTCCGCAGATGACGCAGATTTACGCAGACAGACTCCTTCATCTGTGTAAATCTGCGGATCAATAATGCTTCTCTCCGAGTCCTCTTGGACGTGTTTGAGGCGCGAGTTGTCTACTTCTGCGCTACGTCGCCGGTGTTGAAGCCTTCTACCACGATGCGCGGGTTTTCGCCCCGAGTATCGGCGTTTTCGAGTTCGGTGCGGATCGTCCGCCGCTCGCCCGGCATCAGCGCCACGTAGTTGTCACTGTAAAGCGCCGGAAGGATGCGATCGCCGCTCGTCGTGCGCACTGCTTTCAGCCGGACCATCAGCGCTGGCTGGTTCGACGTATTGTACAGCTCCGTGGTCAGGATCCAGCGGCTTCCCTGCCGATCGACGCGCGTCGCCGCGTCCAGCTTAACCTTAGGCAGGGTGCGGAGCGCCCGGTAGTTGCCCTCCTCGGTGCCACGCCAGTAGAAGTTCTCCGACAGAGATTGGCCGCCGCGCGTCAGTTTCAGGCGAATGAAGTGCACCGGCGTGAGCCCGGCCGGGTATTCCATCTTGATGGGCGTCAGCACGCTGTCTTCGGTGCTGTCTAAAGCAACCGACTTCTCCCACTTGACGGAACCGTCCATATCCAGGAGTTCGACCCGTGCGGTCAGGCCGGACGCATTGCCCGCACTATAGTTCACCACTTCGATATTGTCCGTCGCCGAATTCCACTGGATGTGCAGCGGCTCGGATCCCTTTTTGCTGCCGAAATAGGCAGCGGTCGGGTCGAAGTAGTAGTCGTAGGTCTGCCATACGAACGACGGCCAGCAGGGATGGCTCATCCAGAGCAGGATGCCCATGCGGTTCTTGCTCTGGGCCTCGAAAATGCCGCGGTAACCCTCGTAGTTGATGAATTGTGCCAGCGTGACCCAGTCGGCCGCGTTGTCGGCGCCGCCATAGCTCTTGCCGATCATTGTGCGGAACCCTGAGAGACGCTGAGCGCTGTTCAGGTTGAAGTCGTGCAGCCCCCAAACGAGCGCCTGCGGCCACAGTGCGGACTCCGGCATCATCTGGCGGAGGCTGTCGATGGTGACGATGTTCGGCATGCCCAGCTCGCTGTGGAACTTGGGCGTAGCCCGGTTTTGGAAGTAATACCTTGGCGGTTGCGCCCCGTACGGACCGCCGCCGCTCACCACACCGAACGCCGAATTGGAGATATAGTGAACGTCGGGTTGCAGCTCGGCCAGCGTCTTGCGGATGCCATCGTCGATGGGCTTTGGCGGGTTACCTTCGTTGCGGCCGCAGTACAGCCCCATGGAGGGGTGATTCCGGATGCGCAACACGGTGTCCTTCACATTCCGCAGAAAGAGATCGTCGTCATCCGGATTCGGACCGTCGACCGGGTTCGCCAGCCAGAAGTCCTGCCAGATTACGATGCCATGTTTGTCGCACGCCTCAAAGAATTCGTCATCGCCTGTTTGACCGACCCAGTTGCGGATCATGGTGAAGTTCATGTCGCGGTGGTAGCGTACGGCGATGTCATATTCGCGTCCGCGGTAGCGCAGGTTTGTCTCGGGGAATCCCCAGTTGCCGCCGCGTCCCACAAAGCGTCTGCCGTTGATCCAGATCCTAAGCGCACCTCCATCCTCGCTGTAGGTGAATTGCCGCACGCCGGTTCGGAACGATTTGGCATCGGAGATCTTGCCGGCCGCGTCGAACTTCAGTTCCACGTTGTAGAGGTTCGGATCGCCGTAGCCGGCGGGCCACCACAGCTTCGGATTGTTGAGCCGCAGCGCCGGGTGGGTCGAAGGATCGAGCACCACAATCTTCGCTGACGCGGCCTCGATGGTTACCGGCTGTTCGAAGGCGACGTCGCCGAAGCGTCCCCGCAGGGTTCCACTCACGGGCTTCGATTCGTGGTTGTTCAGGGATGCTTCCACTCTCACAGCGGCGCGCGAAGTGTCCTGGAGCGGCAGAGTCGTCTTGACGAACAGATTCTCGATCGTCACCGGCCCGCTCGTGGTCAGGTAGACATCGTCCCAGATGCCGATGTTGCGCCCGCGGACGGTGGGGATCCAGTCCCAGCCGATCGACGCGTGGTAGGTCGGGTTATCCGCGCCCAGCGCGCCGCCGTTCAGCCCGGCGGTTTCGAGCGTCTTTTGCTTGACACTCCCCGGCGTCGCGTTCTTCTCGACGCGAACGGCCAGCGCGTTCTTTTCTCCCGGCCGGATGCGGCCGGTAGCATCCCACCGCCCACGCATGAATCCGCCTTCAATGCGCCCGAGCTTCCCGCCATTAAGGAAAACGTCGGCCTTCCAGTTGATGCCGTCAAAGTTCATCCAGATCCTTCGGCCCGGAGAGACGCGCGGCGCGGTGAACTCGGTGCGATACCAGAAGTCGGCGAAGAAGAAGGAATCGGAGATCATCAACTGGTTGTCGCCGTAGTTCGGATCGGGCAGCGCTCCGGCGTTCCAGTAGCTGGAAAGGACGGTGGCTGGCACGGTTGCCACGACCCAGTCGGCGTCCTGGAAGCCCGTCTTGGAGAGCGCCGCGCCGCCGGCCTTCACAAGGGAGTCGCGCTGTAACCGCCATGCGCCGCCGGCCAAGTCCAACCGCCCGTCGGCCCGCACCGCGGGCGCGGGTTTCGGTTTCGGCACCGGTCCGCCGCGGCCGTACACTTCCAGTTCGCTTAGGATGTAGCCCTCGGGCGAGCCCGGCCGCTTCATCAGCACGCGGACATACCTTCCCTGCACGGGCTGTGAAAGCTTCAGGTCGTCAGTGAGCCCGGTTCCCGCCGGCAGCGGCTGAACGTCATTCCAATTGGCTGCATCATCCGACACCTGGATGGAGCCTTCGGCCGCGCGCCGGATCCAGTAGAGTGCGACGCGATCAAACGTACAGCGCGCGCCCAAGTCCACATATACCCACTCTTCGCCTTTGCCCTCGGACATCCACGCGCTGTCGAAGTGGTACGGCCCGCCGACTTCCACGCGCCGGCTTTTGTCGAAGAACGCAACCTCGCTCACGGACCAAGTCCCCTCGCCCGCAGAGTTGAGCGTTATACGATAGAAGCGGCTTCGCGACGGCTGTGCCAGCGAAACCGACGGTTTCAGGGGCGGGACCCGCACGAAACCGCCGCCGCCCGGTGGGGCGGGTGGGGGCTGCATGGAGCCGGTGGCGCGCCCAAGTTCTTTCCACGATTGCCCATCCTCGGAGCCCGTCACGATGCAGGTCCACTCCCCACCCGCAGTCTGTTGAACATTGGGCGGAGTGTTCGGCCGTTGTGCGCTGGGCGGGCCACCAGGGGCGCCGGGACCACCCGGCCCGCCAAAGCCGCCAGCCGGGCGCGGGCGCGTTTCGAGTTCGATGCGATCGATCTCGAACGGAGCGTCGCCGCCGGCCAGTTCAAATTGCACCCAGCCGTTCGGTCCACCCAGGTTCACGGCGCTCGTCGAATTGTAATCCATCATGAACTCGCGCTCGTTCTTCTTCGCGACGCCGCCTTGGCTCGTGGTGGTTGCCAGCCAGCGCGGCAGCTTCGCCTCCTTGATCCCGTCGGTCACCAGCTGGGCCGTCAAGTTGTAGTCGTAGCTACTCGAATGGTAGGCCGGCTGGCGTAAGGCCAGGTTGCGATAAGTCGTAGTGCCCGAAACCAGAACCGGTGCGAAGTCCTGCTTCGGATCGCCGGGATACACACCGACGCCACGCGTGTACTCCTGCGCAGCGAGCGACAGAACTGCCAACAGAGTCAGCAGAAGGATCCATGCCGTCAGTAATACGCGTTTCATCATTGTCACTCCTCTCATTCCGTCCGGCAGTTATACTGGCAAGGTGAAGTAGTGTCGGCCGGGCTCGTCGGCTTATTTTCCCGCACCTGGCGCGCTTCCTTCGCTGGGCCAGGATTTTCGCGGTTACGGAGCCACCTTAGCCGATTTCACTACGATCGGCTGCGCGGGAACAGTCGTAAATGACGCGTTCTTCACGACCGTTTTCACGCCGGCAATCTTGTCGACGGCCGCCATGCCGTCGATTACCTTGCCGAACACGGCATATCCCCAGCCGGCGCCAGAGGGATCCAAAGTTGAGTTGTCTTTGAGGTTGATGAAAAACTGTGAGGTGGCGCTGTTCGGGTCGTCATAGCGAGCCATGGACAGCGTCCCACGCAGATTCTTGAGTCCGTTCTTGGATTCGTTTTTGATCCCGGGCATGGTCGGCTTCGGGGCCAGGTTCTCAAGATAACCACCCCCTTGGATGACGAATCCAGGATCGACGCGATGGAAGATGGTGTCGGTATAAAAACCGGAGTTCACGTAATCGAGAAAGTTCTTGGCTGTAATGGGAGCCTTGTCGGCAAAGAGTTCAATCTTGATGGCCCCCATTGTGGTCTCCATGAGCACGATCGGATTTTTGGCAGCTGCCTTCTTCTCCGTTTTGGCCTGCCCCGATGCGAAGATAGTCAGGGGCAGTGCTATTAAGATTGCTTCTATCAGGATACATGTCCTCTTTGTAGCCATGCTTAGGCCTCCTTGTTTGAGTCTGGGGCCCCCATTCTATCCGGACTCAATGTCAAATAATAGACTCCGATATTGTCGACCGTTGATATGGTTGAACGATTGGGCTGAATCAGAACCTGTAGCAGGAGACCTCTTGGTGAATCTCCCCTGAAAATCCCCCGAGGATGTCTCATTTTGGATGGTTGTGGCCCAATAGATAAATCTCAGAGCCGCGAGCGTAGCGAGCGGACTGCCACGACATGATTCGATGGCTTTTCAAATGCAGATCAGAAAAACTTTGATAGGAGAGAAGTCTGGCCC
>Ga0315277_10012577_pt1 | contig 10613 bp, 6 predicted proteins | sample YL17G05_15_MG_FD_203695 | JGI IMG/M metagenome (GOLD analysis project Ga0315277, IMG submission 203695) | Sediment microbial communities from Yellowstone Lake, YNP, Wyoming, USA - YL17G05_15 | ecosystem: Environmental > Aquatic > Freshwater > Lake > Sediment | place: USA: Wyoming | collected... | reverse complement strand
GGGGAAGAAGCTGCTGCCCCAGGTTCCGTACGGTATCCTGGCTTTGGGGAACATTTCGACATTCTCAGTCATCAATCACACCTCCACAGGCTTGCGGAGCGGCGCACAAGAAGCCGGCGCAGCAAGGTTGTGGATAACTTGGCGGCGGCGGTTGGTCAAGTTCTTTGCAACATGGTTCCTTGCGAGCAGAACGCCACGATGCAGTCACGGTCATTTGCTCCTGCCCCCGCGAGGGGTATCCCAAGCGGCGTTAGCCGCCCATCTGCCGCTACCCGCGTGTAGGCCATATCTTTCGGATCATCTTTGTCCTCCATCCACTCCTGGAGCTGGCCCCATTTGCCGATTTTCGGACCCGCCAGCTTGTCCCGCATTGAAGCGGGTTTCTTACTGTACTCGGCGTCGACACCGAGGACCTGCGCCGCCTCGATCGTATTGTTAAACAGATCCCGGACGATCTGCTGATCATACGAAACCCCATCTTCGGTCGGACCATGTTCCGGCGATTAGCCGTTCGGCACCACCAGACGGCCGTCGGGCAGTTTCTTCAGGTGATCCTCCCAGTAATGGCACACTTCCTTGAAATACGGATACGCGACGGTTTCGAGGAACTTCTTATCGCGGCCAAACTCATAATGCTCCCAGAAATGCCGGGCATACCACGCACTTGCGGGGAGGTTCCGTTTCCAGCCCATCCCGCCGAACGGGTCGTGACTGGTCCGTACGGTGAACCCGCGGACATCTACCGGACAGATGAGGGATGGGCCATGAACTCCTTCAGATCCAACACCGTTGGTGAAGCCGTGCTGGCTTCGATCTCAGCAATGCTCTTGTCAAGAAGCTTTACACTCTCGCTTGGCCCCTTCCCGCGTTCGGTTTGGACGAGTTTCCGGCGCATTTCCTGCAACTGAGGCAGGACCTCTTTGGCATGGATGCCGTAGCGGCCTAGGCACTCCAAGCATTTCGGCATGCGCTTGCCCCCGCCCCAGCGGCCCAATTCGATCACCGACACACAGAGGCCCATGCCCTCGCGAATGTGCAGTCGCGACACCAGATCAAGGCCCGCCAACCGGATGCCGTCGCCGAACATTTCATTGCTGGGAGCCAGTTGCCCAATAGCCTTTATGACGGCCGGCAACAGCGCCGCCAGGTCGCGGTCGGTCAACTTGCCATAAATGCGCCCGAGCGACCCGCGGGCGGCGCCGTCATCATTTTGCAATACCGACTGGATGGCCGGATAGAGCAACTGGCGGTCGACGCCCTCCAGGGAATCGGCCAGGATGCTGCTGGGTCCGCGTGAGCCGGGATACGGCGAAAACAGCGCTATGCAGGCGCCGCGTTGGGCCATTCGCCGCGGGTCGGCCGGATTGGAGCGAGCCGCCATGCTCAGCAGGTCGTCCACACTGGCCTTGCGCACCTCCGGCCCCAACGCCGGCAGCGACTGGCACGCCAGGCTCTGCAACCACGGGTCCTGATCCTTGAGCAGCGCCCGCAACTGAGGCGCCGCCGCATCGGCCCGCGGCCCCAGACAGCCGAGCGCCTCGCAAGCCCCGTAACGGGCGTCCCGGTTGGAACTGGCCAGCAGCTTCAGCAGAGCCGGCACAAAATCCCCCTCGCACCGGCCCAGCGAATGGGCCGAACGCTTGCGCACCGCGGGCGACCAACTCGACAAGCCGGCCAGCAACTGGTCGGGCTTGCGCCCCTCGTACTCGTAACCGTTCTTTCCGGTCGCGGAGAAGTAATCCCGTCCCGCGGCAATGACCTCCTCCACTTCCTTGCGGTTCAAGGCCGGAACCGAGCACGGTTTCTTGCCTGTCAGATAGAGGCTCTTGAGCGGCAGCGCGTAGGCCAGCAAGTAGGCGCCGGTGCAGTCCCACTTCGTATACTTGTAATGCTCCTCCTCTCCGATCGGCGAGCCCTGATAGTCGAAGTTGCCTTTCCAACCCCGGGCCAGGTCATAGTACCACGACTGCTCCTTCATATAGGCGCCCGAGGCCAGAGGACCACAGCGGGAGACTCCGGGCAACGCCCACAGGATATTGAAGAAATTGCCAGTGTGGCCGCGCTCCCGCTCCTCGTAGGCAGCCGTGGACATTTTGGCGAAGAACGACGCCGCCTCGCGATCGCCCAGCAAATCGAAAAGCACCGCCCCGCTGGAACATTTGCCGTTGTCCTCATGCCCGGGCCAGGGCTGGTGATCGCCGTAGGGGATCGCGCCCTTGTTGGCATACCACCGCAGGAAGCTCGCCGCCTTGTCGATAGCCCGGTCCAGCACGGGGTCGTTAATGCCCCCCTGGCGGGCCAGCACCATTGAGATGGCAAGGCTGAGGCCCGGCTGGTTCATGCAACCATAACCATTACAGTTCCCGTTCGGCATGGCGAACTTGTGGCCCCAGGTGCCAACGGCGCTCTGGCCTTTGGCGGCCTCCAGCGTAATGCGCTTGAGGCCGGGCAGGATCGACTTGTCGCCGGTGGCCATGTAATACTCGGCCAGGAACATGTTCGCGTACCCGTAATTCCACGTGGCCATGCTCTCGAGCCGAAGCTCAGCCACCCTCTTGGCGTACTCGGCGAGCATGGGCCTGTACTCGGCCTTGCCGCTGGCCAGCAGCGCCAGGGCGTTGAGGTCGTTGGGTATCGAGACGTTGCCCAGGCCCTTTTTCGCTATGGCCTGGCAGCCTTGCTCGAAGATCCTTTTGGACTTCGGGCAGTCGTACGGGGCCGTGTCGCTGTAGGCGCCCATGACCGCGAGCTTGATCTCGACGTTATCGGTCTTGCCCGCGCGCCAGCGGATAAGCTTGAGCACCCCGTGGGCGGCGTCGGTCTCGGCCTCGGTGATCGCCTTGGCCAACCGCACCCTCGCGTCGTCGTCAAAACTCTTGCCGCCGACGCCGAGGATCACGTCGCCCTTGGCAAGCACGCCGGCGGCGGGGCTGCCGGAATCGACGGCCGTGATGAGGATCTGCCTGGCCGCCGAGGTCTGGCCCCGCGATCCCCACATCCACCCGTGCGCGCCGGTGGCGCCGAGATTCCAGTCGTGGGATTCGTCGGGCTGACCGCCCTTGGTGAAATCCATGAGGGACAGACTGACGCCCCTGCCCGCGGCGCCGCATAGCGCCATCGGGACCAGCAGCAGGGCAGTCACCAATGCAATCTGAACAAACAGTTTGTTCGAGTTCATCATGGCAAGACCTTTCATGCGTTTCTATTCCGATTCCGGCGGCGGCACATGCGCCCTATCATACCATTTCAACACGCCAGCGGGCGGATAGTTGCATCGATTGACCGCGCCAAGCCGAGAATAAGGACAGTCGCCCAGGGCGTCACATTACCACGAGTGCATATGTCGCCACGATTTGGGTCTTCATGGTTTTCCCTCGGCGTGAATGTGATTCATCATGGTTCGGCTTGCCTGCGACGGCAGGCGCAGATCCTTCTGTTGTGCTTGGGCTGTGCCGCAGATCAGGACGCCGACAGCCACAACGACCGCCATTTGGGATGTCCTTACGCATACTGCCTACGCCGGATTTCTCCTTTGCCTCACGGCATGATAACGACTGCGTTCACGCGTCTGGTTTACCACATCGCCATGTAACGCGCATGGAGAAAGCCTATTTCTTGGGCTCGACGAACTCGCCCTTGTCATTCCTGACCGAATCGATGGAAGCGCCGTGGTAGGCGCGTGCGAGAACGGCGATGTTTCGGTCATCGCCCTTCAACTCGCTTACGGGTCGTCCCAGTATCCCCTCCAACGGCACAAGCCCAGTCATCTTCGTGGGCTTGGCGAAGCCGTACAGCCCGACGCCTGCCTTCAAGGCCTCCGGGACGACCTTCGTTGGGTCCTGCCCGTTCCAGTTGGCCAGGCAGGTTATGAGGCGAGTGTCCTTGCCGACCATCGGCTTTATGGCTTTGATCCGCTTCAAGTCGCCACCCTCGTTCATCAGCCAATCCACTTCTTTATACATGTCCGAATTCACCACATCCGGGTTTGTCGGATTGTTGCTGGTCAACCAGACAATGCAGTTCGGGTTCGCGTCCTTCGCGGCCTTGTGGATTGTCTTCCAACACCGGTCAATCGCCTTGCGGTTGTAGGCGACTTCCTGCTTCTTGGACAATTCGTCTTCTCCCGGGAACGCCTCGCCCATGAGCTGCGCATACAGTTTCTTCTCGCACTCCAACCATTTGCCACCCGTTGACTTCCGCTGCGGCTGCCACACCCAGTCAGTCATGAAGCCGTCAATGCCGGTCCTGCGCACCGCGTCGCCGATGGCGGCGGACAGGTAGGCGAGGTGCTCATCGGTGTAGGGGATATGACAGCCACTCGGGGTTCCGTAGCTCAGGTCGGGATGTTCCTGTCCCCATCGCGTGTTGGCGCCAATGCAGAAATAGCCCATCACGAGCATGCCTTCCTGATGCCCCAGTTTTACCATCTCGGGCAGGAAGTCGTACTTCAGCCCCGGCTGCTCCGGAACGACGCCGTTCTTGTACCAGGCGTAACCATTGCAGGAAACGCAGAAGGTCTGGATGACATTGGCGCCTATTGCCTTGTACCAGGCCACGTGCGCTGCCGGATCGGCGCCGGCCCAGGACCCGGGCGTGGCAAACGCCCTGCGTGCCCCCCAGTTGAAATCAAGGCAGTAGGCCTTGATGTCCTTGACCTTTGCGGGTGCGACAGGAGCATTTGCTTCTCCAGGCTCGGCCGCGGAAGCCGCGCCAACCATTCCCAAAAGGACGTACGTTGCCACTATTTGCGTCTTCATGTCTTACCTTTCCATTAGATGACACGAATTGCGGTTCATCTCGCACGCGACGGCGCGGGGTGTTCGTGGTTTATTGCGAACGACCGGATGGAGCTATTGACAAGGCCCGTGTCGATTTCGTCTCGCTCCTGCTCTTGAGTGCCGTGACCATCGCATCGGCGACAGCTTTACCCAAGATGGGTTGTTCCGCGGCGCCAAAATGGACGTTGCTGCCTTTGCCGAGCTCTACAGGCGTCAGGGTCTGGTGAAGATAGATTTGGGAGTTTCGGCGTCCGAGGGACGCTTTTACATCCTTGCCGTTAACTTTGATAGTTCCGCTCTTGGGCGCCGGTCCGGCGTCCGGCGTGAACAAGCCCACGACTCTCTGATTGTCGTTTGTTGCGCCCGTGGCCGTCCTTGTGTCCGGATCAATAATGGCTTGGCTGAACGTGGACGGCTTGCCTGACGCAAGAGCTTTGGCATTGTTCTCGTCAAGACGAAAGTCGACGATGCACGGACTCTTAATGCCCGCAAAGTCGGTCTCTTCAATAACTTTCGTGATCGTAGTCTCATCCGTCCAATAGACGGTATGCCATGCTTTTCCCCCGACGTCTTTATCGAAGTCGTATTGCAATGTCTTCAGAAGTTCAAAGCACTTCTTGTTCAGATCCACCCGGAAGACCTTGCCGTGAGCACCATTGATGTCCTCTTTGAAGAAGGTCATGGCGCCGCCGACACCGACACTCGCGATGGCCTCCAGGTCGGCAGTGATCCCCTCACAGGTGATGTTCCCGTTCATCCAGAACCAATACGTGTGAGGGCGGGCCTGCGCGGGCGGGTTGCGAAACCCCGCCTCCAGATCCTCCGCCTGGATTGCGGGACACGTCATTACCGATGCCGCAATGGCCAAGGTCACCGCTGAAAGCGCGGGGCATGGTTGATTCATTTCATCAAGGCCCTTGTCTTGACTCTATCGGGTCACCTTATTGAACCCGGATTCTATTTGTATGCCTCATTTACCACCTGATCGACAAGCCCCAGCAACTGCTTGTTCACCGCAGTCGTGCCTTTCTTAGAACCACTTTCTTCAGTCGGCCATTGGCCGATCTCGCAGGCTGCGCTCTTGCCCTTGATCTGCGTGGGCCGGGTGATCTTCGGGGCAAGCGTCTTGTCCGGGATCGTGTAGAAGAACTGCGGATCGGCGCCGCCGAACCAGTCCTTCCAGCAGTTGGCCAGGGCCGAGAGCTCCGGGCCGTAGTTGGCGCCCTGGTCTTTCTCAAACATGTTCGCGGTGCACAGGAAGATGATCCCCTTGAAGCTTCCAGGCCCGAAACTGTGGACCATGCAGTTGTAGGCCTGTGCGGCCTCGGTGGTGACCGATGCCGAAAGGGATGGATAGCTTCCCCAGGCCGCGCCGCCCATGGGGCGTTTGGTCGCCATCAACTGCGGAACGGACTCGCTCCAGTACTTCTTCCAATCCGCGACGTAGCGTTTGACGTTGGCGTCGTAGTAGGGATTGCCCGGCTGGAGTGCCGCAAGCTGCTTGTAGTCCTCCATCAGGCTCGCAGCCTGTTTGAGGCAGTCAAAGCTGATCCAGTGCTTCAGTTCCAGGTCGTCCCCGCCCATGTGGATGATCCCGACCGGCTTGCCCGTCTTGGCGCAAATGCGTTGGCCCAGTGCGGCGGCGAGGCCGCCGTCGGCGTTGTTCCATTCCGACTCGTACCTGTTTCCCGGCGTGGTCGAGACCGACACGCTGAAACGGCTTGGGCGGGAAGCGGTGGCACGTATTGCCGAGCGGCCCATGACGCGCACCATGCCGTCGCTCTGCTTACCGCCGCTCTGACGATCCGAGGCCGCAACATACCAGACGTCGCCGATGACGATGTTCTTGCACACCCGCTCGTGAGCCAGTTCCCCGTCGATCTCGAAGACGACCTTCAGGGTCTTGGGCTCGGCACTGGCCTCCATGGGCGGAACCGTGATCTGCCACTCGCGCATCCCCGGCGTGACGGGCAAGGTCTTTTCAATGCCGGCGAAGCTGAACTTTATCACGGCTTTGCCCTTGGCCTCATAGCCCCAGTCGTGGACCGCCGAACCCCAGATGGTGACAGGCTGGCCGGCCTGAAAGACGGCGTTGTCCCGGAACTGGGTGCTGAGCAGCGGCATCTTGCGATACTCGTATCTCTTGCCCACGGTTTCAGGATCCGGGACCACGCCGGCGACCTTGATGGGGTCATCCGGCCAGGTTTCCGAGGTGACCAGCTTGTGATCGTAGTAGATGAACGGCGTCATGGGCAGCATGGCGCGGTTGTAGAGATTCGGCAGGGAGGCGATGCCGTTGCACCCGTACGCCACGCCGTGAGGCTCCGACACGCCCGGCGCGGTCAACACCACCTTCCCGCCGTCGATCTTCAGCTTCGCCCGGTGCCATACGCGGTCCTTGTCCGCGATGTAGAACAGCGTCACCTTGTCGTCGCCATTGTCGATGACCGTCGGATCGCCGTGCGCCAACGGCCCCTGGTATTTCGAGTTGGTGGTCGTGGCGGTCTCCCCAACGACCAGGCCGCCGTCGGCAAAGTCGAACTCGACGATCAGCTTGTCGCCGTCCGTCTTGTAGGACTTGAATATCGGCCCGTCGGAGACGATGTTCTTGCCGTACTGGTTCTTCAACGCGTGCAGGGCCAGGCGCTTGCCGGGCAGCGCCTTGTTGAAGTAATGCACCGCTCCGGTCACGTCGATCTGGCTGGCCATGTCGGCGTTGGGGATGTCGCGGGCGAGCGATGTCCCCAGCCGCATCTCGGCCACGTTGTTTAGGCTCAGGCCGTCATTGCCGCCGGGGCAATAGAACTGATGGAAGTAGACGGGGAAATCTCCCTGCCCCCATACCTTCCGCCAGCCGCTGATCAGCGAGTGGAGGTTCTTGTAGTACAAGATGCCTTCGCCCGAGCTGGCGTAGCCCTGGTTCCAGATTGCCCCACGGATGGCGTAGGGAACCATCGGGTTCATCTTCCCGTTGAACATCCATGAGATGTCGCGATTGCCGCGCAGATTGCCCGGCAGCGATCGTGAAATGGCCTTGGCCGTCAGACCGCTCTTCGTGCTCTCGGCAGTCTCTTTGAGCGATTCTTCCAAGTCCCGGTAGTACCGATCCCACGCGGCCTTGTGCTGCGGCGTCGTGGGGTCGCTTTCGAGCACCTTCTCGTAAAGCCCCTTCGTGTATTCATCCGAGGAGCCCTCAAGGCCCTCGCGCGGAGTCCAGGCCTGGATCGTCGTCGTGCTGAACGCGCAGTTCAGTATGCCGATCGGAATGTTCAGTTCCTTGTACAGTTCATACGCGAAAGCAAGCGCGATCGCGCTATGCTCGCTTAAGCCCGATCCGTCGGTCCACTGCCCCTGGGCATGTTCGACCGGCAGCAGCGAGGAGCACACGTTCGTCACCGTGCCCTCACGGATGGGCGGCAGCTTGCCTTTCCGGGCCGTGGCCTCTTCGGCAAGCTTCTTGACGATAGCGTTGCTGGAAGTCTTCGTGGCCGTCAATTGCATGTTCGACTGGCCGGAGCACATCCAGACCTCTCCGACGAGGATATTCTTGAGCGTCACCTTATTGCCCGCACTGTCGGCAATGACCATTTCCCGCGGGCTGGCGTCGGCCTTGAGCGCATCGAGCTTGAGCATCCACTTGCCGTCCCCGCCGGCCACGGCTTCCTTCTTCTGTCCGGCAAACTCGACGGTGACCTTTGTGCCCGGCTTGCTCCAGCCCCAGACGGGGACATCCATTTCCCGCTGGAGGATCGCGTTGTCGGCAAAGGGCACGCCCGGTTCGATGGCGGGTTTGGGCTTTTCCACGGCCTTTTCCGCGGGCTTCGCCGCTGACTTTGCCTTGGCCTTTGCCTTGGCGGCGTTGGCGGTAAGGGGTGAAAGCAGGAGGATTGCCGATATGGCGAGGGCAAACAGGGTCTTGGCTGTGTTGTTCATTTCTTTTTTCCTATGGGTTGGCGTCTTCTTACGTGTCTCTTCTCTACTTCGCCTGCTTTTTCATGACGTTCAGCGGCGACTTCCACCCGGCGGGATTCTTGGCGCTGAACCCGCCGGCCTCGATGAACAGGTAGTCGGTGCCGTCGATGGTCTTTACGGTCATCTTCAGCGCCTCGTAACGGTTGAGATCCATCATGGTATTGCCTGACCAGATGATCAATCCGTCGCTGGTCAGCCCATTGTCCTTGAAGGCGATCTCCGCAATCTGGCCGCGGGCGGCCTTAGTGTTCTTCGCGGCCTTGCCGCTCTTGCCGGCCTTGCCGGTCTTCCCGGCCGTACGGGTACTCTCGGTCTTGCCGGGATTGAACTCGTCGATTGTCTTGACCTGCTCGACGGCCGTCCAGGCGCCGAGGAGCTTCGGGTTGGCGACGAACTTCCCGTCATAGCTAAACTTGTCGTCATCGCCTTGCACTACCGTGCTGTCGGGGTTCTGCTTGTCCTGCCACTCGGAGGACAACATGGCTATCGATGTCGCCGACTTGCGTACGGCCTCGTCGTTGATTGGCGGGACCTTCATCTCCTCGATCCAGATGCTGAAGATGCCCTGTGGAACCGGCGGCATCTGTACGATACCCTTGTTGCCGTACCTCAGGAAGGTGGTCGCGGCGACCGTAATCTCGCCCTTGCTGAACTCCGGGGCAAACTCCCTGGTGATGAACCCGCCGCGCGGCTTTCCGCCCGTCCGTTTCCCGTTGCCATCCTTCGTTTCGACGAGCAGCTTGCCGTTGATGTAGATCCGGTACCCGTCGCCGCTGCCGACGTGCTGGCCTTGACCGGTGCGGATCCGATAGAGGTGTCCCGGCTGGAGCGGCGGAACCTTGAACGTCTTGTGGACCAGCAGGACTTCCTTATCCCAGAGCGTTCTCATCGGGGTCTTGCAGTAGCAGTCGGAGTTGGAACACGGCTTGGCATCGATCACCAGCTTGCCGGCGAACTGGCCGAACGGAGGCATCCCGGTCTTCCAGCCCGCGGTCTTGGGATTGAAGTCCACGGCCTGCCATTTTTCCATTCCCGCCGGATAGGTTACGTTGCGGTAACGCCAAGGGGAGATGTCGTACGCCTGCTTCTCCTTGGGGACGAACATGAAATAATCCCACTGCTCGTTCCGCAGGTCGGGGCCGAAGTTGTGCCAGTCGTAATCGTGAACGCCGATCCTCTGGTAGAGGTCGACCAGCAAATCGATATGGCCCGAGCCGTATGTGCTTTGCTTTGTCCTGTCCACTTCACCCAACAGAATGCGGCGATTCTGACCGATGAATTCGTAGATCAACTGGTCGCGGATGATCGGGATCACCGCCTTCTGCAGTTCGGGCCCGAGTTGATTCGGGTCGGCACTCAGGAATTGCCTCTTGTAGGGAAGGGGCGTGCCGGCGATCCCGATGTGCCATGCGTAGCCGCTCACACCACCGCCCCCTTTGCAAGCGGCGACGATCGCCTTGACCCACTTGCGCGCGGTCTCGAGGTCTTTATCTTCCCCGGTCGAGAGCAGAAAGAGCAGTTGGAATCCTTCGAGGCCATTTCCGCCAGTGGGTTTCTTGGCCAGGAAATCGCCGTAGGCGCGGACGATCTTGTCGGACTTGGGGCAGTTCAGCGGCCAGGTATTGCTGTAGGCGCCGAGCACGGGGATCTTGACGATCACTTCCTCGGCCTTGGAATCCGCCTTGTCCTTGATCATGAACTTGATGACGCCATCGGCGGCCTCGGCGTCGGTGATGATCTTCGCCAACTGGAAACGCGGATCGATGTCGGCGAGCTTCTGGCCGTTGATGGTCTCGATGGTCTGGCCGGCCTTGAGCTTGCCCGCCGCCGCGGCCCGCGAGCCGGCCTCGATGTCCTTGAGCT
>Ga0315277_10012576_pt1 | contig 10614 bp, 9 predicted proteins | sample YL17G05_15_MG_FD_203695 | JGI IMG/M metagenome (GOLD analysis project Ga0315277, IMG submission 203695) | Sediment microbial communities from Yellowstone Lake, YNP, Wyoming, USA - YL17G05_15 | ecosystem: Environmental > Aquatic > Freshwater > Lake > Sediment | place: USA: Wyoming | collected... | reverse complement strand
GGAATCGCCCGTCAGTGCATACTATGAAGAAGCTCTTAATAACATGCCTCTCCAGATAACGCGCTGGCGGGATGAGATAGATACATTAATAATAAAACTTTTCACGAATAGCTCTCATTTCACACGAAGAGTGGCAGATATCGGGAGCAGAAAGGGAGATAAGGTTAAACAATATGGCAAAGAATGAAATAACGGCCCTTGACCGGATACTTGTCGGAAAGAGTCATGCAATTCGGAGCATCCGCAAAATTGTGGAAAAGCTCAGACAAGCGCGCAACGTCTTAATTATCGGAGAACGTGGCGTGGGGAAGACTGCAGTTGCTCAGACACTGCATTTCACTGCATCGCCGACCGGAGCGGTCAGGATATTGAGTCCGTTCACCATTGATGAAAGTGAAATCGGGAACCTGGGCGACAACGTACGATCCGGAACCGTCGTAATACGGGAAATCGAGGAATTTTCATTTCTTCAACAGGCGCTCTTTATGAATTTCATTGAAGATCAGAGGGGTAACAAATCAATCCGCATAATCGTGACTGCGAAGGAAGGTCTCCCGGATCTGAAAGCGAAGGAAAAACTGAGCGGTGAAACGGCAAAACTGCTTAATGTTTTTGAAATGATCGATGTACCGCCTCTTAATGAGCGGCCTGAAGACATTCCCCCGCTTGTTGAACATTTTGTCAAACTGACGTGCAATACGCTCGGCATCACTCTGAAGGCGCTCGACATCAACACGCTTGATCTTTTATCGAAGCGGGCATGGCCGGAGAATGTGCGGGAGCTGAGAGCGGTTGTAGAGCATGCGGTTCTTTCGGCTCAGGGTGAAACGGTGGAACTGCCTGCATCGATTCTTGACGAGCAGTCGCAGCTCGACGTGATAATGAAGAACATCAGCGAGCGCAGAAAGTTTGCATTCGATGAAGCGTGGAACAACCTTGAGCGGAGTCTGATTGAGCGCACGCTTGGAGCGACGGACTACAATCAGACGAAATCTGCCAAAGTGCTCGGCATATCCGGAGCGAATTTCCGGTACCGCCTGAGGAAGTATCGGATTCGGAGAAAACGGCAGTGATACAATTAATGCGCCCCGGCAGTCGCTGATATTCGTACAGGATATTTCGATCCGAAGCAAAGATATGGTCTGTGCGGATCACGGGACGATTATAGTATATCATTCAGAGTATCGGTCGCCGCCGCACGGTTTTCACTAAAATAAATCATAATCCCAAATTCTTTTTCTTCACGGATGACCGTGAAGTTTGAAGTGCCGGAGATGAGGTTATATGCGTTTAAGACTTGCAAAAGTTGATGAATCGCAGTTTCTTATCAGTTTAAAGAAAGGGGTTTGGGGGAGTAAAGCCACCCGTTTCAGCGATTGGCAGAAAGGCGATCAGCTTCTGTTCATAGTCGACAAATCATTCGCAGGTATTGCCGAGGTGAACGGTGAACCGTATTTCTCAAACAAACATGTATGGAAGGAAGGTCTTTTCCCGTACCGCATTCCGCTCAAGTTCATTCATGCTTCTATACCTCAAAATCGGGTCATTCTGAAGAAGAAGGTCAGGGATGTACTGACGTCTGTATGGGGTCCGAATTATCACAAGGGCATATTGAGCCAGCTTCTGCTGGATGACAGTCAGGCGGAAACGATTGTCGGAGAGATACGGTCGTCGCAAAACGATCTCGCTGAAATTCAGTCCGACATCCGCGAGCTGATCGTCCGGTCGAAACCATTAAGGAGATCGGCGGGAAAGGTCGAGCAAATGTATGAAAGAGAGAAAGAAATAAATTCGACGGAGGTTTCGGCGTGCGACGCGATCGGGACCGAAGATGAGTTATCCGTGCATGTACAAGGACAGGGTTTGCTGGTTCAGCTCGGGAAGGTCATCGGATGTTCGGTATGGATTTCATCACTTTATCGAAACCGTCACTATATGGGGAAGCCGCTCGGTGACGGCTGTTTGGAGTCGTTATCCAATCTGCACATGAACGAAGATGTGACGAATTTAATTTCATCGATCGATGTAGTATGGCTGCGTCACAATGTTCCCTTATGTGTATTTGAAGTTGAGACCGCACCGACGATGTTTTCCGGATTATTGCGGGTATCCGATTTGATTACACTGGCGCCGGCGCTGAATATCGGGCTGTTCATTGTTGCGTCCGAGAACATGCGCGAAGATTTACGCAAGACGATATCGCATCCGACATTTCAGAATATCGGACTTAGCGAGGTATGCAGATTTATTCCGATCGAAGGGATGGAAGGACTTTTATCGAAGATCGATGGATTGAACGGCCACGTTAATACGGATATTTTAGACACGATCGCAGTGGATCTGGAAGAGGAATATCCGGGGAATCTGGACGTTTAATTATGCAATGACCCAGAGACGGAAGATGCTTGTGAGAGCAGACTTATGTTTCCGTCTGAAGATTGCGTTACTGATAGAAGAATCGGGCTAAAATGCGTAAGATCAATACGTTAACGATTCTTGACTCTACAGCGCTTTATTTGTAATTTTCGGATCAGTGGGAGAAGGGATTTGAGGGATATTGAAAGAACGGATATTAATGATGATCTTCCCCTTCTCAATAATTAATCGATCTTCTCGAGTTGAATGTGAAATGGTGATAATAGAGATAAAAGAAGTAATAACGCAATCCTTCGTACCTCAGGATAAGTCTTGCGTTTTTATATGAGTTATATGCAATTGTGCCCCCTAACCGGAAAATACGACTGACATCATTCTATGGACGATAAGTTTCTCAATAATAGAGAATTTCTCATCGAACTTTGCCGCTACTATATGGAGTTCCTGGAAACGGACTTCAGGGAGAAGAGACCGCCCAGCAGGAAGATATTGATCAGGAATTCACAGGATGCTCTCACAGACATCAGCCTGTCAAAGTACTCACGCCTCAACAACATTACGTTACGACTGCTTGAAAAGAATTTTGATCCCAATCCTTTCTTCTCTGTCGGTAAGAGCGACTTCGTTGTAAAATTACCCGAGAACCTCATTGCACAAATTCTGAGCACAGAAGAACCAGAACGTCTGATCTCGGATTTCCTCAAATCAAAGCAGGTTTCAGACAGAGACAGTGTCCTCAAGAGCATTCTTGAGCCAATCAAGAAGAAAAAGGTCAGAGATCCTTTAACACATCTTTCGGAGTTTATTGTCCTGAACTTTTTCGACGAGGTCTACGATCTTTGGAAGAACAAACAGGTTCTCGACAAGCAGGATTTCTATCTCTATTTCTTAGACATTCGCTTTGACGATGTTCTCTATCCGATATTCTACATTCCGATTTCAGTTGACCGTACGGTTGAGGGAAAATTCACTTTCGAGTTTGACCCTGTAATACTAATCAACAAGAAAGCGATCCAGTATATCAGTGAGCATCTTAACGAGAACAAGAAATTGCTGAAGCCGGTAGAGCTTCCACCTCGGCATCAATACTTAAGCAGCTTTGAGGACAAGGGTTCGTTACTTTCATTCCTGCAAGGCGTACTCAATGAAATATGTCAATGTTTTGGTGTTCCCCATATCCAAATAAATACCCCGGAAGTCGCTGAAGCAAAGTCCGATCAAATCAGAATCTCAAACAACTGCCACCTGTCATTATTCGATAAGTCCGATGAAGCTATCCTTAACGACTACGAAGAACTCCTCAATATCGCATTGTCTGGCAACGGCTCTCAGGTCTTGGAGATTCTCTCAAAGCTCAGTTCAGATTATTTGTTTGAAAACCCTCAGACTTTTGAGAGAGAGGTGGAGCAAGAGTACGATAGCCAGCCAACAACCGACAAGCTCGCCTATACAAGTCCGATACCGCTGAACAAGGAACAACTGCAAGTTCTCCGTTCACTTGTTCGCTCGGCTTGCCAACGAGTAATCATCGAAGGTCCTCCGGGAACAGGCAAGAGCCACACCATCACTGCCATCATCTACGATGCTTTGCTTAACAAGAAATCTGTGTTGATGGTATCGGACAAAAAAGAAGCACTCGACGTTGTCGAGGAGAAAATCAGTGATGTTCTCGACAAGATGCGCCTCGACGATTTCATTCAAAACCCCATCCTCCGACTCGGCAAGAAAGACAATAACTACAACAAAATCTTCAAGCAAATAAACTTTGATAAGATCAAGACACGATACAACACTTACAAAAGGCACAAAGACCAAGTCGAAAAGGAAATCAACAGTGTTGTCGGAACAATAAAGAAAAACATATCCAACGAAATTGATGTTTCACTTTCCCTGAATCCAACCGCCTTAAATCATCTCATCGCTTTTGAAGAAGCATTCAACACAATTTGGAAGCCTCGTATTGACTTGACGGAACTTGAAGATTCCGAGTCTTTTCCGGATGACTTAAATAAACTCTGGGGCGCTACACAAAAACTTTGCAAGACTCACCTCAAGTTAACGGAATCATTCAAACTGAATTTTGCCGAGACGTTATGTGCAACTGCGGCAATTAGATTTCTAACATAAAAAGGAGTGCTTCAATGGCAAAAGATTACCCTTACATGATTTCGAACAACAAGATCGGTCCAATCCTTCAAAAGATTCAATCAGCTGCAAAACCATCGACATTTAACCATGATCTTTTGAAGAAACTCGGGTTTACCAGTTCAAACGATAGAGCAGTAATACCTTTGCTCAAGAGGCTTCGTCTCCTGAATGAAGATGGTTCCCCAACTGAGTATTATGATAGATTGAAAGACAAGAACGATCATCCATTCGCTCTCGGCGAGAGAATACGTGAATTGTATTCCGATTTATTCGCAATAAACACCGACATTCACAATGCGACCGACGAAGAAATCAAGGGTTCGATCAGCCGGGTGACAGGACAAGACGATACCCAAGTAAACCGCTACTTCGCCACCTTCAAGGCTCTTGTTGCGCTTGCAAAATTCGGAGAATCTCCGGTGAAGTCAGACAAGAAGAAAGACGACACCCTCAAGCCCGGCATTGATACTTCAAAAGACAAGAAAGACGAACACAAGCCGAGCTTTAACTATAATATTCAGATACATCTTCCTGCTACAACTGACATTGCAGTTTATAACGCAATTTTCAAAAGCCTAAAGGACAATCTTTTGATATGAGCAACTTAGAAAACTTGAAACAGTTCGTCTTCAATGGTTTTCTTGTCGATGATGATCTCTCCAAACTTGAGCAACTCGGCATAGCCGTTCGATCTTCTCAGGCTATTCAACCGGTTCTTCATATTGAAGAAACCGCATTCAGTCCGCTCATCATGCACAGCGCTAATCGAATGGCCTCCCTCTACGTAGCATTCTTTTGTCTTGAAAACGCTGTCCGTGAACTAATCTCTGAACGTTTATTGGAGCGAAGAAAAATAAATTGGTGGGACGAATGCGTTCCTCAGAAAATCAGAAAAGAGGTCGAAACGCTCAAGGCTAAGGAGGAAAAAAACAAGTACCACGCTCAGCGATCGACTGCTCCTATCGGCTATACAATGTTTGGCAATCTGGCTAAGATCATTATAGATAATTGGCAAGAATTCTCAGACTTGTTTCCTGATCAGGCTTGGATTACTTCGCGCTTCAATGACTTGGAGATGTCGAGAAATATCATAATGCACACAGGTGTCTTACCCGAAATTGAAATTGAACGAATTGAGAGTACCGTTCGAGATTGGATAAGACAGGTCGGGTGATCATTGCCGCAGCTGCACACGTTGTGCGCAATTCTATTTCTACTAAACATTCTTAAAGAGTTGATCAAATAGATGCCAAAAGTACAAATACAAACTCTTGCCAGTGCCATGCGAGAGTTGAGAAAAACTATTACGATTGTTCCTTTTGACACTAACGTTCCTGAAGAAGCAGTCGCCCTAAGAACTCAAAGAGAGGTTGATCCAAACAAATGGGGCGTAACTCCCATTGAGTCTTGGTCAAAGAACCAAAAGCGAACCATTTCTACGAAAACCATCTGGGATGAGATGATTCACTTCCTTGGCGACAAACCTGATAATATTGACATCTCTTTCAAATACTTTATTGATGGAATCCAAAGGACTACACCAATAGGCAAAATTCGGCTAAGAAAGAATTCTTTTGAGACAGTTCCAGTTCATTTCGCTCAATTAGGTGCAGCCCTTCTGAAACGAGAGAATCGCATACTAACTAAGCAAGATGAAGGTGTAAAACTTTTGCTTGAATACCCGAACAGCTTCGTGCAATCTGAAACCAACATTGACGCACTAAAGATGAATCTACTAGGACAAATAAGCGATGCAACGGGTGGTGCATTGCATGGTGTTGATACTTCTTATCGTATACCCCATCTCAAAGAAGCTGAGAAAGACTCATTCAAGGATATAAAAGAAATTGATGGTCTAAAATATCCCAGAATAGATAATAATGACCTTTGGAAGTGGTGTGCTGACCCAGCACAATTCCGCAATCAAGCCAAAAAATGGACAACACGATATCGAGACCTTTTAGAGCATGACATCTACGGAAAAGCTTTGGAGCGTTTTAGTCCGGCCGTAGTCGTTGGAAGTAAATATGAATTTGTCCTAAAGGATGGACCGCTTACTCACATTCGAGGCGGCATTACAAAGGCAGCTCTTGGTGTTGTAAAGAGTTTCACAACGATCTTTCTCGAGAAAACGAACATGACGAAGGTTTTGGGATTGCCCTACGGATACCGGAGTCCAGTTTTTACAATGAAACGCCCAGAGGGTGATCCTGAAGAAATTGAAATCTATGATGTGGATTCAGATGGGAAGAAACACACCTTGGTTTCGTGGTATCTCAGAATTAGGCCTGTGGAAAATCATGATGCCACTTGGGGCCTATTGCGCGTAGAGATGCACACTGAGAGTTTGCCCTGTCAGGGGCATGCTGGTAGATGGTCTGAACAGGATACATTTGTCATTGATGAAATCAGTCGACAATTGTGTTTTGAGGCGAGTCCATCGAGTCACCCTGACCCAAGATGGCACAACCTCATCTATCCAATTAAGTGTTGCGAGAATTTTCTTAGATCTCGTATCGTTCCGCATGTGACAGCTCGTTACCTTTTAGGAGGAGTTTAATATGACAGATTATTTTGGTCGCATTTGTGCTATTGAAAGAAGCCCTTCAACGGTTGATGAATTCCACTTCTGGCTTGCTCGAGGTCGTGCTGACAAGGTAGAGGTAGGCTACATAGTAACTGCTGAGAATCCTGAAACTAATGAACGAGTTTTTGGTTTAGTAACCGACATTAAATTCTTCACAGACGCAGAATCTATTCTAATTGACTACTTCAGTCATGAGTTTGGAAGTCCCTCAGCCCAACCACCTACAGAACGTCAAGAAATCCATATCGCTACTGCATCAGTAATTGGATCATCTCCCTACCGTGCAAGGCCTATGTCATCCGGCATGGTTCGTCTTGCCACGCCAGAAGAGATACATCAGGCGTATGGAATGGATCGAATAGATAACAAAATCTTCTGTGGAGTTGTTACGAATGGACCAAGCGCAGAAAATTGGGCTCCAGCGTTTATGGATGAAAAATTTCTCTTAGGTCCAGAAGGTGCCCATCTTAACATTTCTGGTGCTTCTGGATTAGCAACAAAAACATCTGCTGCAATTTTCCTAATATCAAGTGTCCTAAGTGCAGCAGAACAACACGGCAAGCGCTATGCGGTTTTAGCGTTCAATGTAAAGGGCGGTGATTTACTTAAGCTTAGTGCCGGAGGGGAAGATGGCAAATACTCTCAAGAAGAACTTCTCAAATTAATAAAATCAAATGCGTCTCTAGAAGTTAAGAAAATGCTCGCTTTGGCTGAGGAAAACCAAGTCAATTTATGTTTCAGCCAGAACAAGATAAAGATGTTTGCCCCAGCAAAGGCAAATGAAATATCTAAGCCGAACTCCCTTATCCAAGACTCCGTTAAGCCCTTCTACTGGTCGCTCGGCGACGTGTTAAAGGAAGAGGCTCCTGTCCGCCTTACTGATCTTTTCGAAAGCGAGGATGTTGATGACAAATCAATAGGCGTCCTAGCAAAAATCGAAGAATTACTTGACGACGACAGAGCTTGGAAAGGGAAGGTAGAAACTTTCAAACGACTTGTTCAGTACATGGCGAATTCATTTGGCACAAAGGGGTTTTGGGATCCCCATCATCATTCCACAGTGTCCAAAGTAGCGAGATTGGTGCGAACAAATTGTGAAGGCATCCTGAATGGTCTATTTGCTTACGATGAGGAGGTTGGTAATGACATCAAGATTGAGAACATCGCTCCGGGAGAGCTTTGGGTCGTTGACATCGAAGCGATCAATGATAGAGCTAAGCGCCTTGTCTTTCACAACCTCACTAGCCGTCTTGCAAATTTCATGGAAATCGAATCCCTTAAACCAAGAGATGAACGCCGATTGCATGGTATTATTATTTTCGTGGACGAGCTAAATAAATTCGCTCCGAGTGGAGCAGTGAGCAGTTCTAGGATCAAACAACAAATCATTGAACTTGCCGCCAGGGGGCGGAGTTTGGGTATCATTCTCTTTGGTGCAGAACAATTTGCCTCAAGAGTTGACAAGGAAGTCATAGGAAATGCTTCTAGTCATTTTCTTGGACGGACAGAAATTGTTGAACTCGAAGATAGAGCGTATGGTTGGTTATCAAAAAATCTACGGTTTGTTGTCGGAAATCTTGAAAAAGGTCGGCTTTTACTTCGCCACGCCACCTACGGTCGTCCAGTTTTTATTAAATTTCCTCAGCCACTCTACAACTACTCAACAGTAGCTATTGACGAACTTCTCGGGAGTGAAACTCAAAAGGGTGCCCGTACAAAAGTCGATACTGATGGCGTGGACAACAAATTTGAAACACTGAAAAGGCTATTAAGAGAACAAAAAGGAACACATCCTATTAAAGTGTACGGTGAAGTTCCCGGTGTAAAGAACTTGGGCATTAATCAAGATCACTTTAGTAATTGGTATCACTGCTGGCTGAGTCAAAGAAAATTTAAGGGCACGGGTAAAACCGAAAGAAAGGCACTCGATCTAATTTTGGAATATTACTCATCCCATAAGGAGAAATAGAACTGCGCACGTTAGGTGTCATTGTTTTGCGCAATCGAGTGTATGTTATATTTATTGTAGATGACCACATTAGTAGAACAACATGATTGATTCCGAAAATATTCGACCGATTCAATTCACACTTCGTGAGCGGCATCTTATTGTCAATCTACTAAGCGTCGAACCCGACATCGTTGAGAAATTTCAATTGGCCATCTTGAAGGGACAAACTCTTGTTGTCAGCCTAAGTGCCAGTGATATGGATGTTCTCCTGGGTGCGATAGCGGCTGATGCTAATCATACTGAGCAGAGAAAGCTTCAGAAAGAACTGGATCAACTTTTTGTGCGTCTGGATGATGTATCAGCGTCTGAATTCCCAGAGGATTGATGTGGTAATTCGAGGCTTCCTCATCAAGGATGTCTGGTTGTATCGAGGAAAGTATTCAATTGGGTTCATCATAAGCGCAAAACAACGTACACCTAAAAGAAGTAACAACGCAATCCTTCGTACCTCAGGATAAGTATTACGTTGTTACACGAGTTAGCTGCCATGCTCTCATGATCTATCAGCATTGGAATGCCAACGTTAACTCAATTACCGATGGGTTGGGCGGTTCGAGTTCGATAGAATTTAATCAACCCTAAACTCTGAAAGGAGTTTACAGATGAGCAGGTTTACGACAATCTTCACCATCATGGCATATTTGCTTCTTATTTTTTCTTCGCCATCACTAGAGGGATGCGCCCAGAGCCAGCAGCTTGGCAAAGGCAATTCCAATGCATCCACAAGCGACCACAGCTTTGATGACAAACCTGGAAGATGGCATTTCCCGGGAGAATGGGATTTCGCAACTACATTCCTAATTCTAGGAGGGATAATGATCATAACCGCTGTCATTCTCACGGTAGCAATTTCTGGAAAGGACAAAGACCAACTTAAACAGGATTCCTTAGGATTGGATTCCACGTCTGCAAAACCGATCATCACCTTCCAAGTTCCAGTATCATGCGACAGCATCGTACCAATCTTCGATGGACAAGCAAGCGTAAAGTATTCTAAGAAACGAGAGTCATTGTTCTTTTCTACCCATATTGTATCCTTCGAAGGAATATCGGGTGTCGATAAAAAGGTGGATGGATCCTTTGATCGAACCTCGCTAAAGGTTGAACAGAATGATACATTTTACCTCATGACAAAGTCAGCAATACTAACCAAGGTTGACGTAGTACATTTGGACGATGATAAAATAATTCTCGAATTCAAATTCCATTAGCTCAATATTCATTATGAAGAGCACGGCAGCCAACAGCCGTAAAAATGACGCACGGAGTTTTACAATGAAAAGGAAATCAAATTCTGCCTTTGAAGCTCAATACTTTTGTTCACTGAAATGAGAATCGTATATTCACAAAAGTATTGCATTATTACGGCAGACGTTACCTACCATTTTAAAAACAAAAAAACAAACAGATGAAAACTTTTCGTAGTGATATTTCAAACATGGAATTTCCGATTTCTGAAAAAGTTTCGGCTAAAACAATCAGACATTCTATT
>Ga0315277_10012575_pt1 | contig 10614 bp, 10 predicted proteins | sample YL17G05_15_MG_FD_203695 | JGI IMG/M metagenome (GOLD analysis project Ga0315277, IMG submission 203695) | Sediment microbial communities from Yellowstone Lake, YNP, Wyoming, USA - YL17G05_15 | ecosystem: Environmental > Aquatic > Freshwater > Lake > Sediment | place: USA: Wyoming | collected... | reverse complement strand
CCGCTCTTAGCTTCACTCATCCACTCTAAAATAAACCAAGAAGAGGAATTTGTCCAGTAAAATCTCGCAGGTCATCTTGGTCCCCCTCCGAGTCCCACCCCGGATTATTGAGAAGATACGAAAATGACCACTGCCAGCCCCGCATCCAGTTCTATCCGGGCGCAACTGGAGAAGATTCTGGCCAGCCGGCTGTTTGCCGGCTCGCAGCGTCTGAGCCGTTTCCTGCGCTTTGGGGTGGAGCATGCCCTTCGGGATGGGAGGAGCAAGCTCAATGAATACAGTATCGGGGTTGAGGTATTTGGCAAAGCGGAGTCTTTCGACCCCCGCATTGATTCCAGTGTGCGGGTGGAGGCGCACCGGCTGCGCACCAAGCTGAAGGAGTACTACCAAACGGAGGGCCGCAACGATTCGATCGAAATCATGATCCCCAAACGGGGCTACGTTCCCATTTTCCGGAGACGTGATGCCACCGAGGGGGTTTGGAGGGAGCTCCGACCCTCTTCCCCCGGCCCGGGTGCGGACCGATCCGTAGCGTTGCTGCCGTTTGCCAGCCTGAGCGCTGAGCCGGACGACGAATGCCTCAGCGACGGCCTGACGGGGGAAGTGATCCGCACGTTGACCAGGATGGAGGGCTTGCGGGTGCTGGCCTGGAACTCAGTGCTGCCGTTCAAAGGTCGGGCTTTGGACCTGGACGAGGTGCGGGAGCGACTCAAGGTGGCCTTCGTCCTGGAGGGCAGCGTGCGAAAAGCGGGGGGGCGGCTCCAGGTGGTGGCGAAGCTGACCGGTGTGAAGGATGGCTCTTGTCTCTGGTGCAAGGAGTACGAGCGGGATTTACGGGACGCCTTCGCGGTTCAGGACGAGATCGCCGGGGACATCGCGGAGGCGATGCGAGTCCGCCTGTCAGACCTGGCAGAGCGGCCTTTGGCAGGGCGACACACACCGAGCCGGCAAGCCTACCTTCTGTACTTGAAAGGGCGGCATCACTGGAACAAGCGGACTCCCGGAGAACTCGAAAAGGCGGCGGAGCTGTTTGAGCATGCGATTCGGGTAGATCCCGGGTACGGGCTGGCCTACGCTGGCTTGGCTGATTCGTACGCTTTGCTGGCGTATTACGGGTCATGCCCGCCCGGCAGAATCATGCCCAAGGCAAGAGTGGCGGCGGAGAAAGCCGTGGAACTTGACCCGACGCTGGGGGAGGCGCACGCCGCGCTGGGGTGGGTCCGATCATTATATGACTGGGACCTGGCTCAGGCGGACCGCGAGTTCCAGCAGGCCATTGCGTTCAATCCCGGCTGCGCCACCGCTCACCACCGGTACGCGGACGCCTGTTTGGCGCCTATGGAGAGGCCAGAGGAGGCCATGGCCCATCTCCAGCGCGCCCAGGAGCTCGACCCTCTTTCGCTCACTATCTGCACTTCACTGGGAGCGATGTTCTGCCGGTCCGGACAACCCGAGCAGGGGTTGGCGCAGTACCAGCAGGCGCTGGAGTTGGAGCCAAACTTCTACCTGGCCTATTGGTGCCTGGGTTTGGCGCTGGAGGAGCAGTCCATGGTGCAGGAAGCGGTTGCGGCGTTCCAAAAAGCGCGAGCCCTCTCCCCAGATACCCCAGTCCTGCTGGCGGCCCTGGGACACGCCTACGGCTTGTTGGGCAGGCGGGGTGAGGCGAAGCAGCTCTTGGAGGAGTTGGAGCAGATCTCGAAGCGGAGGTGCGTCTCGCCGTGGAGTATGGGAATCATTCACCTGGCACTTGACGAGACAGACCAGGTCTTCCAGTATCTGGAAAAGGCCTACCAGGAGCGGTGCAGCCACCTCATTTGGCTGAAGATGGACCCAAGAACCAAGCCCCTCCACAGGGATGAGAGGTTCAGGAGCCTGCTGAGGCGGGTGGGCCTGCCGGCGTGACCGTAACCTGGATTGAGGTCTGCAGGGAGAATCGAAGCGGGTGACCGCCGCGTGTGGCTGGCCGGGCTACCAGCGACGGCAGTGAACGGTGGCGAAGGTGGACACGGCCACCTCGGACCACCACGTCGGCACCTACCGGATGTCAAGCGGCACGCTGGTGCGACATTGGATCGGGCGCTGGAAGAGACTCAGCGGTTGCAGTGCGAGATTGATCGGCGTCGCCGGCGGGTCCGGGAGTTGGAACAGGAGCTGGAGGCTGCTCGCCGTGTCAAGCATCGGTCGGCAGCGCTTTCTTCCCGAGGTGGCGGAGGGCGAAGCCGGAGCGCGACGGCCGCAAGCCAGGGGCGCAGTACGGGGGAGCACCACCGGCGCCCCATCCCCCCGGAGGTTCACGGAGAGTATCGAGCGCCAGCTCCGGAGCGCTGTGACTGTGGCGGTGCAGTGATCGTGGACCAGACCACGGCGCCGTATCAGGAAGAGATTGTACGGCAGAACATCGTGCGCCGGTTCGACGTGGAGACCGGCCATGGTGCGCGCTGCCGGAAGCGCTGGCAGGGGCGGTACCCGTTGCAGACCTCGGACTCGTTGGATGTGGCGAAGGTGCAGTTGGGAGCGGAGGCGTTGACGCCGGCGGCGCGATTCAGCAAGCAGACGGGTTTGCCGTATGGCCAAGCCGCCGAGGTGCTGCGGGTGGGCTATGGGTTGGAGGTGAGCCGGGGTGGGCTGTGCCGGGCCATCGCTCGGCTGGCAAGAAAGCTGCGGCCGACCTATGCAAGCTTGCTGCTGGCAGTGCGACCAAGCCTGCTGGTCTGGATGGATGAGACCACTTGGAAAGCGGCGGCGGTGCTGCAATGGCTGTGGGTGGCGGTCACGCCCGCCATCATCTGGAGCACGACGGGCTGCGGACCTACTACCGATTTGCCGCGGCTTTGCATCAGAGTCGTCTGCCTCACCCGATCCTGCGTTACCGAGACTTGGTGGAGACCCTGTCGCCGCAGGCGACGCGTCTTTCGCTAGGGGTGATGGGCGTGCTGGGGAAGGCGCTTGCTGTCCGGGATCGCTACCAACGGTGGGAAATCAGTGAGCACGGCATTCGGACTGCCGCGGGCCGCATAGAAGCGGAACTGAGCCGATTGCTGGAGCGGGGCCACTGCGATTCCGCTAATCTCCGACTGGCGCAGTACCTCCATCATGAATCCCCGTACTCGTACACGCTTCTGCACTCTGACGGGGCGGCGGCCACCAACAACCGGGCGAACGGGCGTTGCGTCGGGCGGCGATCATGCGCGGCAGCCCGGGTGTAGCCGGCGGACCGACCCCGGTGCCCGGACTCAAGAGATACTGGCCAGCGTTCTGCAAACCCGCCGACAGCAAGGCAAGGACCCGTTCCTGCTGCTGGCAGAACCACAACGCTCGCACAAACCGTTCCCCTTGGCTCTGTCGCCGGACGCACTCCCGCCTCCATCTCCGCGGGCCCTGGCGGTCTATGACCGCTGAAAGCGTCTCACGGCAAGCGAATTGACGGGAATTGAGACGAATTGAAGCGCCGCAAACCGCCTGTCGCTTCCCGCCGCGCGGGCCATTCTATTCAAACCCCAGCCCCAGAGGCGGCATCCTAATCATTCGAGGAGTGCCACGACCGCGAAGATTCTCGTCACTCACCGCCACCGGCAGACCAGGCGCCGAAACCGCCAGCCAACACCCCCGGCGAGGTCTCGCGCCTCGCGCGGGCGTCTGGAACACCGCGAAAGCTGGCGATTCGGGCGGCGCGGGTGCGGTTTGCGACCAGGCCGATCAACTGTTCCTATGATGGTCGAGCGATTCCAGTCCGACAAGAAGGTGACCTGAATCCGGCGTGCTCATGTAACGTTACCTGCCCGGCGACCCCCGAACGTTCATCCGCGGTCTCCCACATCGCCACCTTCAGGAACCTATCCGTGAGACCTGAACTGTGGTGCGCAAACAATCCGTCCTGTTCATTACGCTGCAATCCATCCCAGAGTGTAATAGTAATCGACTCAAGAGGAAGTGTCCGTCATCCAGGGAATTATCAGCCTCCGTTGGAGACCGGAAGCACAGCACGGCAATGGTCTAACCATCGTCAGTAAATGTTTCGAAATGGCTCTTCGAAACACTTTAATGATTTTCCTCTTGACAAATTGAGTACGATTGTTCCATGATTGTAGTCCTGCGACGCCTCCCCCAATAGTAGGGGCGCAAAGAGTTCAGGTAATGGTACTCCCATGGCGGTAGCATGCTTGTAAGGCCATTTGCTTCGGGTACTGGTACTCCCATGACGGCAGTAGGCCTGTAAGGCCAGTAATCTGCAACTAGCTGTTGTTCTGGCAGTTGGGTGTTTACTAGATGCCGGACTTGCCCTGTCCGGCTTAGGTGACCAACGTGCTCTGGTTCGCGCTGCAAGTCAAACAACGATACGAGCAGTTAACCGCCACGATTCTTCGTAACAAAGGCTACGAAGAGTTCCTGCCGCTGTACAAGTGCCGACGCCGTTGGTCGGACCGCATCAAGCAAGTCGACCTGCCGCTTTTTCCGGGCTACCTGTTCTGCAAGCTGGACTCAGCCAACAGGCTGCCCATCCTGACCACTCCGGGTGTGGTTCTCATCGTCGGAATCGGTAAGATCCCGGTTCCGGTGGAGGAGAGCGAGATCGCCGCCGTCCGGAGCATCGTAGCATCCCAGCTTGCCGCCCAGCCGTGGCCGTTTGTGCGAGCCGGGCAGCAGGTACGCATCGATGCTGGCCCCCTGCGGGGCGTGGAAGGGGTGTTCCTGAATCACAAGAACCAGTGTCGGCTGGTGGTTTCGGTTACCATTCTGCAACGCTCGGTCGCGGTGGAGGTGGACAGCGACTGGGTGACTCCCCTGAAGATGGAGCCGGGCCTGGCCTGGACGGAGGGCAGCCGGTGGCGGGCAATCGGCGCTGCACATTGACTGTTACTCAAATGAACGCATCAAAACGTCGCACTCGGCTAGTTACTTTTCGCCTGGACGAGCAAGAGTACCAAGGCCTCCGAGAAGTCTCGATAGCTCAGGGGGCCCGCAGCATCTCCGACTTTACCCGTTCGACATTGTCCCGTCTTATCGGCAACCAAACCGGGTCTTCTCGAGAGGCTCTGGAAGCCGAGGTGTACCGGCTGAGCCGGGAAGTCGAGCGGCTGGCCCGGTTGGTGGAGGGACATACTCCCGGGTGACTGACGGCGCACGGTGGGCCGACGCCCATTCCCTGAGGTTTCCGTAAGGTGATAAGAGACTCCGCCGCCCGTCTGGGGGCTTCTCCCGATCACCACCTTGCAAGTTGGTAGTTGATTGACGTTATCCAGTAAACGGCGCCGGCTCCTCTGGTGGGCTTGGTTGATGGCGGTTTGCCTGGTGAGCGTCGGGTGCCTTTTGCCCGGCTCTTCGCTGCCTATGCAGTTGCTCAGCGGGGTGAGTGACAAGCTGCTCCATTTTCTAGCCTATGTGGTTTTGGGTTTCCTCCCAGTGCTGTGGGCGGAGAGATGGCGCACAGCCATTACCGTGCTGCTTTCGATGGCGGCCCTGGGTTTAGCGCTGGAGTGCGGGCAGATCTTTGTCCCCGGGCGCGGCTTTGAGCTGGCGGATTTGGCTGCGGATGATGCGGGGATTCTATCCGGCGCGCTGATCGGCATACTACTCTCGCACTTGCTTTTTGCGTGCTGCTGGCGGCGCAGACCGCCCGGCCGGCCGGAGAGCCCGCCCCTACGGACACTCCGCCGCCGGGCCGGCCCGCCTGCCGGCGCATCCAGCCGAACCTGCTGGGACTGACCGCCAGCGCTGCGGCCGAAAGCCGGCGCGACGAGAACATGCTGTTCAACCAGGTTGACAACCAACGCCCTGAAGGAGCTGAACCTTCGGATGGGGACTGCCACGATCCTCGAGGAGTTCCGGGCGGACCGCGGCTACTTCGGGGCCGAATTCGGCAGCGCGCCTTTCCTGGAGCTTTAGCGTCAACACTGTTCAGTTAGGCAAAACCGGGACTGACACCAATTTCCTGCTTTTGGAAATTGGCTGTCTGTCCCAGCGTTTTGCCGCTTTAACTGAACAGTGTTGGCTTGAGCGTACTTGCTCATTTGATTATTTGATTATCTGATTATGTCATCGGATCAGCATTCTCCAGGCCGATATCGGAGCCGCCTCAGGCGTATAGCGGCTGGGGTTTCGGGCTCTCCACAGGAATTCGTGAAACTGAGCAGATGCTCGGGTTTCTGGGTTCAAGATCGGCGAAGAGGAGGAAGCCGTGCCTCTGTCTGTAAAGAACGAATTCCCAATAGCACTGGCGCGGGATGGCAAAACGGGCCGTGTCCGGGTCATCCCCGACGCGCGCCGTTACAGAAGAGTTAACGCAGGTGTGGTTGCCGGAAGAGTGCTCATGATCCGCCGGGGTCCCTCGCGGCTGAAAGTCGAAGAATGTCCCCTGGTCAATCTCTCCTACGGAGGCATTTGTTTTCGCACGCGGAAGGCGCTCAAAAAGCACGGAACCCACCGGCTTCTGATAGAAGTCAAAGCTCCCTTTCAGGACACCGCGCGCACCCGCGTCAAAATTCGCTGGATCCGCCCCCTGGACTCCCAGGAGATCATCGCCGGGGCGGTGTTTGTGGAAAGCAATAAGGGCTGGCTGGGACCTGAAGAGGAGTCCGAAGGTTGAATCAGCCTGGCTGGTCGACCACCAACCTGAGATCCTCCGCATCCGATGTGCAAGCTCATTCGCATGCCCGGCCGCCGTATTCGATCCACACCTCGCTGGCTCTGCAACTTCAGGCCTTCGACCGGCGGCTCGGCCAACTGGTGGAGAAGTGAGTGCGCCTGCCCGTAGCTCTTCTGGCGGGCCTCGTCGTAGCCGGGGCCTCCGCCCGGCTGCTCGTCGACACTCAGGGCAGCAGCAACCTGAACCGGCCTGTCTGCCGTTGGCTGCTATGCGGCCAGGACCCCATGGGAAAACGAGCCCTGCAAACCTTAGGGCAAGGCGAGGCGCCGCGGCCTCGAGAAGCTCTCGAGCTTTTCCAAACAGTCCTCTCGAGAGACCTGGCATCCCCCTACCGCTGGTGCGATTTGGGGGAAGCGCTGGCTGACAGCGGCCAGGTCGGGCAAGCCCGGCTCTGCTTTCGCAGGGCCCTGGATCTTGGCCCCCAGATTCCGCCCATCTGCATGCGGGCTGCCAACTTTCACCTGCTGATGCAAGAGCCGGCCGAGATGCTGCGCTGCACTTCCCGCGTCCTCCGGTTGGCGCCCGGCTACGATCCCTTGATCTTCAGCTACTACACCCTGATGAGCATCCCCGTCGCCCAAATTCTGACGCACGGCATCCCGGACGACCGCCGCGCTGCGCAATCCTATTTCCGCCACCTTCTCCAAAGCGCTTCGGTGGATGACATGGAGCTGATGTGGAGTTGGATCCGAACCCGCTCATTCGCCGATGATAACCTGGCAGGCGAGTACCTCACAGCGCTCCTCCGCAACCGGAGCTACAAAATGGCCGCGCAAACTTGGGCCCTCCACCTCGCCAGTCGGCGGGGTAACTACCTCCATTCCGACCGCCTGTGGAACGGTGACTTCGAGTTTCCACTGACCGGATCGCCCCTCGACTGGAAAATCTCCCCTATGGACGGCGTCGAGGTCGAGCGGGACACGCTGCAACCGTATTCCGGTAAGTACTCCCTGCGCATCGGCTTCCTGGGGACCGCCAACCTCGCCTACTCTCACACCGCTCAGATGGTCTGGGTGACCCCCGGAACCTGCCGTTTCACCGCACAGGTCCGCACCGCAGGGATCACCACCGACCAGGGCATCCAATTCCGAATCCTCGATGCCGAGGCCCCCGCGCGCCTGGACCTCACCACCGCACAGTTGCAGGGTACCCATCCCTGGATGCGGCTGGAAAGGACATTCCAGGTTCCCGCCCAGACTCACCTTCTTGCCGTCCAGGTCCTGCGCCGGCCTTCCCTCAAGCTCGACAACAAGATCACAGGGACGGCATGGATTGATGCGGTCTCCCTGACCCCCAGCCCGTGAACAAAAGTGTCAAATCCGTTCTCTGCGTCTCCGCGCCTCTGCGGTGAGCAGTTCTGGCTAGCCAAATGACTACCCAAATCTCGGCTCCTTCCCCCACCCTCTCACTCTCCCTGGCCCTCATCGCGCTCTTTGCCACCACTCTTCGGGCCCAGCAGCCCCCCTCCACCTATACCCTCGGCCCGGACGACCAGATCATCGTGCGCGCCCTCGACTTGGAGGAGATCAAAGACCAGCTGGTTCGCATCGACATCAACGGCAACATCAACCTTCCCCTCGTCGGCCGCGTTCATGCCGCCGGCCTCACCGTCGAACAGCTTGAGCGCCAGCTCGTCAAACTCCTCAAGGCCTACCTCCAGGATCCTACCGTCACCGTGGCAGTCAATGAGTTCCGGTCCCAGCCTGTCTCGGTGCTCGGCGCCGTCAACAAACCCGGCGTCCACCAGCTCCAGAGCCGCAAGACTCTCTTCGAGGTCCTCTCGCTCGCCGAAGGTCTGCGCAACGATGCCGGCAACACCATCAAGATCACCCGCCGAAAAGAGTGGGGCGCCCTTCCCCTCTCCACCGCCAAGGACGACCCGACCGGCCAGTTCTCCGTCGCCGACGTCAACGTCAAATCCGCCATGGAAGGCAGAAGCCCCCAGGAGAATATCCTGATTATGCCCCATGACGTCATCTCGGTTCCACGCGCCGAGCTGGTCTATGTCATCGGCTCCGTGCGCCGCTCCGGCGGCTTCGTCCTCAACGAGAGAGAAGCCATTTCCGTCCTCCAGGCGCTTTCCCTCGCCGAGGGCCTCGAGCGAACCGCCGCCCCGCAGAACGCCAGGATCTTGCGCCCCGCCCCCGACCCCTCCAAGCGCACGGAAATCCCGGTGGATGTCAAGAAAATCCTGGCCGGAAAGTCCAATGATGTGCCTTTGCAGGCCAACGATATCCTCTTTGTTCCCAACAGCGCCGCCAAAAGCCTAGCCCTCCGCTCGCTCGAAGCGGCTCTACAGATGGGAACCGGCGTTGTAATCTACCGCCGCTAGAACTCTTGACCCCGGAAAGTTGCTGCCAATGAGAGAAGAATCAAACAGGTTTTCTCTGCGTTTCCTCTGCGATCTCCGCGTCTCTGCGGTGAACAATCTGGCCGGTCTGAAGTGAAACTTCGCTAGATACCGAGATTGATCTATGGAACATCCTCCACTACTCCCTCCCGCACCCCGCGAGCGCGCCGAAATCGTCGCTCGTCAGGCCCAGCCCGCCCCATCCCCAGCACCCTACGACATCACCCCACCTTACGGCTACGGCTACCTCGCGCAACCGGATGATTCTGGCGACCCGCTCAAGTACTGGCGAATTCTGCGCCGCCATAAAGGAACGCTCCTCCTGATCGCTTTCCTCGCAACCCTGGCTGGCGTGCTCATCACCCTGTTCCAAACCCCGGTGTACCAGGCTCGCACCTCGCTGGAAATCGTCGAGCTGAATGAGAACTTTCTCAACATCAAGCAGGTCATGCCGGTCTCGGAATCCGGGGCCTCCGCCGCGCCCGCTGATATCAACACCCAGATCGAGATCCTCCAGAGCGAGAGCCTCATCAAGCGGGTGCTCGCCCGGTCAAACATCCACACCCGCAAAGAAGGGCCGGGCCGCATTGCCGCATGGCGCGAGGCCCTCAACCTCCCCGCTCCGGCCTCCGGCCCGGAGTTATCGGTCGAGCGAGCCGCCAAGAACCTCAAAGTGCGCGCGCGCAGCATCACGCGCATGGTCGACGTCCTCTACGACTCCACCGACCCCAAGCTGGCCGCCGACTTTGCCAACACCCTCGCCAACGAGTTCATCGAGCAGAACATGGAGGCCCGCTGGAAAATGAGCCAGCGCACCGGCGACTGGCTTACCCGCCAGCTCGACGAAATGCGCATCAAGCTCGAGCGCTCCGAAGACGCCCTCCAGCGCTATGCCCGCATCTCCGGCTTGATGTTCACCTCCGAGAAAAACAATGTTTCGGAAGATAAGCTTCGCCAGCTCCAGGAGGCCCTCTCCAAGGCCCAGGCCGACCGGGTGGCTAGGCAGTCGCGCTTTGAAATGGCGAACAGCAGTCCCCCGGAAACCTTGCCCGACGTTTTGAATGACACCGCGCTGCGCGACTACCAGGCAAAACTCACCGGCCTTCGCCAGCAGCGCGCCGAATTCGCGACCACTTTTACACCGGGATACAGCAACGTGAAGCGGCTCGAGGCCCAGATCGCCAGCCTGGAGTCTGCCCTCGATAAGGAACGCTCCGCCATCATCAAACGCATCCGCAACGAGTACGACGAAGCCCTGCGCCGCGAGAACCTGCTCGCCGCCGATTACGCCAGCCAGGCCCGCCTGGTCACTCTCGAGGCCGAAAAAGCCATCCAGTACAACATCCTCAAGCGCGAGCTGGACTCCAACCGCCAGCTCTACGAAGCCATGCTCCAGCGAATGAAAGAGGTCAGCGTAGCTTCCGCCATGCGTGCCAGCAACGTTCGCATCGTCGACCCCGCCGAACCGCCGCGTCTGCCCTACAAGCCCAACGTATTTCGCAACGCTGCCCTCGGGCTTCTTACCGGGCTTTTCCTCGGAGTGGCTTTCATCATCGTCCGGGAGCGCGCCGACCGCACCATCCAGCAGCCCGGGGACCTGAACTTCTACCTCAATACTCCT
>Ga0315277_10012574_pt1 | contig 10614 bp, 7 predicted proteins | sample YL17G05_15_MG_FD_203695 | JGI IMG/M metagenome (GOLD analysis project Ga0315277, IMG submission 203695) | Sediment microbial communities from Yellowstone Lake, YNP, Wyoming, USA - YL17G05_15 | ecosystem: Environmental > Aquatic > Freshwater > Lake > Sediment | place: USA: Wyoming | collected... | reverse complement strand
GGCTACGCTGGCGCATCAAGTGAACGCCAACCTCCGGAATTCTTCCCATTAGGCGGCGGCACCCTTAAGGGAATATGCAAACCCGGTGAACTGGTTTGGAGCCGCATTTTTGTGGAAGATGGGATTCTACAAGCCGATCTGGGGCGAGCCACTGCCGTTGAATTACCACGCGAGGAAGTGGACAGGCGCTGGAAAATAACCAGCCCTGAATGGCCGATATTAAATGCATTTATCCATGGCGTTTCTCGCGATCAGATGATGGCACGCCACCGCGCAAATCACATCATTGTTGCCTATGCCCCTTCTGCTGAGATGGCCGATAAAGCCCTGGCTGCCAAAGCCGCCATGCTGGATGAGATGGGTATCAAGGTCCATCTTTGTGGTATATAACTTAAACTATTTCAATACAAGTCCTTCCAGAAGCTCCATGAAGGACTTTTTTATAACTGTCATAGATTTTCCTCTTGAGTAAATCATGCAATTGCTTGAGAATAAAGGATTATATTTCTATAATACAAACAGCGGGGTTTTCACCCGCTGTTTGTTTAGTTCATTTATCTTATCGACTTTTCAGCCGATGGTTTAGCGGTAATCCCGTGCCCAGAGGTTTTCCATATCTTTGAAATTATCCAGAGTAGCCACACGACCAGGTACCAGGAAGTTGATCACACCCAGTGTTTCACCGTTGAGCAGCTTGATAGCCGCATCAACAAATGCAACAGAGTGGAAGTAGGCATCATAGGTAGTGAGCACATCAATGTAACCTTTTTCCATAGCTTCGAGTCCTGGTGGGTTCATGTCCTGGGAAGCAGCCCACATGTGTTTGGGATCACCTGCAGGATACAGTTTGTCAGCTTCCTGCATGGCCTTCTCAACACCACCGTATGCATAATCTGATGCTGTGAAAATGCAGTTCGCATCGGGGTATGCTTGCAGAGCATTTGCGGTACCGGTATAGAACTTGTCAGCGTTCCATTCGGTCGGGACCTGAACAACGGTCGTCCAGGCGCCGGTTTCTGCTTGTGCATCAGCCCAACCCTTTGAGCGGTTGACGGCATTCATGTCTTTCAGGTCGCCAAGCACTTCAATACATTTGGCATCGGTCACGCCATTGGCTGCAAGAATTTTAGCAAATTCGCGGCCAGTCGTGAGCGCCTGGGTGTAGCTGTCAGCGCCGGTATGCGCATCGGGCTGGAAGCCGGATGACGCGCGGTCGAATGTGATCACGGGGATGCCTGCATCCTTGGCTGCCTTAATGGAGGCGCCAATGGCGGCGGCATCTTCAGGTCGTGTGCCGATCAGATCGACACCCTGGTTGATGAGATCCTGGATGTTGGATGCCTGGCGGGCAACATCACCGTCAGCCACGTTGAAAACCCAGTTGATCTTATATCCTGACTTTGGACCAGCGATATCACCATATGACTGGAAATAATCCTGCCATGCAACCAGCAATTGGGAATCCATGCGGTTCCAGGAGAAGCCAATGGTAACTTCCTTCAATTCTTTCTCTTTTTCAACTTCAACAATTTTTTCAACAACTTCGGGTTCGGGTTGGATTGCTTCTGGCTGCTTCGGCGCGCAAGCTGCGAGCGCTGAGAAAGCGATTAACGCAACCAACAATGAGATTACGAGCTTTTTCATCTATATTCTCCTTTTTTATTTTTTTTCGTACCTTTTTATTATTAATTCTTCTTAAAAATTTTCTTAATAAACCACCTCCTTCTTCATAATTCAAATTATTTATCGAATATCAGAACTTGAGCTATTCACACCCTTCTTTGGCTTCTTCAAGTTCTGGTTCTTCCATAACATGCACTCGCGTGAGGAGCCTGGATTTCATAGCGTCGGCATACATGGCTAAGAATATTATACCTCCCCGAACAAACGGGTATGCATAAGGTGTGATGCCTAAATGAGTTAGTCCGTTTTCAACAATAACCATAGTTAATCCACCCAGCAGCAACCCGGGAAAGATTTTACCCTCTCCACCGAACAGGCTGATGCCTCCCACCACGATGGAAGCAATAGCCGTAAATTCATACCCTTGTCCCAGGCGGGGATGGATGTTTCCGATCTGGAAAATCTGCAGGATGCCACCCGCACATACCATCAGCCCGGATAACACATAGGTTGCGAATCGCACCCGTTTTGTCGGCACTCCCAGACGTGAAGCTGTCTCTTCGCCATTACCGATGGCCATGACCTGTCGTCCAAATTTTGTACGGGTCACGACAAAATGCATAACCAACAAAATCGCAAGTGAAATCACGATGATGAATTCCTTGAAATAAGCTATCTTGCCAAATTCCTGCATTGCCGGGGGAATATTCTGGGTACGCGCATCCGTTAACCAAAGCGCTAAGCCGCGCAGCACAAACATCATACCTACCGTGGCCATCCATGGATTGATACCAATTACCACAATCAGCAATCCATTAAATGCGCCCAACAAAACACCAATAAACAAAATAATTGGTATACCAATCCCAACCGAAATGCCAAGCCCGGATAGAAATGCAAGTGGAATATTGGTCCCTACCAGGTTATTGATATCCTGGGTTAACATTGCAATATTTGTGGTTATGATGGCAATAAATAATATTGATCCAATCGAAATATCAATGCTTCCGGACATGATCACCAGGACAATCCCGGTTGCCATCACGATCCATGGACAGGCATTCGCTAAAACCGTCGCAATATTCTCATATGTAAAAAAGTGTTCAGTGCTCAAAGATAAAAATAGCAGGATGAGCACAAAAACCACATTAAATCCATAGGTCATCAAAAAATCACGGAGGTTAAATTTTTTGGTCATAGATCACCCTTTCTTTTGATCACTGGCAACAGCGCCGGCAGCCGCTGCAATCAGATCGTCTCTGGTTGCCTGCTTGGTAAGTTCTTTCACGATTTTTCCCTGTGACATCACAAGGTAGCGGTCGCTGATGCTCATGATTTCCTCAATTTCAGAGGAAACTACCAAGACAGCAGCCCCCTCTTCAGCCAGTTCACTGATTATTTTTCTTATTTCGGCTTTGGCGCTAACATCTAATCCGCGCGTTGGTTCATCCATAAAGAAGATTATGGGGTTCCGCTCGAGCCATCTGCCTACAACCACCTTTTGCTGGTTTCCGCCGCTCAGAGTTGCAATCTTCTGTTCCAGACTGGATATTTTAATATCAAGCCGATCAACATATTTTTTAGCCAGTGTGGTTTCCTTTCTGGCATTGACCATCGGCCAGATTTTGGAAATCATATTGCGTAAGTTGGCGAGTGATATATTGGCCAAGACAGATTTTGGAAGTAGCAATCCCTCTTCCCGGCGGTTTTCGGTGACCATGCCGATCCACTTTTTCGCTTCCTTGGGCTGGATGGATTTTGCAGTCCCGTTTTCTTTGATTGAGATCTGGGCTGAATCAATCGGATCAAGTCCAATAATCGAGCGCAGCAGTTCGGTTCTTCCGGAACCCAGTAAGCCCCACAAACCCAGCACTTCCCCCTTCCGGAGTTCAAAATTGATATTATATAGGACACCTTTGCGGTTAAGGTTGTTTACTTTCAGCAGCACATCACCAATTTTTCCGGTTTTATGCTCAAAGTATTCCTCAACTTTTTTGGTCCCGATCATGAGTTCAACTACTTTTTGATACGTGAGATCTTTGATCATACCCCCACCCACAATCTCTCCATTGCGCAGCACGTAAGCCCGTTCACAAATAGAAAAAACCTCCTCTAAAAGGTGCGTAATATAAATGATGGTGACACCCTCTTTTTTAAGGGTAGAAATCACATCAAACAATCTCTTTTTCTCACGGGCTGTTAAAGAAGAAGTGGGTTCATCAAAAATGATAATCTTTGGTCCGCTCAGCAATGCACGGGCGATTTCTACCATCTGCCGGTCACCCGGGCTGAGGTGGCTGACACGAGTTTTGGGTGGGAAATGGCAACCCAGGCGCGCCAAGGCTTTAGCGCTTAATTCATTGGTTTTTTTATAGTTTATTAACCCTGCTTGGGTCGGGAAGGTTGAAATGAACATGTTCTCTGCTATGGTTAAGGTTGGCATCATTGCCATTTCCTGATGCACAAACGCGATGCCATATTTGGTAGCGTCGGAGGCATTATGAATTTCAGCTGCCTCACTATTAATCAGGATCTCCCCTGAATCCGGCTTTACCACCCCACCCAGCACATTCATTAAAGTGCTTTTGCCAGCCCCGTTCGCGCCAATCAAGGCTACCGCTTCACCGGCATAAGCATCAAAACTGACACCTTCCAGGGCTTGCACGCCCGGGAACTTCTTGTCCACTTTGGTCATACGTAAAGTTAGATTACTCATCCTGCCTCCAGCTATTTCCGACGTGAGTTCAACCAGACAAAGATAATGATCACCGCCCCTTTTAATACGAGGGTCAGGTAATACGAAACCCGCATCATATTCATACTGTTGGAAATCAGGGTGATCAACAATGCTCCCAATGCAGCTCCAAGAGGACTGCCAGCGCCTCCAAAAATGCTTACTCCGCCAACCACGGCAGATGCAATCACATCCAGCACCAGGTTATCGCCTGCCATCAATGCGGATGCGGACATTAAACGTCCAACAGATATCACAGCAGCCAACCCGGCAGTAAGACCAGCGAATACATAAGCGCCAAAAATGACCGAGTTGGATGGCACTCCCGAAACGCGTGCAGCCTTAGGGTTGGTTCCGACAGCATATAGCCAGCGTCCGAAATAACTGCGGGTCATAATGAGATAAAAAACAATTGTTAGAACGATAACTATCAGCGAATATACGGGTATATTAAATAATCGGAATTGAACAGCATCAATAAATGTCATCGGTAAATCCCCAATGCTGATCGAACCCGTCAGAGCAGTTGCAGCCCCTACTGCAACAAACTGCATCGCCAGGGTAACAACGAAAGGGATCATTTTTAAATTGGCCACCGCGTAACCATTGACTACACCGATTAGCGTACATACCCCAACCATAATGAGGGCAGAGACCACCAGGTTGCCTCCATCGCGCATATAAATCGCACCGACCACCGCTCCAAGGGACAGGTTTGCTGGCATGGACAGGTCTATACCGCCGGATACCAGCACGGCGGAAATCCCCATTGCCAACAATGCCAGTACGGATGCTTGTTCCAGGACATTGATGGCATTCCGAACAGTCAGGAAGTTCTTTGTAAACAGCCCAAGTACCAGTGCAATGATGACTAAGGTAAGTATTGGAACAACCGTAAGGACTGTATTGCGATCCAGATTCAATCTGGATGGCTGCCTTTCTGATGGTGGGATTCTTTCCTTCAACGCCTTCTCTTTTACACTCATATTTCTATACTCCGTTTCTAATGAAATTTTCCAGGAGGTCATTAATAAAGAAAAAATAATTCATCTCATTCTCAAGGAAAAGAAAGCCATCCTTTATAACGCTTCTTCAGAGAAAATTGTATATCCAGGATTATTGTTCTTACTCAAGTCAATGTCCTTTTATGTTAATTAAGTTACATTATATTTATTTCTTGGTTCTATGTCAATAAGCATATTCTTTTTACCAGTTCCAATGATCAGCTTCTACCAGCAACCTCCTTGAAGGTTTGTAGCAATTCCATCCCCTTTTCATAATTATCCGCTTCGCAAAGGATCTTGATCGGGATGATCTCACCCGCAGCCAATACATTTTCAATCATCGCCTCTCTGGCTTCTTGTGATGAAAAATCGAGTTCGCTGATCGGATCAGGGCACTTATAGAACATAACATCGCTACCTTTGAATATTTGTGCAGCGGCTAAAGCATTATCTTTCGGGCCCATTTCGAGCAATTTGAGATTGGGGATCGTTGCTATATCCTGCATAACGTTATTGGTATCCCCACAGGAATGCCAGTGAATGGATTCAAATGTATTTCCGTATTGTTGATGGATTGGCAGTATCAGGCTTCTGAAGACACGTGGTGAAACAGTAAATTTTGTGTCAATATCATCATCGCCGATGTTAAAAATGCCGTATTTTCGCCCATGCAGTTTTTCCCAACCCGCCACCCAATCCTTGTGGAATTCAAAAACAAATGCCATCAAATCTCTGACAAATTCTGGGTCAGTGATTTCTTCCATGAAGACATTTTCCTGCCCATGCAAACCGGTCGCGGTCTGAAAAGGCCCTTGCACCGATTTGCGAATCCCAACCTCAAGTCGCCCTTTGAGATTCTCTTTTATGCGATGGTAATCCTCAATCAGACGGGGCATAAATCCGTCTGCAAAGAAATTGGGTACCTTCAGTTTTTTCAGGTCATCTTTTTCTTTGATGATCGGATCACCATATGCCGGGTACGCCCCGGGAATCCATTTTGGCATGATGCCAAACATGGCGTATTCCAGAGAATGACATGCATAGTCCATCTCATAAATGCCAATAAATGGGGAATCGTCCGGGATATTTTCCAGATGCCACACTCGATATTCAAGTGTTTTTTGAAAATTGAAATCTCTATCCTGGAAGAACCTGTCCAAGTCATAGTTCATCACGCGTGAAATTTCAGGCAGGGTCAGCTGCAGCTCAAAGGTGACCCGATCCTTTTTAATATTGCCCACATAAATGGTATTAAAGCGTGTAAATTCATCTTTAATAATATTATCGTGGGAATTTATTATCTCAACAGCCTTTTCGATTAATTGCTCGGTTTCGTCATTAAACGACATTTTATCCTCATTGATTTATCAGCAAGTGGGTAAAAGTTCACCGGACCGTTTTGATGGCTATAATTTCTTATTTTATACCCATTTTTTTTATGTTGCGATGAATCTTTATAACATTTTGATAATAACATATTTACACCATAGCGTATGAACGGTTTTTCACCGCTGTCATATAAGCAGTGTACGTCTTCTCACCGGGTGTATCCGGTAAGATATTATGTGTCGCTGCAAAGATATACCCGCCTCCCGGCATCATGATTTCCAGTGAGCGCTTGACCATATCTTCAATTTCATTAAGGGACATAGTCGGTAATTTTTGAATATCAATGCCTCCTCCCCAGAAAGCCAAATCCGTCCCAAACTCACGCTTGAGCAAATCCAGCTGCATATTTTTAGCCCCTACCTGGACAGGGTTAAGAATATCCAATCCGATGTCAATTAAATCAGGAATGATGGAATAAACCGAACCGCAGGAATGCAGCCAAATCTTCGCATCAGTTTTGGATTTAATTAACGAAAACATGCGTTCATGGCATGGTTTGACAAATTTTTGATACATTTCTCTGGATATTTGTAATCCGGTCTGCATGCCAAGGTCGTCACCCTGGCAAACTATATCCACGCAATCCCCGATCGCAGTGAGTTGAGCATCCCATAACCCAATCGCGATATCCGTCAGGTTACCTAATAGTTTATGTGCAAATTCAGGATCCCATGCCAGGTCAATCATAAATTGAACAGCACCACGGCTGCGGCAAGCTTGCTCAAATGGTCCACCTACCATAATATCCGTGACTATTGCTTTATCAGTAGTATTACGCAATGCCAGGGTTTCCTCACGCAATCCAGCAACTCTCCCAGGGTTATAAGGATCCGGCCAGGGAAAATGTTCCAAATCGGAGGTTGTCAACCCCTCAAATGGGTACTTCACAGGTGCATAGTCGTATTGAATTTTGCGCCAGACTGTGCCCAGGTCATCCAGAAACTCATGCCCCTCGGGGTATTGAACAACTTTAAAGGCGGTAAAACCCTTCCCTTGGTTAGGATCATCCTGGTCGGAAGTTGGCGCTTTCATTCGAACCGTGCGGCAATCCGTTTCAAACAATTCAGAGATTTCATCCAAAACAGAAATGGCTTCCGTCAATGGGCAGACAACCATCTCCCCTTCTCTGGTAATATCCAAATAGGATTTCAGATAATTATTGGCAACCACAGTTAATGTGGTGCACTGCGTTCCACCCAGGTCAATGGGCACTTTATCCGGTTCCTTATGATTCGCTGCTGCCAAAACACGTTCTCTTGAATTCACAACCGCCTCACATTTTTTATCATCTAGTGGATAAGAATAAAGGACACATCACTTTTAATAATTTATTGGTCGACAATTTATCAGCAATCCAATTTTTGTTGCACCCATCGATACATATTAAAATCAATCCTGCAGTATTCAAATTAAAACATCAAGCGTATACTTTGAAATCAATACCAAGAATTTCAGCAATAAGGCATAATTCATCAACCCAATCACCCACAATGCCATGAATATGATTGCAGGGATAAGTTGACAGAAATGCCTCCGGCTGTACCTTTAACCGTGCAAAAGCATGCGGCCATTCAATATCAGTCGTTTTGGATTTGGCTACCATCTTGTCCTGAGAGAATTCAATGAATTCCGCAGGAACAATGGCCAACCAGTATTGACCTTTTTTTCTTGCCAAACGCGCCATGGTCATCGGTCCTGCTCCTGCATAGTATTGCACCGAAGCCCCACCTGCCGGAAAATCCGGAATCTCCGGATAAAATGTAACCTTCTTAAGGTTTTGAGCCGGATCCATTGAACGGGCAGCAAAATAAGTCGCATGTGTTCCGGAATTAGCAAAGTACCACACGTCGTCATCCGCATCATAATGGCGAATATCCGCAAATAGGGTGGGGGAGCCGTTCGAAACATGTTTCAGCAGTTCCATGGTCAGTGCGCCATCCATATCCGCTTCAGTGGATGCCACAATGGGTTCATGGGACCCTTCCCAATCATAAGGATCATTCAGAAATGCTTCAGCTATATCCATGGTGACAAAATAATCGGTCAAATCGCCATGCGCTTTAAAGCCAACAAAATCCAAATCTTTTTCTTCCATGATCTGACGGACAGCATGATAAGAAGCAATTTGTTTTTTCAGTTTTTCCGGTGTCAGTGCGTGCCCATCATATTTGATTGAGCCGACATGGCTTTCCAGCCACTTGAAACCTGAATCAATACGGGTTGAATCGAATTTTTCGCTATAACGCACCACATCATACTGTTCAATATGTTCAATATCCACACCAAAAAGAGACTGCCATTGGTCAAGATTTGCCACAGCGGTATACATTCCCAACGGTCTGCCACCAAACAATCCGTATGTTTCACCCTTAATGTGGGAGATAGCGCCTGCAGCCCGTATATACTTGACCACTTTCTCCAGAGTTGCAGGATTCTGGATATCGCCCCACACACGGGTGTAGGTCAAACCCAACTGGTCCATTGTGCCCGCACTGGAAAGCATCGCTACCATCCCCGGTTCAGACGGATGGAGGTTGCTGAATAACAGATATGGACCCGGCGCAAAGGTGGTGGCGATCGCAGAAAGATGAGGAAAAGCCCAAATTGCATAGTTGAATATTGTTACATCCACACCGTTTTCCTGAAGCCATTTCCCTTCACTGCGCGCACCTCCGGGTGTCCAAATGATCTCCCTACCCGCAACAACATCAATAAACCCGGTAAATTCTAAAGCAGCTACCAAACGGTCCTGATAGCGCTGGTTTAACTCAACCAGACTGTCATGAATATACTTTCTGCCATCCGAAAAGGTAAGTATGCCAACCTTGATTTTTCTTAGACCCATTACATTGCTCCTTTCAATTTTCTTCTTTTAGAATGCTCATCCCATCCGGCATATTGATTTGCTTTTCCGAGATTTCATCACGCCAATCGCTCTTTTCTCTAATACGGACCTATTCAACCTCAAAGCGGGTTCTGTATCCCTTATGCACTGTATGATAATACTCATTTGGTTTGCCATCTTCCAATAAACTAACGTTATCCAACATGATTAATGGCGCACCATTGAGGACACCAAGGCAGCTCGTTCTTACTTCATTTGCGGTGACTGCTTTGATATATCGCCTTCTCTTGATCAACCAAATCCCTGACGTAATTGTTTGTGCAAATTGCAACCTTGCCACCATAGGGATGCTGTTGATAAATTGGTATAAATTCCTTACCAAATCCAAGTCCCACTATTCCAATATTAATTCTTTTAATCGTCATTGAGATTACTTCTTAAAGTTAATCATTTGTGAATATTCTTGATACCTTGCTTCCCATTCCGGTATGTTTTCGGGCTCGTATAAATCCATCGAAAAGGAATTTCTTACTAATTGACGGCCTTGGGCAGCTGATCCAATTTCTCCAAAGGAAAAAAGCTGCACCACAAGGTTTCCAATAGCTGCAGCTTCTATTGGGCCGGCATAGACACTTTTTCCGGTTGCATTGGCAACGCATTGATCAAGAAACCCATTGTTGCTCCCACCTCCTACAATATTTATCTGGCTGAATTTCCTGTTAACAACTGTTTCCAATTCTTCAATCACCAATCGGTATTGCAAAGCCAGGCTTTCTACTACACAACGGATAATTTCTCCCGGACTCTTGAGTCTCTCCTGTCTGTTCTCAACACAGAAATTCGATATCTTCTCAGGCATATTGCCCGGGGAGAAAAACCGCTCGTCGTTTGTGTTAATCATGTGTTTGAATGGCTCTTCCAAGAGGGCAATTCTTATCAGATCCTCAAATGAAAATTCCATTCCCTGTTGGATGTAGTGTCTGCGACATTCCTGAATTAGCCAAAGGCCCATTACATTT
>Ga0315277_10012573_pt1 | contig 10615 bp, 4 predicted proteins | sample YL17G05_15_MG_FD_203695 | JGI IMG/M metagenome (GOLD analysis project Ga0315277, IMG submission 203695) | Sediment microbial communities from Yellowstone Lake, YNP, Wyoming, USA - YL17G05_15 | ecosystem: Environmental > Aquatic > Freshwater > Lake > Sediment | place: USA: Wyoming | collected... | reverse complement strand
GCTTCGACGGTGGTGGTGCGGTTCGAGCCCCACAGGATGCCGGTGGGCAGGTTGACGTTGCCCGCGCCGATGATGTCGGGCAGGTCGGAGATGCCGATGCCGAGCCGGTTGAGCGCGTTCGGGTCGAGCTGGATGCGCACCGCGTACTTCTGCGACCCGAAGACCTGCACCGCGGCCACGCCGTTCACCATCGAGATGCGCTGCGCGAGGAAGCCCTCGGCATACTCGTTCAGGCGCGGCAGCGGCATCATGGACGAGGTCAGCGTCATCATCAGGACGGGCGAGTCCGCCGGGTTCACCTTCTGGTAGGAGGGCGGGATGATGCCCGTGGGCAGCCGGCGCTGCACGTGCGCGATGGCGGCGTTCACGTCCTGCGCGGCGGCGTCGATGTCGCGGTCGAGCACGAACTGGAGCGTGATGCTGGTGCTGCCCTGGCCGGACGAGGAGGTCATCACCTCCACCCCGGGGATGGTCGAGAACTCCTTCTCGAGCGGGGTGGCCACGGTCGAGGCCATGGTCTCGGGGGAGGCGCCGGGCAGGCTCGCGTTCACCGAGATGATGGGGTAGTCCACGTTCGGGACGTCGCTCACCGGCAGCAGCGTGTAGCCGATGAAGCCGAAGAACAGGATGCCGATCATGACCAGCGTGGTCGCGACCGGCCGCTGGATGAAGAGCGCGGAGAAGTTCACGGCCGGGTGCCCTGTCCGGCCTTCCGCACCAGCACTTTCGCGCCCGGGGCCAGCCGGAACTGCCCGTCGGTCACCACCGTCTCGCCGGGCTGGAGGCCGCTCGCCACGACCGCCGTCACGTCGTCGGTGCGCTTCACCGTGACGGGCCGCGGCGTGGCCGTCGAGTCGGGGTTCAGCACGTAGACGTAGGCGCCCTGCTGGCCGATGGTGACGGCCGGGGCCGGCACCACGATGGCGTCGGGCTCCATGGCGAGCACCAGCCGCACCTGGACGAACTCGCCCGGCCAGAGCGCCCCGTCCCGGTTCGCGATCTCGCCCTTGAGCAGCAGCGTGCCCGTGGCCGGGTCCACGGCGTTGTCCACGAACGCGAGCCGTCCCTCGATCTCCAGCGAGTCGCCGCCCGACGGACGCGCGAACACCCGGGGGCGCGCCTCGCGGTAACGCTGGATCAGCGGGATCTGGTCCTGGGGCACGGTGAAGCTCACCCGGATGGGGCTCAGCTGGTTGATGGTCACGAGCGGATCGCTGGTGCCCGCCTTGACCAGATCGCCGACGTGCACGTTGAGCCGGCCCGTGCGCCCGCCGATGGGGGCACGGATGCCGGCGAACTCGAGGTTGAGCCGCGCGTTCGCGACCGTACCCGAGTCGGCCTGCACCGCTGCGCGGAAAGCGTCGGCGGTGGCGTTCGCCTTGTCGTGGTCGGAAGGCGAGATGAGGTTCTGCTCGAGCAGGCGGTCCGTCCGCTCGGCGTCGAGCCGGGCGCTCTCCCACTGGGCCTGGTCGCGGGCGAGGGCGCCGCGGGCCTGCTCGAGCGCCGCGCGGAAGGGACGCGGGTCCAGCTCGATCAGCAACTGCCCGGCCGACACGTCCTGGCCCTCCTCGATGGCGATGCGCTGCACCACGCCGCCCACCTGCGAGCCCACGTTGGCGGTCTGGACGGGCTCGATGGTGCCCGAGGTGACGATCTGCACGGGCATCGGGCGGCGCTCGACGCGCGCCACCGTGACGGCGACCCGCGGCTGGCGCTGCGCGCGCTTGGCCCCGCAGCCGGAGGCGAGGAAGGGGGAGCATCCCAGCGCGACGGCGAGGAGCAGGACGGCTCCGAGGTCGCGTGCCCGGGCCGCGTCGGGGACGGTGGCGGAAGCTCGTTCTGAGGTCGGGAATCGCATGTGGGTTTGCCCCGGTCTTGCGGATGAACGGCGCGGCCGCCGTGGTCGGGGGCGGGCGCCAGGGGAATGACGACTACACAACTATAGTCCCAATGGGCCTGGACGCGAGAGACCCCGGCCGGAGCGGGGGTGGCGTTCGGCAGCTTTCTGCCCGCGCTCGGCGCCCGGCCGGGAGGTGGCCGCCAGGCTTCACTCCGGCCTGACCCGGAGTTCCGCGGGCGGGTCCCACAGCAATGCCTCGAGCGCGGCCTCGTTCACGGCCAGGCGGAGCCCGCGGCGTGCGCGCGCGGCCAGCGCGCGCGTCAGCCGCTCGGCCTGCTCCTCCTGCCAGCGCCGGCGCACCAGGTCCCGCACTTCGCCGAACGGACGCACGCGCCCCGGGAGCACCGCGACCACGCGCGCCACCGCCCAGCCGCCCGCCGCTTCGTCCGGGCCGAGCACGGTGCCGGTGCCGGTGCGCAGGGCGCGCGCGAACAGCGCGCTGTCGCTCTCCGCGCTCAGGTCGATCGCCCACTCGAGCCCGGAGCGCCGCGCGCGCGCGGCCAGGCTCTCGGCCTCGGCCGCGTCCCGCAGGCGCTGCGCCATCGCCTCGGCCCCGGAGCGCGTCTCGAGCACCATGCGCACCAGACGCACCCTGGTGGGGAGTGTCCACTCCCGCTCGGTGCTCCGGTGGAAACGCAGCAGCGTGAGCGAGTCGGCGGTGTTCCCGGCGTGGACTTCGCGGGCGATCAGGTGCGACACGTCGTTGAGTTCGCGCCGGCTCTCGAGCTCGGCGGCGAGGTCGGGGCGGCGGTCGAGGCGCCGCGCCCGGCCCGCGCGGCGCAGCTCGCGCTCGAAGAGGCCGTTCATCGCCAGCTCGCGCACCTGCTCGGCCGTCTCGACGCGGGGCCGGTAGAGCGGGCTCAGCCGGGTCCACGCGGCGAGCAGGTCGCTCACCCCGTAGTCGCCGGCCCGCGAGCGAGCGACGACGCGCCCGGTGTCGGCCGGGTCCACCCGCGGGCCGGCGGCCAGCATCCGCAGCTGGGCGGAGAGCGAGGAGTCCGAAGTGGGCCGCTCGAGCGCGGCGAAGGCGCGCGCGAGTCGGGCGAGCAGCGAGTCGTCGAAGACCGGCCCGATCCGCGCCATGGCACGGTCGCGCGCCGCGATCCCCAGGGTCTGGCGGTCGAGGGAATCGCTGCCCGCTCCCAGGCCGGCGGCAGCCTCGGCCAGGGCCGAATCGAGCATGGCCCGCACGACGAGCCGATCGCGCAGGGCCTCGAAGGCCGCGCTCTCCGGGGCGGTCCAGGCCCAGCGCTCGCGCGCGGCCATCAGGGCCAGCGCCTCCTTGTCGAGCAGAAGTTCGAGAAACCCCCGAGCCCCGGCCGGGGTAAGGGAATCGGGCCGCGTGGGTGGAGCCGTCCGCGACCAGGCGCGGAGGAAGCCCGCACGGCTGATGGCGCGACCGGACCCATCCGGCCCGGCCGTCCGCAGTACGGCGAGGATGCTGTCGGGGAGGCCGTGATTCGCGGCGCGGGCGCGCGCGAAGAGCGCGCGTTCCCTGTGCGCGGCTCCCGAAACCACCGGCTCGTCCGCCAGGCCGGGGGAGTTGGTGTGTGCCCCGGCTACGGCCGCGGGCGCAAGCGCCGGCCAGAGGAGGATCGTCGTCAGGATCGCTCGAAGAGCCGGCGATGGGGAACTCGGGCTCGCGGCACGCGCCCTGGACTCTCCTCGGAACGTGAGGCTGCGCACGGGCGGGAGTCTAGCGTTTGCGCACGGCGCGGCGCCACCGTGCCGGCGCCTGCCGGGTCCGCTTCGGAGGGCGGGACCCGCAACGAAACCCATCGCGGACGAGTCGTCATCCGGACGCCGCTTGACCCTGTTCGAGCGGCGTCCCTACACTCATCGCTTCATGCGCTCGATACCGCTCTCCCTGCAGGTCGCAGTGCTGTTGCTGTTGCTTGCCCCGGCGGCAGCGGAGGCCCAATCCCTGCGGCTCGTCGCCGCCGACGACCGCGGGGTCACGCTGCAGTTGAACCTGGCCGGCTACGAGCTCTCGTCGCCACTGCCGGACGGCCGGGTCGAGTTGCGCGTGCCCGGGTTCTACGCCACGGGCATACCCGGAAGGCCCCTGCTGCCCTTTGCCCAGGTGCTGGTGGCGCTCCCGCCGGGCGCCGGGGCCATGGCCCGCGTGCTCACGGCCGGCGAGGACGAGTTGCGCGAGGGCGTGCGCGTCACGATTGGCGCTCAGCCGGTGATGAAGGACGCCCGGGACGGTTTCGGGCCCACGCCCGCCCGCGAGCCGGTGCCGCCGATCCTCGACGGCCCGTGGCCCGAGACGCCGGTCGAGGTCGGCGAGCCATTCTCCCTGCGCGGCCAGCGGATCGTGGCGATCCAGGTCCGGCCTTTCCGCACCGCCGCGCCCCCCGGCGGGCTGTGGTTGCGCGGCCCGCCCCCCGTGGGGGTGTATTGCGCCGGGGGGGCGCCGGGCGCCCCCGCGGCGCCCCGGGGCGCCCCGGGCGCCGACCGGCACTGGGAGCCCGTGTTCCGCAGCGCGCTCGCCAACTACGAGCAGGGTCGCCGCTGGCGCACGCCCCTGCGCCCGGCGGGGCCCGCGCCCGGCGGCAGCCTGTTCCGCGGCCGCACGGCTGTGCCAGCGGGGACCCAGGGGACGGCCGGCTTCGACGAGAACGAGCCCGAGGTGCGCATCCAGGTGGACACCACCGGCGTGTACGCGTTCCGCTACGGCGACCTCGCCACCCACGGCTATCCGGCCGGGGTGCCCGTCGATCAGGTCAGCCTCCACCGCCACGAGCACGCCGGTCCGGCCGACCCGCCCTACGTCACGATCGAGCTGCCGATCGAGGTGGACGACGCCAACGGGAATGGCGTCTTCGATGGGGACGACGCGATCTTCGCCTTCGTGCGGAACTGGGTCGAGCGTTCGGGCGTCACCTCGATGATGCAGCGCGCGTGGGGCGATGCCGAGGTGGTCTATGCCACGCGGCTCACGGACCGTCCGGGCCGGCGGGTCCAGAGCACCCGGGGCTGGCGCGATGCCACCCTCACCCCGCTCTCCTCCTATCCCGCCACCCGGCGCTGGGAACGCAACTTCGAGTACTTCGCCTTCCCCTCGTCCCTGGACACGGCGGTCGTGGACCGGTTCCTCTGGACCACGGGCTCCTTCTACTACACCCGGCGTCCTGACACCCTGTCGTTCGAGGTCAACGATCTCGACACCACGCGCACGATCTCGTTCCGCCTCCTGCTGCAGGCGACCGACGCCTACTCGCGCAGCGTGTTCGGCGAGATCCAGAACGGCCTGGGCCAGGTGAGCACGGTGGTGGACTCGACCACGGGCACGTGGAGCGGCAAGGGTCCCCTCACCGTGGCCGTCCCGCTCCCGGGCACGGCGGCGACCGAGGGGCTCACGAACACGCTGCGGCTGTGGGGCCACGGAGAGGTCGGGGCCGGCGGGTCCTTCGACCCGGTGTGCAACGCCCGGCTCAACTGGTTCGAGGCCACGTACTGGCGGTCGTACCGGGCGCTCGGCGGCTACCTGGACGCGAACAGCGGCGACGCGACCGGCCTCTTTCAGGTGCACGCCGACGGCTTCGGCTCGGCGGCGCTCCGGGTCTACGACGTGACCGACAGCCTCCCCGTTCGGCTGGCGACGGTCTCGATCCGCCCCGCGGACCCGGGGCAGTACACGGTCGATTTCCAGGACTCGACGGGCGCCATGCCGCGCCGCTACGTGATCTGGGACTCCCCGAAGCTGCTTCCCTCCGGCCACTACAGCGCAGTCACGCGCCGCCACCTCACGGCGGCGAGCGGGGAACAGGACTACCTGCTCATCGTTCCCGAGGCGTTCCTGCCCGCGGTGGCCCCGCTGGCCCAGCTCCGCAGGGATCAGGGGCTGGGCGTCGTGGTGGCGCCGCTCGAAGCGGTGAACGACGAGTTCAACGGCGGCCGCAAGTCCGTCTATGCGATCAAGCGCTTCCTGCGCTGGGCGCTGGAGCAGTGGAACAGCCGGTTCGTCGTGCTCGTGGGCAACGGCAGCGTCGACGGGCGGCACGTGCTCACCACCTCCGGCACGGACTGGGTGCCCATCCCGCTCATCCCCGGGCCGGTCTCCTCGGGGCCCCTCGGGCTCGAGATGATCCCCGCGGACCCCTGGTACGGCTGGCGCCTGCACGATACGCCGACTCCGGCGGACAACCTCTGGGAGCCCGAGCTGTACGTCGGACGCCTTCCCGTCAACACGCTCGAGCAGGCGAACGACGTGGTCGCGAAGCTGGTGGCCTACGAGGGCTTTTCCGCCGGCCAGACCTGGCGCCGGCACATGGTGCTGCTCGCCGACGACTGCTACTCGCGCCAGGCCACGTTCGGCGACGGGCAGAGCACCCCCGGCTACTGCGTCAAACGCGGCGAGCTCGTGTTCCGGGAACTGAACCGGCAGGTGCAGAGGACGATCGCGCTTGCCGACTCGGCGGGCATGACCCTCGCGAACCCGGAGCTGGTGGACCTGCGGTCGTATCTCGTGGAGCCGTCGCTCTACGATCCCCGTCCGGACGGGCCGCCCGGCCCGTCCGTGGACACCTGCCGCGTCGGGAACCCGATCCCCGAGGTGCGGGCCGAAGGCGTCCTGCGCGCGGTCTTCAACCCCGTGCTCTTCGGGAAGCTCAACCAGGGCGCGCTGTGGTGGAACTACCAGGGGCACGCGAACCAGTACGTGCTGTCCCACGAGGGCTTCTACCGGAACCTCGGCGGCAGTCTTGACAACGACCGCTTCGATTTCCAGAACGACGGGAAGCTCTTCTTCTTCTCGGCCTTCTCCTGCCACGCGAACGGATTCGGCGGCACCCGGGCGGGCGACGTGACCATCGGCTGCAGTCTGGGCGAGGACATGGTGACGCTGCCCGGGCGGGGAGCCGTCGCCTCGTGGGCCTCGACCGGTTACGAGGCCGTGCCCTCGAACGGCTTCTATCACCTGAACGTGGAGTTCGCCCGGGCGCTCTTCGAGCGGCCGCCGCACGACGACCAGCTCGGGCGGGGCGTCGCTGACGGCGGCGCGCGCGTGCTCCTGGGCGAAGCCATCGCGCTCACCATGCTCAACTACCTTCCCACCGTGCAGCAATTGTCGTACGAGCGCGGCGTGGGGCTCACCTACAACCTGCTGGGCGACCCGGCGACCCGGCTGTGGGTGGGGCCGACGCAGATCACGGTGACCGCGAACGGTGTGCCCGTGACCAGCGGCGAGCCCGTGCGGCTCGTGAGCGGCGGGGACACCCTCCGGCTCGAGGCCGAGCTGGTCTCCAACGTGGGGATCGACTCGATCTCCGTGCTGAAGCGGACCAGGTCCGGCACGGAGGTGCTGCCGGAGTCCCTCTACGCGCTCTCTCCCTCGTTCCCGGACACGCTGGCGGGAGGGGCGGGCGGCCACCGCTACCACCTCACGCTGGTGACGTCGCTCGTGGCGGGTGAGATGACCTACACCATCACCGTCCGGGACCGCTACGGGATCGAGGTCAGCTTCGACGTGGTCTTCCAGTTCGACACGCAGCTCTACGCGGGCGGCGTCCCGGTCCAGAAGAACGACATCGTTGCTCCCGACGCGCAACTCTCGCTGCTCGTGCTCTCGCCCTATACCCTGGACCCGGCCAGCCTGCGGCTCAGGGTGGACGGCGACAGCGTGCACTTCGACTGGGAGCCCGCGCGCGGGGACCCGAGCGGGCGCCAGTTCCTGCTCACCTGGAGCCACGCGCCGTACGCGGACGGGACCCACGTCGTGCGCCTCGAGGCGCCGGGAGCCCCCTCGGCCGAGCACTTGTTCCGGGTCGTGACCCGGTTCGCGCTGGGCGGCGCCTACGCCTTCCCGAATCCGTTCGACGACGAGCTGGGTACGCGCTTCGTCTTCACCTTGACCGGCCGGGCCCCGGTCGACCTCCTGGTGCGGGTGTTCAGCGCCAGCGGGCGGCGGGTGTACGAAACCCGCCTCGAGGGCCTCTCGCCCGGCCAGCACGAGATCCCCTGGAACGGTCTCGATGAGGAGGGATCGAAGCTTGCGAACGGCATCTACTTCTACAAGCTGGTGGCGCACAGCCCGCAAGGCACCTCATTCTACGATGGCCGCCTGGTCAAGCTCCGCAGGCCGCGGCGCACGCCCGATTCCTCGCTCGAGGGCGCGCCCTAGGCTCGGTCTCGTCCTGCTGGCGTTCGCGGCCGCGTCGCTGCTGAGCGGGCGGGCTGTCCCCGCCGCGCCCAGCCGCCCTCCGGCAGGCGCGCCCCCGGCGGTGGACACGCCTCCCGGCTCGAGCCTCACCCCGCTCCAGCGGATCGTGAAGGCCGAGGACGAGCGCGCTCTCGCCGACGGCACCCTGGCGCGCTTCCTCGGCGACGCCGACGCCGCGCTGCGCAGGCGCGCGGCCCTGGCGATCGGGCGGCTGCAGGACACCGCCGGCACGGCGCTCCTGCTTCCCCTGCTGGACGACAAGGATCCGGAAGTGCGCCGCGAGGCGGTGTTCGCCCTGGGGCAGATCGGCCTCGCCGTGCCCCTGCGGCCCGCGCCCGCCCGGGCCGCCATCGAGCGCCTCGCCGCCGCAAGCGACCCCGCGACCACGGACCTCGTGCTGGAGGCGCTCGGCAAGCTCGGGGACCGGGCGGCCACGCCGCTGGTGGTTTCGTATCTCCAGAGCCCGGAGCCGCTGCTGCGGGGCACGGCGGCGGTGGCTCTCTGGCGCCTGGCCGACTCGACCGCGCTCGAACCCTTGCTCGAGCGCATCGAGGATCCCGACTCGGGGGTCCGCTGGCGCGCCCTCTACGCGCTGGAGAAGATCGTGGCCCCGGACCAGGTGGTGCTGCTGTCCGCGCTGCACGTGGATGACGACGACTGGCTGGTGCGGGCCTACGCGGTGCGCACGATCGGGCGGCAGAAGTCGCCGCAGGGCACGGCCTACGTGCTCCAGAAGCTCGCCGACCCCGAGGCCGGCGTGGTGGTGAACGCGATCCGGGCGCTCCAGAGCATCGCCGATACGGCCTGCGGAACCTGTCTGAGGAGCCTGACGCGCGCGCTTGCCGCCCCACACCCGTACGTGCGCGTGACGGCGGCCGCGGCGCTGGCGGATCGCTTCGCCTGGGCGGCGGCGGATTCCGGCGAGATCCGGGCCGCGCTCGACTCGCTCGCCTCCCGCCTGCGCGACTCCGACGCCGCGACGCGCGGAGCCTGCGCCCGGACGCTGGTGGCGCGGGAGGGGCGCGCGGCGGCGCGCCTGGTGCAGCCCATGCTCCTCGACAGTTCCGTCCACGCCCGGGCCGCCGCGCTCCAGGCCCTGGCGCAGCTGCCGGAAGGGGAGGGCGTGCCGCTCCTCGCGGAGCGGCTCGTCCCCGGTTCCCCGCTTCCGGGGCAGACCCTCCTCGAGTCGATGACCGCAGCCGAGGGGCTGGGCACGATCAAGACCCCGGCGGCCCGCGCGCACCTGCGCGCGGCGCTGGCCGACAGCTCGGCGCTCGTCGTGGCCGCCGTGGCCGGGGCGCTGGCCGAGACCGGGGACTCGAGCGCGGTTCCCGCTCTCGCTCGGGCGTACGCAGTACAGGCCGGCGATCCCGACGCGCGCGGCTCGATCCGCGACGCGCTGCGCGCGCTCGCCGGGGCGGCCTTCGCCGACAGTCTCGAGCGCGCGCATCCCGCGCCGCACCTGCGGGCGGTCTACGATTCGGCCTTCTTCGCGCCGCCGGCCGCGCGTGGCGCGGTGCTCCACACCGACAAGGGCGACGTCGAGTGGGCCTTCGACACCGGCGAGGCGCCGCAGACGGTGAAGAACTTCGTCAGGCTCGCCGAGCGCGGCTACTTCGACGGGCTGGTCGCCCACCGGGTGGTGCCCAACTTCGTCATCCAGGACGGGGACCCCACCGGCACGGGCTCGGGGGGGCCGGGCTACACCATCCGCTGCGAGTACAACCGGCTGCGCTACGAAGCAGGCATGGTGGGGATGGCCCTTTCGGGCAAGGACACGGGCGGGAGCCAGTGGTTCATCACCCATTCGCCCCAGCCCCACCTGAACGGGCGCTACACCATCTTCGCGCGCGTGGTGCGGGGCATGGACGTGGTCCACCGCATCGTCCAGGGCGACCGCGTGCGGAAGGTGGAGATCCTGAGATAAGGGCATTTGTCCTCCCACTTTCGGTTGAGCGGGCGGGACGACCGGTGGAGCGACGGGCGTTCCTGCAGCTCGTGATCCGCCGGCCGCGACAGGGTGGGGGCGAGCCTCCCGGCTCGGAACCCGCTTCCTGCGCCGCTCCCGCAGCTCCGGGGCGCCAGGGTCCGCGAGTCTGCCCCTGGCGATGAGAGGGTAGTTTCTCCTGGTGTTGTCCGGGCAAAGGAGTGGTAGAATCCAGGTCAAGCCACTCCCCCTGGCATGTCGCCGACCGGGCGCACCCGAGTGAGGAGTATTTAAACTGCTGCCTTCGAGCCGTCTTGTCCTGGTCGGTCTCCTACTTGCTTCCTGGGCCAGCCCAGTCCTTTCCGGTGGGGTTCCCGTCTCTCCGCCCGCGACTGCTCGCGTGGATGCGGGCACTCTCTTCACGCGCTCCGACGGCTGGTTCGCCGCCGCGTCCGCCACCGGGGTGGCTGCAGCTGCCCTCGGGGACGGCTGGGCCTGGCGTGCGTCCCAGGGGAGCCTCGGGCCGCAGACGCGCGGCCTCGCCCGGTTCGCCGAGCAGCTGGGCAACCCGCTCGTCGTCGGACCAGCGCTGCTGGCGAGCTACGCCACCGGACGCATCGCG